>Ga0265293_10002445_pt1 | contig 37332 bp, 31 predicted proteins | sample Munlanlewell138R_FD_192505 | JGI IMG/M metagenome (GOLD analysis project Ga0265293, IMG submission 192505) | Leachate microbial communities from a municipal landfill in Southern Ontario, Canada - Leachate well 138R | ecosystem: Engineered > Solid waste > Landfill > Unclassified | place: Canada... | reverse complement strand
AGGTTTCCCTTATATCCATTTCTAAGTAAGAATCAGATTGAACAGATAGAGCGTGTAGTGGGCCATCTTCCGTAAAGGAGCTTTAGTTGATGAGTGAAACAAGTAATCTTGTAAAAAAAGTAGTTATTTTAATAAACCAAAATAAACAAAAGGCCAAAGAGTTTGCCTTAGAAGTTAGACAGACGTTGAACAATCGCTCAATTGAGGTAACTAAAATTGTTGGAGTAGATTCTTTAGAAGAGTTAAAACTTGAAGATGATGTCGATTTAGCAATCTGTTTAGGGGGAGATGGGACTGTTTTATCTTGTTCAAGATTGCTCCACTCATACTCAATTCCAATGTTGGCAGTTAACTTAGGAACTTTTGGTTTTATTACAGAAGTTTGTAAAGAGGAGTGGGTAGAAGCTTTTGATGCTTACATAAAAAACAAAGCAAAAGTTAGTCGCCGATTGATGGTAAAAGTTAGTGTTATTAGAGATTCAAAGCGCGTATTTGTTGCTCATGGATTAAATGAGATGACCATTGCAGCTAGTGGAATATCTAAAATGGTCTCTTTAGATCTCTTTATAAATGGAACTAACGCAGGGTCCCTTCGTAGTGATGGGATGATAGTTGCAACTCCTACAGGCTCTACAGGCTACTCTCTAGCCTCAGGAGGCCCAATACTTGATGTTGCCTTGGATGCCTTAATTGTTAACCCTATTTGCCCATTTACCCTCTCTAATCGCCCATTAGTAGTTAAAGGGGATGATGTAGTTAAGATAAAAGTGAGAGATGGGCAACGAACTCAAATATCACTAACTGTTGATGGACAACTATTTTTCCCCCTTGAAGAGTTAGATTATGTTGAGGTGGAAAAGTCTTATTCAAAAGCCTTAATTATAATGAGCCCACAAAGAAACTACTACGAAGTAATTAGAGACAAACTAAATTGGTCTGGGGGGATGGATGCTTGAACAACTAACGATACACAACTTAGCTCTAATAGAAGATATTGAGATTAACTTTCACCAAGGATTTAACGTATTAACTGGAGAAACTGGGGCAGGTAAGTCAATTATTTTAGGAGCTTTAGAGTTGTTGTTAGGAGAAAGGGGGGAAGCCTCTCTTATAAGAACTGGAACTAATGAGGCCTTTGTTGCTGCCACTTTTAACGTTAATTCCTCACCTGAAGTTAAAGAGCTGTTACAAGCAAAAGAGATTGAACTTGATGATAACAGGTTGTTATTAAGAAGAACCATTAAAAGTAGTGGTCGAGGATCGATTTATTTACAAGATGTTCCAACCAATAGACAACTATTAAAAGAAGTTGGCAACCTTTTATTTGATATGCATGGCCAACATGAACACCAAAGTCTCTTATCTTCAGAGCGCCAAAGATTACTATTAGATCGTTTTGCCTTATTGGAAGAGTCTGTGGCAATTTATCAAATTCAATACAGAGAGTTTGAGAATCTAAATAAAGAGTTAGATGTTTTAAAAGGTGAGTTAGCCCAAACCTTAAAAGAGGAAGATTACTTAAAGTTTGTAAATCAAGAGCTAAGTAGTGCTAATTTACAAGCTGATGAAGAGGATAATATTCGAGACGAAGTTGCCTCTTTAACCCAATTTGAAGTTATCCAAGACTCTTTAGAGGAGTTTAACCACCTTTTAAGAGGTAAAAGTGAACAAGGTGCTTTGGCACTACTAAAAAGTGGACTCACCTCATTAGAAAAAGCCTCATCACACGATGCAAAGTTAGAAGATTTAGCAAATAGATTAAACTCAATAGTTTTAGAAGCAGAAGATATCTCTGAAAGTGCTCGCGATCATCTTTATTCAATGAGTTTTTCTCAAAGTAGATTGGATGAACTACAAAGTAGATTATCGCTTATTCAACGTCTAAAAAGAAAGTATGGACCAACAATTGAAGATGTAATTGCCTTTAGCGAAGCAACAGCAACTAAGTTGGCAAATTTTGAAGCTAGCGATGATAAAATAATTGAACTAGAAGATAAGATTAAAAAACAAGATTCTATACTTGTTGAACTAGAGAATAGAATTAGTGAAAGTAGGAAAAAAGGGGCACTAAAGTTAGAAAAAATGATTCAAGGCAGATTAATTTTATTAGGAATGCCAAATGTTGTTTTCTCTATTTCGATCACTGAGCATCCTAGAAGAGCTAGTGGTGTTGATAAAATAGATTTTCGTTTTTCTGCCAACTTAGGTGAGCCTTTAAAGGCAATTAAAGAAATTGCTTCAGGGGGAGAACTTTCTAGAGTGATGTTGGCTATTAAAAGTTCTTTAGCTGAAGTGGATGCAATTGAGACTTTAGTATTTGATGAAGTTGATAGTGGAATAGGGGGAGAGGTTGCCTTAGCTGTTGGCTCTCAACTAAATGAGTTGAGTAAAAACAAACAAGTTATTGCAATTACCCACCTTGCTTCTATTGCAGCAAAAGCAGATAGTCACTTCGTTGTTCATAAAGAGAGTGATCAAAGTAGAACTTACACTAAAATTAGAGTTGTTGATGATTATAAGAGAGTTGAAGAGATTGCTAGGATGCTTAGCGGTCATAAGAGCCAAGAGGCTGCTTTACAACACGCAAAGCTTCTATTAGAACAATAACTAACTCTCAGGTGAGAAGTTTAAAGATCTTTGTAAGTTCTCAATCAGAGTGTGAGTTAAAGGTGTTTTGTAGTTATCTCTATTGGTCCCTTTGATATAAGGGTATAAAGCTTCTTGAGCAACTGTCAAAGAGGCTTTTATTTTTTGTTTAGCGACAACTTCCAATAGCTCATACAAATAAGAGCCCATCTCATAATTGAAACCGTTAGTAGTAATTAAATTGGCAACTCTACTAATCTCATCGGTAAATATTTTATCAACAATTTCATGCTCATAAGTGCGCCCTCTGCGTTGTATAAAGCCAAGGAGATGAGAAATGGACTCTTTTTTAGCCTCCCATGGGAGGGTGTCTGGAGTAGTAAACAGCGATCTAAGGGCCCTTAAACAAGTTCCCATGTTCTCTATATACATCGACTCTTTAGCACGGCTATTAACTTTTTTAGAGATTAAAGAGTAGTGTCTAATTGAAGTTGCAATATGTTTTAACTCCTCATCGCTAATTCTACTTAACGAGTGATCTATCCAGCTGTATACTTCATCCATCATCCTACTAGGAATATCTTCGGTCGTGAAAGTATCAACAACAAGTTTATCACTAAGAGGATCAGTTGATTCAATTCTTAAAGTGTATCCTGCTAGAATGTCAGCTAAAACATCCATAGTTATAAAATCTTTTTTTAAAGTTTTACTATCTTCAACTTCACAAGCAAATTCCATCTCATCAATTTGATTAAAAGCTTTTAGAAGATACTTACCATACTCACTTTTTATATCCTCTTTGCGACTAAAGCGTTGATTCATTAAAAAGTAGGCTGCAGCTTCAACTTCTCCACGTACTTTTTGCAAATAGTGGTTTGCAATTGTTCTTCCATTACCATCAGAACGTCTATTTGATTTAGCTTCAGAAAGAAGGTGTAAAAACTCTTTTTCTAAACTCTCTTTAGTGAAGTGTTGGTAGAGTTGCATTGCTCTGGTGGCAAAGAAGATGTTTTGTCGTGGTTCTATTCCCCCTAAGTCACTAAAAAACCAACCACAAGAGGTAAACATGTAGTGTTTCATCCTTTGTCCCTCAAGAAGTTTAGCAACTGTTGGTTTATCGCTAGGGGGGGTATTAAAACCCTCTAAGTAAGTTGAAACATCTTCCATCCCACTAATAACTTTTCCATATCCATTTAACAAAATTCTAGGGTCAACTTTGTTTTTATAAATCAACTTTATTTGCTCAACAAAAAGGCGATCAATTTTTTCTGCTAAATATTCAAAAGCAACTCTTAAAGGAGTTCTCCACTTTTGGTTCCACCCTTTTTCACCGCCAGTGTGACAACCACAATCTTTATACCATCTGGAAACTCCATGAGAGCATGACCAACTAGAGCCTTTGTTATCTTCACCAGAGTGTAAAATAGCTTTTTTAGTAGCAGGATGCTCTTCTAAATAGGCCATGTAGTTTGTGAAATAAAAGCTATTTCCTTCGTTAACCTTTCTTATAAGGGCAGCTAGTGCCATATCTCCAAAAGGTTCGTGGTGCCCATAAATCTCCCCATCGGTTGCTGTGTGAATTAGATCAACTCCTTTACGCTCTTTAATAACTTTTAGTGAGTCGTACATTGCATCAGCATCTCTAAGCATGTGGCCAAAACTGATTGAGGAGGCTAAATCTGGGTGGTAGAAAAAGGCTGTTATTTCACTACCATCATCTCCTTGTAAGATAAAAGGTTGATCAAAGGGAATTTCATTTCCATCAACTTCTTTAAATTCACCATTATCTGTTTCAACAGCTTTACACTGCCAAGGGGAGAGGATTATAAAAGAAACTTTCGCTTCAACTAGTTGAGATATTACAGAGGTGTTTACTGCAGTCTCAGGAAGCCACATCCCGTGAGCTTTTCTTTTAAAACGGTGCTCAAAGTCTTCTAGTCCCCACAAGATTTGGGTTTCAACATCATCTTTAGTTCCAAGTGGTAAAATTGTGTGGTTATAAGCTTGAGCTATAGCATTTCCATACCCAAGGCGTTCAACTGAGTGGCGATCTGCCTCTAAAATTTTATCGTAGGTCGCCTTATGATATTTTTCTAACCAATTTAAAAGGGTGGGGCCAAAGTTAAATGAGATGTACTCGTAGTTGTTAACTATATCTCTGACCAATCCATACCGATCTAAATAGCGGCTAAAAGCATTTGCTCTGTAACAATCATCAAATATTTTTTCATTCCAATCGTGATACGGTTTAGCCGATTCTTGCTTAGGAATAATCTCTACCAGCGGGTTCTCTCTAGGTGGCTGATAAAAATGTCCGTGTAAAATTAAGGCACTTTTTGTCCCATTATCCTGTTTCATAGCGCTATATTATCATAATATTGTTAAAGAATGTAGTAGAGTTGCCTCTAGGTTCTGATGTTGACTAATTGTTTGTATTTATCTACGATTGATGTGCTTATCCCCTTTATTGGGGCAACCTTTTATTGATGGAGTGGGTTTGATGATAGCACCTAATATTGAAGCTATGTCTCTTGGTGAACTGCGCTATTTAGCCTTTAAACAGGGACTAACTAAAGCCTACAGTTGGGAGCGTGAAGAATTAATTGATGCTTTAATTGAGCTTTATGAAGAGCTCGATATTGAAATTAGTGAAGGGGGAGATTCATACTCCACCTCAGCTCAGCATCGCTACATGAATAGCTTAATTGAGCACTTCTCTGAAGATACCTACGCTAATTTACCTGGGATTGAAGATCTTCCCGACAACTACCCAGAGACTAAAATAAATCTTTTATTTAAAGATCCCTATTGGGCTCACGCCTATTGGAATATTTGTCCTGCTGATATACAAAAACTTGATCAAGCATATGAGAAATACTCACTATTTTTACGCGTTCAAATACACCGTACTAAAGATGGAAAACTTGATGCAGAGTCTTTTGAAATTGAGATAGATAAATGTGATACTAGTTGGAACGTGAACCTCATCGAGAGGGGGCGCCAATACAGTATTTCGTTAAACTATAGAGATAAAGAGGGCAACAGTGGAATGTTAAGTCAATCTGAGCAAATTGAAACTCCAAAATGTTATTGGAATGACAACTTAGATGAGCTTAATGATGAGAAAACTTTCACCCTCTTATTTTCATCCCTTGTCACTAAGGGAGGGCAACTTGTTGAATCTCCAATGTTACGTGAAATTGTGGAGCGACTAGATCAACAAATTGGAGGCTCTAAATGAAGCGTAACTCTCTAAACTTAGTTTTAAATGCCCATATGCCTTTTGTACGCCATCCAGAGTACCCCCGCTTTTTAGAAGAAGATTGGCTTTTTGAAGCTATAGGTGAGACCTATTTACCCCTTTTAAGGATGCTTAGAAAACTCCGAGATGAAAATGTACCTTTTAGATTAACTTTATCAATTTCACCAACACTTTGTTCAATGTTAGCAGATCCGGTTTTACAAGGAAGATTTACCGATTTTCTACATCTTCATCAGGAACTTGGAGAGAAAGAGGTAAAAAGGTGTAGTGAAGAGGAGCCAGAATGTTTAGAGATGGCTCAATTTTATTTAGATCAAATTAATACAAACTTACAAGAGTATTTTGAACTTTATCAATGTAATATATTAGGTGGGTTTTTAGATTTAGAAGAGAGTGGTCATTTAGAGTTAATTACTACTGCTGCTACTCACACTTATTTACCTTTGTACAGTGAATATCCTTCAGCTATCAACGCTCAAGTTGAATTGGCTGTCCAATCTCACGTTAACCACTTCAAAAAAAGACCTAAAGGATTTTGGCTTCCTGAGTGTGGCTATTACCCAAATCTTGAAGAGTATTTACAAAAAGAGGAGTTTGAATACTTCCAACTCTCAGCTCAAAGCTTAATTTTAAGTGAGGATAAAGTTCAGCGGGGCTCTTATGCGCCAGTGAGCTGTCCTAATGGAGTGCACGCTTTTGCCCGTGATTACCATTTAACCTCTTTAGTTTGGTCAAACAGTGAAGGGTATCCTGCTGACGTTGATTACAGAGAGTTTTATCGAGACATCGGCTACGATTTGCCATTTGATTATATTGAGCCATATATCCATTCACCAAATGTGAGAGTTTTTACCGGCTTTAAATATTATGCAATCACAGGCAACGGAAACGAAAAGAGGTTTTACGATATAACTAAAGCTCAAGAAAAAGTTATTAAGCATGCTAAAAACTTCTTATACACCGTAAAAGAGAAGGGGAATAAAATAGGAGATCTTTTAGATCGGGATCCATTTTACACAGTTGCTTTTGATGCTGAATTATTTGGTCACTGGTGGTTTGAAGGAATTAATTGGTTAGAAACCCTCTTTAGATTAGCAGCTGATGATAAAGAAATTGTTTTTGAAACAGGCAGTGATTATCTTAAAAGACACCCTGAGAACCAAATTCTTCAACCTGCTTACTCCTCATGGGGCGATGGTGGATACTCCAACGTTTGGGCAAATGGATCAAACGTTTGGGCATATAAGCATATCCACAAAGCTATTGAGAGGATGGAAGAACTAGCAATTCGCTTTCCAGACCAAAGCTCTTTGAAACAGCGCTTTTTAAACCAAGCAGCTCGCGAGGTCCTTTTAGCAATGTCTAGTGATTGGCCATTTATTATACACAATGGAACTAACGTCACTTACGCAACTAATCGACTAAAAGAGCACTTAGGGAACTTCAACTTAGTTTATGAAAACATGTGTAAAAACGCTGTTAATACTGAGTGGTTGGTGAAAGCAGAAAAGAGAAATATCCTTTTTCCCGACATAGATTACAACGTATTTAACTTAGATAGTGAACGAAACCGCTACAACGGCTAATTATTAGCTAATCTAATTACTTAAAGCGCCCCAAATTAGGGGTGTTTTTTACAATCATCTCAAAAATGTATTAAATAACCCATCAAAGGGCCTACAAGTGTATAGTACCTGCCCCTTTAAGTGCCCTTTTTACCACTTCTATCCCCTTTATCTTAGTTGCCCCCTGGTGGGTAAAGGGGTATAGTTTGTGGTAAGAAGTGGTAAATATTCCCAAAATAGCTGCTTCTAAGGGGAAAAGGAAATGTTAACGGGTGAATATCGCAATACAATTGACGAGAAAGGGAGAATCCTCATACCAGCCAAATTGCGCAATACCCTTGGCGACCAAACGACACTGATAGTGACTCGAGCAGTTGAAAGTTGTCTTTGGATCATGCTCCCCCCATTTTTTGAAAATATTAGATCTAAAATTATGGATGGGCCTGGAGCAATGTTCGATGCAAATCTGAGATTATTACAACGTCGCATCATTGCACCTGCGATGGAACTCGATATTGATAAAGCTGGTCGCCTCCTTGTCCCTCCCCAATTAAGAGAGAGTATTGGGCTGCAACTGAAAGAGGAATCGGTCCTACTTGGTATTAGCACCTATTTAGAGCTCTGGAGCGTAGACTCTTATGAGCAATTCTTAACTGATAGTGAACCCTCCTTCAACGCAGCAAGCCAAAGTCTGAGCATATTGTTGCAAGAAGGGGGACACTAAGAATGTTAATACACCATAAATCTGTCCTCCCAACTCAACTATTAGAGAACTTTAAACCCACCTCTACTGATTCGCTTATGATTGATTGCACTTGTGGAGAGGGGGGACACTCTGAACTCTTTTTAGAAAATTTCCCAAATCTGAAAGTCATTGGAATTGATCGTGATAAAAACATCTTAGAAAAAGCTTCTAAAAGATTAGAAAAGTATGGCGATCGTTTTAAAGCAGTAAATAGTTGGTTTGATGCCTACTTAGAAAACTATGACAACAAGGCTCCTCATTTAATTCTTTTTGATTTAGGAATCTCTGTTTACCACTACGAAGAATCTTTAAGAGGTTTCTCTTTTGCTAAAGATGAAAAGTTGGATATGAGACTCGATACCAACCAAACTCTCAGTGCAGAAACTATTGTTAACACATACGAAGAAAAAGAGTTAGCTGATTTAATTTTTCACTACTCAGAAGAGCGTTATTCACGAAAGATTGCTAGAAATATTGTTAATGAGCGTTCTAGTAATCCAATTACCACAACTAAAGAGTTACAAGAAATAATAAATCGTTCAGTTCCTCCCAATTATAGATATGGAAGAATTAATCCAGCTACTAGAACTTTTCAAGCTTTAAGAATTGAAGTTAACAGTGAGTTAAAAAGAATTACTCCTTCAGTTCGTAAAGCGATCGATTTATTAGAAGAGGGGGGTAAAGTAGCTGTTATAAGTTTCCACTCTTTAGAAGATCGTCAAGTAAAACACCTATTTAAAGAATTAGAGCGAACTCGTAACAATGAAGATGGGATTATTAAAATTTTAACTAAAAAACCATTAGTTCCAACTGAACAAGAAGTTGAAGAGAATCGCCCCTCTAGAAGTTCAAAGTTAAGAATCGCTCAAAAGTTGGAGGTTAATAATGGATAGATATGACAACACCATTATTCGTAATAAATCTCTAACTTTAATTGAAAAAATATTGGCCATTTTATTGTTGGTTTCTGTATTTGCCTCATTAATGGTTCCAATATCGCAAGCAGCTTATAAACGCCAAATTGAGTTAGAAAAATCGGCTTTAAATAGAGAGATTATTGAACTAGAAGAGCAAAAGAACTTAATTAAAGTTGATTTAGCTGAAAGTTCTTTACCCACTCAAACGTTGCAAAGAGCCTCTAACTCCTCCCTATTTTTACGAAAAATTGCCTTTGACCAAATTAAAGTGGTCACAGTTGGGGAGGAGCAATGAATAAATTTAGCATAAATGAGATTAAAGAGTTCACCTCAGCTCAAATTATTGGAAAAGGTCCTTTTCAATTGATTACTTCAGTTGTGATTAATTCAAAAGAGGTAATTCAAGGCTCATTGTTTGTTGCCTTAGAGGGAGAAAACAGCGATGGGCATCGTTGGGTAAAAGAGGCCTTTATAAAAGGGGCAGCAGCAGCTCTTATTAGTAAGAAGTATCAAACTAAATTAACTGAAGAGATTAACTTAACAAATAGAGCATTACTTGTTGTTGAAGATCCATTAAAAGCGCTTCAACAATTTGCTACTCGTCATGTTGAACGTTTTAACAACATAAATAGAGTTGGAATAACAGGAAGTTGTGGAAAATCAACTACTAAAGAGATGAGTGCCTCAATTTTAGCTCAAATGGGTAAAACTGTAAAAACTCCAGGAAACTTCAACAGTCAAATTGGCCTTCCTTTAGCCCTTTTGCAAGTTTCTAGTGACCATCAGTTTGGAGTTTTTGAAATGGGTGTGGATCATGTTGGTGAAATGGACAAAATGATCAAGATGTGGCAAGCCGACGTTGCTTTGATTACTAACATTGGGCTATCACACATTGGTAAAATGGGCTCAGTTCAACAAATTGCTAAAGAGAAAGGCAAGTTATTTCACACTGGTGTGAAAGGAGCCTACATAACTGAAAATAGTGCTTGGTCAACCTTTATTAAAGAGCGATCCGAGGCAAAAGTAAAGCAATTTGGAACAGTAACAACCAAAGGAATCTCAGAAATTAAATATTTGGGTCTTGATGGATGGTCTTTTAAATATTACCAAAAACCAATTCATATTAAAGGGGTAGGCAAACACAACTTAACGAACGCTTTAGCAGCAATCACCATAGCTAACCACTTTGGTAGTGAGCCTGAACAAGTAAAAGAGGGCTTAGAGAATTACAGCAACTTGAAAGGGCGCAGTGACATCACCAGTGGTGATATCACAGTAGTTGAAGATTGGTATAACGCCTCTTTTGATGCCACAAAAGCAATCATTGAGACTGTAGGATCTGTAAATTGGCAAAATAACAAAGTAGCTATCTTGGGTTCAATGAAAGAGCTAGGTGAGTACTCATCTTTTTCTCACAAATTAATAGCAAAGTATTTAGTTGAAAATAATTTTAACCAAGTTCTTTTATATGGAAAGGAGATGCAAGAATCTGCCTCCTATTTAAGAAGTAATGGTTTTGATAGAAATCTATTTTACACATCTGAGTTTTACCAACTACAAAAAGAGGCTGAAAAGAGAGTTAGAAAAGGAGATTTAGTTCTCCTAAAAGGTTCAAGATCTATGGCAATGGAATCTTTATTGCCACTACTTAGGAGCAAAATGTGAACAACACGATAATTTTAAAAGCTCTTGGTGGGGCCTTAGTTGCATATCTACTCTCTATGATTGGTGGCTATATTTTCATCAAAATGATGGTTAAAATAAAAATCAGTCAACCAATAAACCCAGATGGGCCTGCTACCCACTACAAAAAAGAGGGAACTCCAACAGCAGGGGGCCTCTTTTTTATTCTATCGGCTTTTATAACCCTTTTAATTTTTGGAGATTTAAAAAACTACTACATTTTAATTCCTCTAATTGCTATGGGAGTCTTTGCATTAATTGGGTTTTTGGATGATTTTTTGAAATTGGTTAAAAAGGATGCAATTGGATTAACCACTTTACAAAAACTTGCCTTGCAAATCTTAGGTGGAGCCTTTGTTTTCTATTTTTACTCACAATGGGCAACCCCTAATACCAATTTTGGCTCTTGGTACCCCCTATTTTTCTTAATTTATTTTGGCATAATAGTTAATGGAGTTAATATCTCTGATGGACTAGATGGCCTTGCTGTAGGAATAGCAATGAGCCCCCTTCTTTTATTGATTGTCTTAACTATCTTCATCTCTGTAAATAATCCAGATTCAATGAATCTTTTGTTGGTTCTTAGCAGTGTAATGGGCTCTTTGTTGGCATTTTTATGGTACAACGGCTCAAAAGCTCAAGTCTTTATGGGAGATGTTGGTTCTCATGCTTTAGGAGCTTTGATAGCAATTAGTGCCCTCTTGTTAAAAGTTGAACTAATTATTTTATTAGCAAGTGCTCTATTTTTTATTGAGGTGTTCTCATCATTTTTACAGATTATATCAATTAGACTCTTTTCTAAAAAAGTATTTCATATGGCACCACTACATCACCACTTTGAGAAAAAAGGGGTGAGTGAGAGCAGAATTGTGGTGAGATTTCAAATTGCTTCAGCTGTTTCAACAGTTGCAGCTGCTTTAATATTTTTAAGGGGGATCTAAAAAAATGATTGAAGATTATCAAATATATGACAATCTAGATCTCTATTTCCCTCAAACAAAGCAAAAAGAGGATGATAATACCCTTTTTAGGTTTTTGTACCTTTGCACTGTTGTTGCTTTAGTTGGCTTTGGGTTAGTGACACTCTATTCAGCCTCTTACAACGAGGCTTTTTCAAATAATTTAAAAGGCTCTTACTACGTATTAAGACAAACTACTTTTGCCTTAAGTGGCTTTGCAATTTTTGCTCTAATTCAATATATCCCAATAAAGTTTATCAGAAAGGTTATTTTTCCCTTCTTATTAGTTTCTCTAGTTTTAATGGCCCTCACAATCGTAGGTCCATTTGGAGTTGAGAAACTTGGAGCTCGCAGATGGTTGCAAATAGGGCCACTTCCCTCATTTCAACCCTCTGAGTTGCTAAAAGTATCAACAATTTTATTTTTAGCTCATCTTTTTAGTAAGGAGGAGTTAACAAAGTTCACTAAGATTTTCATTTTAGCAATGATAGGTATTGGAGCTCTTTTAATACTATTACAAAGAGACTACTCAACAACTTTGGTATTTTTGTTTGTAGTTTTAGCAATGTTGCTTTTAGGGGGCTTTGAAATTAGATATCTAGTTTTAGCCGCCATTACTTTAGCCCTCTTTTTAACTATTTTCCTCTTTTTAGAGCCTTATAGAATTAAAAGGGTCGTCTCTTTTATATTCCCCTCAATTGATCCCACAGGATTAAATTGGCAAGTGCAAAACTCTTTAAAAGCTGTGATGAGTGGAAACTTGTTTGGTAAAGGGTTAGGCAACGGAATTTATAAATTGGGAATTATCCCTGAAGTTCATTCAGACTTTATCTTTGCCTCCTTAGCAGAGGAGGGGGGCTTCATTGCAATAGCTATTTTTTCAACCCTTTTTGCTTTATTTGGCTTTAGTGGTTTTAGAGTTGCTAAAAAACTACGAGATAGAAAATATACCTTTGAATCTTTAAGTGCCTTTGGAATCACCTTAATGATTTTATGGCAAGCAATTATAAACATTATGGTAGTTAGTGCCCTTCTTCCACCTACTGGAATCCCACTTCCTTTTTTCTCTCAAGGGGGAACTAACTTATTTGTAATTATTAGTGAGTGTGGCCTTTTGTATCTTTTTATGGGCCTTGTTAACAAGGAGAGTAGTTATGAGTGATGCTTATTTTAATAGCATCGACTACGATGCAGTAAGAATAAATGATGTTGTTGAACTCTACCAATTCCCAATTGTTAGAAAAAGGGAATCTAAAAAAGTCTCACTTCCCATTTTAATTGCAACAGCTGTTGTTTTAGCCTTAGTTTGGTATGCCTTACGATTTATCCCAATTTTTGATGTTGGACAAATTAACTTTCAGCTAAATGGCTCTTACACTTCACTTCCTTATCAAGTAACTCAACAAGCTAATAGGTTTTTAGGGCGCTCATTGATGAGTTCAACCCCTATTAAGTTAAAAAATTCATTAGAACAGCTTCCCACCGTTAAAAAAGCTGTAGTAAAAAGAAAACTATTTTCAACTCTTTTAGTTGAATTAGAGATGGCTGAACCCCATTTAATAGTTTCTAGTGTTGACAGCAACAACGAAGAAGTTTTCTACTTTGTTGATAAAAAAAGCTTAGTGAAATTAGATATTCAAGATTTATCAATGTATCAAAAATCTGCTTTCACCATTGGGGTAGAGTCAACATATTTAGACAAGTTATTAGCCAACGGTATTGATGAAAACTTAGAGGATATTTTCTATTTAACTAACCAAGTGACTTTGAATCAAGGGAGCTTTTCAACTACTTTAGGGAAAGTTGATTACCAAAAAGCAATAGATGGTAGTTTTGGTAAACTTGCCATTGAGTTACCCCAATACCACTCCACTTTACACATTAATGAGGCTGTTTTGCACTCCCAATTGAAAAGTGCTGTTGGATTGATTAAACTTGAACAAAAGGCTAATAATAATGTCGATAACATTGTACTAGGTAAACAGTTACACTACGATTTATATCAAAGTGGATTGGTTAAAAGGCAATAGTGGAGGTATTTCGTGGCAGCAGACAGAGTCATGATGGGTTTAGACATTGGAAGTTCATGGGTACGCGCAGTTGTAGCAACTATTAGTGTCGATGGCTCAATCATGGTAGATAGTATTTGTGAAAGACCCTCAGAAGGGGTTAGAAATGGTACTATCGTTAACATTGAACAAGCTTTAAAAGCTATAACCTCAGTAATTACAGAGGCGGAGCTACAAGCTGGAGTCACTGCCCAAAATCTACTAGTGGGTGTTGGTGGAGATCACATTGAGGGGATGCAAAGCCAAGGTGTGGTTGGGATCAATGCTAAAGACCAAGAGATTAAAAGAGAGGATATCTTCCGTTCTTTAGAGGTTGCCCGAGCTTTTGAAATGCCAGTAGATCGGGAGATTTTACACACCTTAGTACAAGATTTTAGAGTTGATGGAAGGGGGGGAATTAAAGATCCCATCGATATGTTGGGCCACCGTTTAGAAAGTAGAGTATTAGTTGTTACTGCAAGTGCCTCTATCACCCAAAATATTAGGAAAGCCATTCAAAGAGGTGGTTATCAAGTTCAGCGCCTATTTTCTCAACAACTTGCCGATGCTGAAGCTGTTTTATCGGTAGAAGAGAAAGAGATGGGGACAATATTGATTAACTTAGGAGGCGGGACTACAAATATGATCGCCTACGCCGATGGATCCCCTATATTCACAGGGGGAATTAATATTGGCTCTTCTCATATCACTAGTGATTTAGCCTATATCCTAAACAAACCAAAGGCTATTGCTGAACAAGTTAAGTGTGATAGTGGAAACTGTCATATCCCCTCAGTATCTCTTGATGAGACGGTAATCATCCCCCAAGTTGGAGGATTACCCTCTATTAAGATGCCAAAAATTGAATTAAGCAAAATTATTGAACCCCGAGTAGCCGAAATCTTTTCAATGTTACAAGTTGAACTAGAGAAGAAAGAGATTAGAGGCTCATTTGGTGGGGGAGTTGTCTTAGTTGGTGGAGGAGCCCTATTATCGGGAGCTCCAGAACTAGCTAGTGAAATATTTAGATTGCCAGCTCGCATTGGATTTCCTGATGCCCTTAGTGGTTTAGACCGCTCTTATATTAATCCCCGTTATACAACGACTTTAGGTCTTGTTATGACTGAAGCAAAAAGAATTAAAGATCAATACGCTTTAGGGGGAACAAAAGGGAGAAGGTCCAAAGGGGGTGGCAAGATGAGAAAGAGTGTCCGTGGGTTTTTCAAAACCCTCTTTTAGTTGGAGGAGATAAGTTGATGGATTTTGATATGCTTGAAGATTTGCTACAAGATGAGCAATCCCCACCTACCAATATTAAAGTTGTAGGAGTTGGAGGTGCTGGTGGCAACGCTATAAACAGGATGATCTCTAGTGGCTTAAAGAAGGTCACCTTTGTAGCTATGAATACCGACATTCAAGCTTTACAACGCTCTAATGCCCAAATAAGACTTCCATTGGGAAGAGAACTAACTGGAGGTTTGGGTGCTGGAGGAATTCCTGAAGTTGGTGAAAAGGCAGCTGAAGAGTCTCGTGAAGAGGTTAAACAACTACTAAGTGGAACCGATATGGTTTTCATAACTGCAGGAATGGGAGGGGGAACTGGAACTGGAGGGGCTTCAGTGATAGCTGAAATAGCTCGTGAAGTTAATGCTCTCACTGTTGCTGTAGTTACAACCCCATTTGCCTTTGAAGGAAAAAAGAAGTTGCAACTAGCTTTAGGGGGAATTGAGAAACTTAGAAAACATGTTGATACTTTAATTCTCATTCCAAACCAATACCTATTAAAAGTTGTTGAAAATAATACCCCAATAAAACAAGCATTTTTATTAGCTGATGACGTCCTTAGACAAGGGGTACAAGGAATCAGTGAACTAATTACTGAACCTGGTGAGATAAACATCGACTTTGCCGACGTAAAAACTGTTATGAAGGGGCGTGGAGATGCTCTAATGGGAATAGGAATTGGTGAAGGGGATAACAGAGCAATTGATGCAGCTAGAGCTGCTATAAACAACCCTCTATTAGAGAATGCTACAATCGATGGTGCTAAATCTGTTTTAGTTAACTTAGCAGGTGGAGATGCATTAACATTGCAAGAGTACCAAGATGTCGTAGAGTTGATTACCGAAAACTGTGCCGACGATGCCTTAATTATTGCAGGACAAGCCTATAGCCCCGAGTTGGGAGACAAAATAAAAGTTACCGTTGTTGCTACTGGGTTTGAAGCCCCAAATAGTGAAGCAACCCACCAAGCAGCTTTTGAGAGTAAACAAAGAAGAGCTACTCGCACCTTTGGCCAAGTGCCTTCTTCCAATCCAACTAGTGATGATTCAGAAGATGAAGATGTAGTAACTATTAACAGGTGGCAAGATTTACAACAACAAATAGGTAACAGACAACAATCTAACGATTTCAATTTCCCTGCGGTATTGAGGTATAAACGGGAAGAAAAAGAGGATTAATAGTGAATTCTGTTTCACAAGATCCAATCTTGTTAGATTATAAAGACTACTTGTCTGTTGAAAGAAGGTTAGCCAAAAGTTCGGTTGATGTTTATTTAGGTGTCATTAATAGGTTTTATACATTTTTAGAACTCAATAAAATCACTTATAAAGAGTCGACAGCTTCAGATGTTATAAACTTTTTAATTGAAGTGGGCAAAAGTAGCGATGTTAGTGAAAAAACACAAATGAAATACATCAGCGCTTTAAGATCGTTTTATAACTACCTAGTTGAACTTGAAGTGGTTCAAAACAATGTAATTGATTTAATTGAACGCCCTAAAAGTGAAATAAAAAGCCCCACCTCAGTTGCATACGATGTAGTTGAAAAGATTTTAGAACAGATAGATACCTCAAATATTTTAGGAATTAGAGATTATGCCCTTTTTGAATTAACTTATTCGTGTGGATTAAGAATCTCTGAAGTGTGTGACTTAGATTTAAACGACTACAATAAAGAAGAGCGACTTTTAAGGGTAGTAGGTAAAGGGGATAAAGAAAGAATAGTCCCAATAGGCGAATATGCTCTAAATGCCTTGGAAAGCTACCTAGAAATTAGGGGAAAACTAGTTGAATCAGTTGTTCAACAAAAAGCTTTATTTGTTGGTAGAAGAGGTGCTAGGTTAAACAGAGTATCGGTGTGGAAAAGATTCAAAGAGTATGCCCAAAAGGCAAATGTGGAGGCAAAGGTGCACACCTTACGCCACTCGTTTGCTACCCACTTACTGCGTGGAGGTGCTGATTTAAGATCTGTACAAGAACTTTTAGGACACTCCGACATTCGAACAACCCAAATTTACACCCACAGCGACACCGAAAGTCTTTTACAATCTTATCGCACATTCCACCCCAAAGGGGAAAGTGATAAAAAATAGATTATGGATAAAGTTGTTGAAAACTACTTAGAGTATTTAAAAGAGATAAGAAACCTCTCTGAACACACCCTTACTGCCTATAAAACTGATTTAAAGAAGTTTGAAAATTACTGCCAAATTAATAATCTAAAAATAGTTGAAGTTACAAAAGTTGAAAGTAGGCGCTATGTGGCAACTTTAATGAGAGATGAAAAACTCTCTAACAACTCAATAAATCGCACTTTATCAACATTAAGGGGTTTTTATCTCTACTTAAATAAACACAACATCAGTAGCAACAACCCCTTTAGTAAAATTGAAAGTAGAACTCGAACTCGTCGTCTTCCCCAAGTATTAAGTGTGAACGATGTTGAAAAGCTACTTACATTTGTCCCTACTGACTTTAAAGAACTTAGAGATTTAGTAATGTTTAATTTCTTTTACTCAACAGGGGCAAGAATGAGTGAACTGCTAGGGGCAAATATTAGTAACTTGGAGTTAAAAGATGAACGATTGTTGGTAAAAGGGAAGGGATCGCATTACAGATACCTTTTTCTAAACCCTTCAACAATTGAACTTTTAAACACCTATTTAGAACAAAAAAAAGATTACCAACTAAGTAAAGCAATCAAAGATAAAAATGATTTAGAGGCAATTTTAATAGGAATAAATGGAAAACGGTTGTCGCCATCCTCTTGCCATAGTATCTTTGAGAAGTATAGAAAAAGCTTAGGAATAGGGTTACATTTTACACCCCATATGTTGCGCCACTCCTTTGCCACCCACTTATTAGATAATGATGCTGGGATTAGAGTTGTCCAAAAATTGTTGGGGCACCAATCAATTTCTACGACACAAATCTATACCCACGTCTCAAGGCAAAGATTGCGCAAGGTGTACGAAAGTAGCCACCCCCATGGAAGGAAAGAAAAATGAGTATAAAAGGGACAACAATTGTCGCTGTTAGAAAAGATGGAAAAGTAGCAATAGCTGGTGATGGACAAGTCTCAACTGGAGACTCCATTTTAAAAGGAAATGCTAGAAAAGTGCGCAAAATGATGGATGGAAAAGTGATTAGCGGCTTTGCGGGAGCTACTGCTGATGCATTCACCTTGTATGAAGTTATTGAGAAAAAACTAAAAGAGTTTAGAGGCGATTTAACCAGAGCTGCAGTAGAAATGGCTAAAGAGTGGCGCTTAGATCGCAATCTAAGGCGTCTAGAGGCAATGATTTTAGTAGCTGATGAGACTAAAACATTTCTCATTAGCGGAATGGGAGATGTAATTGAACCAGAGTATGATGCCATCGCAATTGGTTCTGGTGGTAATTACGCTGTAGCAGCTGCTAGAGCCTATTTAGAGAGCTCTAATTACTCTGCTGAGGAGATTGCTCGTAAATCTTTAGAGATTGCTAGCGACATCTGTGTCTATACAAACAAATCAATTATGGTTGAAACATTGTAGGAGCAAAAAAGAATGTTATTAGATGAAATGACTCCAGCTGAAATAGTTAAACAGCTAGATAAATATATAATTGGACAAACTGCTGCCAAACGTACTGTGGCTATTGCCTTACGGAATCGTGCTAGACGGAAAAAACTACCCGATATTATTAGAGATGAAGTCTCGCCTAAAAATATCATAATGATTGGGCCAACTGGCGTTGGTAAAACTGAGATAGCTCGAAGAATTGCAAAGTTATCAAATACCCCATTTGTTAAAGTTGAAGCAACTAAGTATACCGAAGTTGGTTATGTTGGACGTGATGTTGAATCGATGATTAGAGACTTGATGGGAACGGCAATACAGATGACCAAACGGGAGTTTGCTGAATCTAGAAAAGAGCAAGTTGAAAAGAGAGTTGAAGAGCGCTTATTAGATCTTTTAATCCCTAAAGAGACTAAAAAAGATAAAAGTGATTTAGATCAAGCTACTATAGAGACTCGAGAAAAGTTTAGAGAGTTTTTAAAAGAGGGGAGATTTGAAGAGCGGGAGATTGAAATAGTTATTCAAAACCCAAAAGGTTCTCAAGGAGTTGAACTTCTTGCTGGTGGAAATTTAGAAGACATAGAGAATGCAATTCAATCTTTAGGCTCAATTTTTAGTGGTAAAGGGAAAAAGAGAAAAATCGCAATTAAAAGAGCTAGAGAAATCTTAACTGAAGAGGAGATGGAGAAAATAGTTGACCATGACCAAGTCATTGAGATTGCCAAAGAGCGTGTTGAACAAATGGGAATTATCTTCATCGATGAGATTGATAAAGTAGCTGGCTCTAAAGGGGGCTATGGGGGACCTGATGTTTCACGAGAAGGGGTACAACGAGATATCCTTCCCATTGTTGAGGGTTCTAAAGTTTCAACTAAGTGGGGAATAATAGATACCACCCACATCCTATTCATAGCAGCGGGTGCTTTCCACGTCTCTAAACCAAGCGATTTAATCCCTGAACTACAAGGAAGGTTCCCATTGAGAGTGGAACTTAACGAATTAACCGATGTAGATTTTTTAAGAATTTTACAAGAGCCAGAAAATGCAATAGTAAAACAATACATTGAGTTGATGAAAACTGAAGATGTGAAACTGACCTTTAGTGATGATGCTTTAAAGAGGGTGAGTGAAATCGCATACGATATTAACTCAAAAACTGAAAACATTGGGGCAAGAAGGTTGTATACTATTATGGAGCGCCTTTTAGAGGAGATCTCTTTTACAGCTGACACTCTAAGTGGAACTGAAGTTACTGTTGATAGTGAGTATGTAGATAAGCATCTCTCTGATATCCTCGAAAATGAGGATTTAAGTCGCTACATCTTGTAAAGGTGGTTTGTTAATGCAATTTTTCACAGTAAGAGGAGGAGATTTTGACGATGCTTTGCAAAAAGCGTACGATCAATATGGCTCCAATTTAAGAATTCACTTTAGAAAAGATATAGTTGATAAAAAAGGGCTTTTTAAATTAAAAGAGCACTCTTATGTGGAACTTGTTTGCTACCTTGCTGAAGAAGAAAAACAACAACTAGAGATAAAAGAGATAGAAGAAGAAAAAAAAGATAATCAACAAATAGAAAATCCCTATTTGTTAAAAGGGAGAGCTCTTTTAAAAGAGAACGATTTTTCAAATCTCTTTATGAGTACATTGTTAGATTTAGTTGAACCTGTAATCAAAGAGCAAAAAGAGTCCTTAAACGATACAGAGTTTGAATTAATCTTAATTGATAAACTTGTCTCATTGATAAAAATTGATTACAAAAGACAACTTAATCCCGATGAGAATTTAGTTTTAGTGGGTTCTAGTGGGGTGGGTAAAAGCTCTTTAATTGGTAAAATTGGGACATTTTACACACATCAACAAGATCAGAGCTTTAAAAAAGAGGTCACTGTTGTAAATCTTAATGGAAAAAAATCCAATTACGATTTCTTTAGAGATTTGAATCTTAGATATAAGAACTACACCGCGCTTAGTGACTTGGAATTTGAGAAAAAGGAGAACTCTTTAAATTTGTATGAAAGTGGTTTTGCTTTTGATAAAGAGGCATTAGATCACTTAGCACAAAAAGAGGGAAAATTCATCTTAGTAGTTAGTGCAAAAACTAAAAAAAGAGATTTAGAAGAATTATTTAAAACTTATTCTAAATATCCAGTAACTAACTTGGCTATCACAAAACTTGATGAAGCTAGCAGTATTGGAACAGCCCTCTCATTCGCTTATAAGTACGATTTGCCCTTATTGTTCTTTTCTGATTCTGATGATGCTGAGAACGCTTCTGTGAAAGCAACAGTTGCAAAGATGATTAGTTACATAAAAGGTTTAAAACTCGATTTTGAGACGCTGTGGGCTAATCAGAATCCAAGCTAAGGTTAATGTGCTCTGAAACAGTTGAATAAAGCTTTCCTTGACGCACCATATCCTCAATTAACGCTCCTATTGCTGGAGCGGTTATATTAGAACCCCAAATAGTTGTTCCTGAGGGGTTGATTGCCCCCATGTAAATGATGTACTTAGGATTTTCAGCTGGTACTATTGCTATTGTACTTGCTAAAAATTCTCCTGGGGCATAGCCCCCACTACTAGATGCTATTTGGGCAGTTCCTGTTTTAGCTGCAACTGTAACCCCTGCAACAGAGCTGTGAATCGCTGTTCCTTCATTCTTAGTAGCATCTATCATCCCCTCAATTACGGTTAGCACAACACTAGGTGAAATTACCCTCTCTTTTAATACAGTTGGGCTATTTTGTATAATTACTTTCCCAGATGGATCTTTAACCTCTTTTACAATGTAGCTTTCCATCAGTGAGCCCCCTGTAGTAAAAACGGTTGCAGCATTGGCAATTTGTAAAAAAGTAATCCCTATCTCTTGGCCAAAGGAGATAGTTGGCTTAGAGCGGAAAGACCAATTTTCCAGTTCCCTTAACGAACCTTTAGTTAAACCAACTAAATCTTTTCCCAACCTTTGCCCAAAGCCAAAATCTTTAAGAGTTTGGTAAAATTGTTGATTATCTGTTTGTAGTGCCCAGTGGGCAACAGCACCATTACACGAAACAGCTAACATTTTTTGAGGATCTATTTCTCCATGAGCTGAAACACAATTTATAGTGACATTTTGGTTCGATGGGGTAGTGAAGGTGTATGACCCATCACAATAAAAGTTCTCTAAATTTTCATTGTTCTCTAATTCACTAGCTAACGAGTAGATTTTAAAGACCGACCCTGGTTCATACATTGAACTAAAGACTCTATTAACTCTTTGTTGTTCTGTAGCACTACCGTAGTTATTTAAATCGTACCAAGGAAAAGATGAGGAGGCTAAAATCTCAGAAGTTTGAGCATCTAAGATAATGGCTGCAATTGCATCGGTGATGTGTTGTTGATCTATTGCAACAACTTGTTGATCTAATAAGTATTGCAAATCTAAATCGAGTGTTAAAGTGATATTATTGCCATAAGTGACACTCTCATCAAGACGGGGTATTGGATACAAAAGATCATCATAAAGGTATTCTAAACCCTCTAGGCCCCTATTTTCACTATTAGTGAAGCCAATTATGTGTGTTGCATGGTAGTGTTGAGGATAGTAACGTCCATATTTTTTCTCGAGCAGTAACCCTTCAATTTTTAATTTACTCAGCTGTTCAAACTCACTTTGAGTTAGCTCTTTTTTTACTAAGTAGTAACTAGAAAATTTTTTTGAGTTTTCAACTATTTGTTGAGTACTTATTTTAATAATAGGGGAGACTAAAGATGCAGCTTGTTCAATATCTTTTACACTGTTTAATAAAAAGACAAGTTGGTAATAAGGCCTTTCAATGGCTAAAATTTTCCCATTACGGTCGGTAATTGTGCCTCGAACTACCCGTGTTGCAACTTTAGGATTATCATAGGGATTTTGGTTTTCCCCTTTTACAACGGTTAAATAAAAAAGATAGAAAACTAGAAATAGTGCCACTAGCAAGGTGATTAAAGGCAATAAAATGTGGTAAAAACGTTTTTCTCTGGATACCATTGCCCAAATATAGTAATATGATACAGCATCATTGTCGATAGTAGGAGTGCTATGAGCTACAAAGATCGCAGTAGTTATGACGATATTTTCCGCTCTTCTGAGAACAACAGAGGAGATGATAAAAACCGACTCGATAAAAAAACCAAAAGGGTAATTAGTGTAGTTGTCCTTTTGGCAATTATTTTGTCTGTTGGTGTTTTACTTATCTGGTTTTTAAATTTTGCCACCCCAGTTGAAACAAAGACTCCTACACCTGTTGCTACTGGACAAAAAGAGGTTGTCAAAATGCAAGAAGAGGTAGTTGTTGAGCAACCACCAAAAGTGGTAATTGAGACACCTCAACCTGCTAAAACAAGCACCCGTGTTGAACCAACAGATTCAAGGTGGTATGTGGAACACTTAGTTAGTGAAGGGGAATCTTTAGAATCCCTTTCAGATTTATACCTAGTTTCCAAAGAGACAATTTTAAGTGTCAATGCAATTAAAAATATCTCCTCTATAAAAGAGGGAACTTTGTTAAGAATTCCCAACCGCGATGGACAGTTGTATACAGTACAACAAGGGGATTCTTTATCAATAATTACCAACAGATTTAACCCCCTGTTGGGTTGGAAGACTCTTCAAGAGATCAACGCCCTTAGTAGTGAAGTAATCTATCCAGGACAAAAGATTTTCATCCCTAGTGCCCAAGTTGATGACGATGGCTCTTTTGCCTCATTTGATCGCTTTATAAGACCTGCGGAGGGAAGATTAACTGCCCTCTATGGACAAACAGTGGTTTATGGTGAAGAGGACCAGGTTGTTGTTATGCAAGGAATTTGGATTGAGGGAGTTAACGATGCACCAATTTTAGCTAGTGCTAAAGGGGTAGTGGTTGATGCAGGTAACGATTTAGAGAGATATGGAAGGTTTGTTGTTTTAGCTCATGAAGATGGATATAAAACAACTTATGCCCACCTTAAAGAGTTAAATGTTAAAATAGGGGACTCTGTTAAAAAAGGGGATCAAATTGGACTAATGGGGCAAAGTGGCACCATTGGAAAAAGGGCCCTCTATTTCAGCATCGAACAAGAGGGGATCGCTTTAAACCCAGCTAACTTCTTCTAAAATTATCTTCCGTGACAATGTTTATACTTTTTCCCGCTTCCACATGGACATAATTCATTGCGCCCAACCTTTGGAGTTGTTCTAACAACTTGAACAGCACTTTGGCCCGGTAAACTAGAAGTGCCACTAGATCTTTGGGCTGGGGCGAATTGGTTAATATCTGAGTGAGATTCAACAACTTTAGAACTTTGGCGCTCCCTTTTATGATCTCGATCAATTTGAACCCTAACTGTTAAAGTAGCTATGTAGAGTCTAATGCTCTCGATCATTTGATCAAAGATATCAAAACCCTCTAATTTGTATTCCAACAATGGGTTCTTTTGGGCATAGGAGCGTAAGTAAACTGCCTCTCTAAGGGCTTCTAGTTGCTCTAAGTGCTCTTGCCACCTTAAATCAATTTGTCTTAAATATTGGAAACGTAAGAACTCGTTAAAAGCTAACTTTGTTGCAACTTCAACTTTTTTCTCAATTTGCTCTTTGAGCTTTTCAAAGAGGAGAACTCTTATCTCTTTAACTGTTTTTCCACTAATTTCTTTGGTTGTTAGTTCAACAGGGTAGTGGAACAAAGCTGTGGTTGTCTCTTTAATAAAATCAGTTGAGATCTCTTTTTCTTCAACATCATCAAACATTGAGATAACCATATCTTCAATTGTCTCAATAACTCGATCAACTAAATTATCTGCTTGTAAGATATCATCACGCTGAGAGTAGAGGTAGTTTCTTTGTTCATTAAGGACATCATCATACTCAAGTAGGTGTTTTCTAATTTCAAAGTTTTGCTCTTCAACTCTCATTTGAGCTTTTTCAATGGCTTTGGTAATCATTGAGTGTTCAATGGGATCACTGCCCATCCCAATTCTACTGAGCATCGATCGAATTGAGTCTTTAGCAAACAAGCGCATTAAAGTATCTTCTAGTGAGAGGTAGAACCTACTAACTCCAGGGTCTCCTTGACGACCACTACGACCTCTAAGTTGGTTATCAATTCTGCGAGATTCGTGGCGCTCAGTTCCTAGAATATACAATCCGCCAAGAGATTTGACCTCTAAATAGGCCTCTTTCCATTTGGGATAAACTTTTTTCTTAGCAGCTTCAAATTCCTCTAATGAGGCATCACTGCCACACTCTTTACGAGCTAAAGCATCAATAGAGCCCCCAAGTTTAATATCTGTTCCCCTTCCTGCCATGTTAGTGGCAATGGTAACAGAACCTTTTGCACCGGCGTTCTCAATGATTAAAGCCTCTCTGAAGTGGTTTTTAGCATTCAAAACTTCGTGTTTTATCCCATTATTTCTTAAAAGAGTTGATAAGTGTTCCGATTTTTCAATAGAGACAGTTCCAATTAAAATTGGTTGTCCTGTTGCATGTACTTTAGAAACCTCTTGTACAATAGCTTGATATTTATAACTTTCATTTAAATAGACTAAGTCTTCTAAATCTTTCCGAACAACAGGGAGGTGAGTGGGAACAACAACCACATCTAAGTTGTAGATTTTTAAAAACTCAGGAGCTTCAGTGTCGGCAGTTCCTGTCATTCCAGCAACTTTATCGTACATCCTAAAGAAGTTTTGGAAAGTTATAGTAGCTAAAGTTTTATTTTGAACTTCAACTCTAATTCTCTCTTTAGCCTCAATAGCTTGATGTAGGCCGTCACTGTAGCGCCTTCCATGTAAAACTCTTCCAGTAAACTCATCAACAATTTCAACTTTGTTGTTAGCTACAACATAATCGACATCTTTTTCAAATAATTTATGAGCCTTTAGAGCTTGGGTAACGTAGTGGACAAATTCAAAGTTGTTCTCATCGTACAAAGAGCCCTCAATTGTTTTGTTTTTTATTAATAGGGCCTCTATTTTAATTAAGCCTTCGTTAGTTAATGTGATTCTTTTTTGTTTTTCATCAACTTGGTAATCTCCACTGCCATCCTCTAAGTATTGTTCTTGATCATCTTTTTCACCTTCAACAAGTTGAGGGATAATTACATTAGCAGCTCTAATTTTATGAGTATCATCTTCAGCTTGGCCACTGATGATTAAAGGGGTACGAGCTTCATCAATTAAAATTGAGTCAATTTCATCAATAACACAAAAGTTTCGACCAACTTGGATTTTCTCTTGCCAATCCCATTTCATGTTATCTCTTAGATAATCAAAACCAAATTCGTTGTTAGTTCCGTAAGTGATTGAACAACTATAAGCCTCTTTACGTTGATTGGTATCCATCTCACTAACAATGAAGCCAACACTTAGACCCAGAAATTTATAAATTGGACCCATCCAATTGGCATCCCTTTTAGCAAGGTAATCGTTAACAGTTACGATATGAACACCTTTGCCACTAAGGGCATTTAAATAGGCAGCTGGGACACAACTTAAAGTTTTACCTTCACCAGTTTTCATCTCTAAAATAGAGCCTTGGTGTAAAACAACTGCCCCCATTATTTGTTCATCATAGTGACGCTCATTTATAACTCTAAAAGCAGCTTCTCGCGCTAAAGCAAATGCTTTAGGGAGAATTTGATCCAAAGTAGCACCTTGTTCTATTTGCTTTTGAAATTGCTTTGTTATTTGTGGAAATTGGTCATCAGTTAATGATTCAGCCCACTGTGATTCACTATTAACTTGGTCAACGTAAACTTGTAATCGCTTAGCATCGCGCTCTTTTTTTGTCTTGAAAAATCTAGATAGCAGACTTTTAGCCATCATTAGCCTCGTTTTCTAAAATTTGCATCTGTTAGTATAACAATAATGATTGCCTCTGTATATTGCCTTCAGCTACACTCTAAGCATGTCTAAGTACAAAATTTGTTACACAGGGGGAGGTAGTGCAGGTCATATTTTCCCAATATTTGAAATTGATAAAGCTCTAAAAGGACAAAATTTTAAATACAAACGATTTTGGATAGGGAGTAATAGTGATAAAGAACAATCTTGGGTAAAAGAAAATAAAATATTTTATATTAAAATTCGTAATGGGAAATTAAGACGCTACTTTTCATGGCAAAACTTTATTGACCCATTTAATGTCTTAATTGGATTTTTCCAATCCCTTTATATCTTAAATAAACTTAAACCCAATTTAGTTTTTGCCAAAGGGGGCTTTGTAACAGTAGCACCTGTTTGGGCAGCTTACTTTTTAAAAATTGAGACAATTATTCATGAATCTGATACCACAATGGGCCTTGCTAATCGCCTTTGTGCCCCTGTAGCAACTAAAATAGCCCTTCCTTCTAATCATGCCTTAGAAAATATTAATAAAAAGTATTTAAAAAAGTGTGTAGTTACAGGAATTCCTAACAGGATGGAAAATGCTTTAATTGATAAAACCTCTGTTTATAAAAAGTACAACTTAGATAAAAATAGACCAATTATTACCATTTTAGGGGGCTCACTAGGTTCAAGTGAAATAAACACCCTAGTTGAAGATAATTTAGAGAGCTTAACTGAAGTTGCTCAAATAGTACACCAAGGTGAAAAAGATGTTGATAAACTAAATTACATAAGTAGAAGATTTTTTAGTGACGATTTACCATCGTTGTTAAAGTGTTCAGCACTTGTAATTTCTCGTGCTGGAGCAACAAGTATTAATGAGTTCTCTTATTTAAAGGTCCCTATGTTTTTAATTCCGTTATCAACTAAAAGTTCACGTGGAGATCAAGTTCTTAATAGCCAATATTTAGAGCAACACAACGCCTCTTATGTTTTAAAAAATAAAAAGAGCTTCATTAAAGAGCTCAAATTCATTCTAAATGATGATATACTCACTACTAAGCTGGCAGAAAATAGTTATAACCTTTATGTTGAAGGTTCAGATAAAAAAATAGCCTCTTTAATTGTAAAGATGGTTAGAAGGGAGAAGTAGTATGGAGAGTTGGTTTTTAGCTATTGGTCCTTATAACTTTAATATTGTCGATTTAATTATTATTGGAATTGCCTTTTTAGCAGCTGTGGTGGGATCTGTTAGAGGCTTTGCCCGTGAGTTCTCTTCTAGAGCAGGCTTTTTAATTGGTATTATTATAGCGCTTTACTTTGCTAAAAATGTTCAAACTTTAATCATAAAGAACTTTGATCTTCCTTTGATTTGGAGCACGTTAATTGCCTTTTTAGTTTTGTTTGCTGCTGGATATCTAATAATTATGATTATAGGAAATCTTTTAGAAAAAACCTTAGATGCACTGGGGCTAAAGTGGCTAGATCGCTTTTTAGGCTTAGTGTTGGGGGTAGTGGAACTATTAATAGTTGTTGGTCTAGTAGTTTATTTACTGAACTTGCAGTCGGTGGTGAATTTGCGTCCCTATTTAGATAACAGTGTAATAGTTAAACATTTGGTTAATCCTCTAACAACTAAATCTACAACTTTGATTAAAGGCCGCTTTTGATGTTCGATTCTTATAGTAAGTATAGAGGTGAAATTACCTCTTTACTTAAAGAACAGTTAATCAGTAACACCTTCAGTTCAACCTCCCTTTTTAGTGGAGAGCGTTACAGCGGGCGCCTCACAATTGCACTTGAGGTCGCCCGTATCTTCTCTTGTTCATTAAAAGGAGAGAGTGATTGTTCTTGTTACTCCTGCACAACTTACAACAACCTCAAAGTTGACAACTTAGTTGTTGTTGGTTCAAGAAACAACTTTCTTCGAATTAAAGCTGCTTTAGAAAATTATAGGGTGTTAGCAACTTCTGCAGCTAAAAAAGAGCTTTTTAAAACTGTAAGGGTATTTTTACTTCAATACAGAGCTTTAATGTACGATTCTACAGTAGCTAAAAGTGGCCCCTTATTTGAACGAGCTGGAAGGTTGGATGAACTGCTTGATCAGGTTGAACAAAGTGATGATGTTGATTTAGTAATTAACACTATTGAAAAAGGGGTAAAAGAGGTTCAAAGTGTTGCCTCAAAACAAAACCAACTCACTATTATGCAAGTGCGCTCATTACAAAGGTGGGTTAATCAAACCTCTTTTAAAAATAGAAAAAGGTTTCTAATTATAGAGGGGATTGAAAAAAGTAGTACAGGATCACTAAACAGTTTGCTTAAATTGTTAGAAGAGCCTCCTAAAGATACCTACATAATTGTTCTAAGTGAGCAACCTTCAAGATTGCCTGCTACAATCTTATCCCGTTTAAGAAAGTACCACTTTAAAAACTTCGCTGAAAAAGAAAAAAATGATCTATTAAGGGATAAATTTTTTGTCAAAGGGGAGTTTTATTTATCGTTGGAGGAGTTTTTCCTAGAGCGGGGTAAAGTTGATTTTAATGCCATAAAAAAAGCAGCCCAAACTCTTAGTAGTGCTGTAGTAAATAAGAAGAATTTAATGCGCCAAGAACTTGAAGAAATTGGAGGTACAGTTGACGAGGTAGAACAACTAGAGTACTTTTTTAAAGAGTTTGAGAAGAGTTTGAAAGAGTTTTACTACAATAACTTATTAGATTCTTACAAAGTTGATAAGTTGATAAAAGAGGTAAGAGAGAGTTACAACAATGCTCTTGTTTTTAACCAAAACGGTCGCTTATTAGTTGAAGCACTCTACTACCGGTTGGTGGAAATTTAATGAATAAATTTGTTAGAAGGGCATTTGATAAAATTGAAAAACTTAGTGTCGATGAGATAAAGACACTAGTTCGTTACCAAGCATCTGAAAATGAGCTTCTTGGAAATGCCTTAGAGAAAATAGATATTGGCGTTATTGTAGCCAACTCTTCAAACCGAGTCTTGACTTGCAACTTAGCTGCTAAAAAGCTACTCCCTTTGCACCGCAAATTAATTGAGGGAGCCGCCTTACACTACGTAATTCACGACCAAGATGTTATTGACTTTATAAATAGTGCAGTTGCTCAACTTGATGATGAACAAAAGGTTGAAAAAGAGTTTCACTTTCAAAAAGGGGATAGTGTAACGACAGTTTTAATTGAAGTTTCCCCATTCACCAGCACCTTAGATCCAGTATTTCACCTTGATAACCTACGCCGCTATTTAATATTAGCTTTCGATATCACAGAAACAAAAAAACAAGAGGCGCGCTTACACCGTTCTGAAAGTTTAGCAAGTTTAACTACTGTAGCAGCAGGTGTTGCCCATGAGATTAAAAATCCCTTAGCTTCAATCGATATCCACTTACAACTATTACGCAAAGCTTTTGAAAGAAAAGAGAAGTTGGCCCTTAGTGATGCTGATTGCTACTTGGATGTTATAGATGAGGAGATCGATCGTCTAAATGGGATAGTAGTCGATTTTCTTTTTGCCGTTAGGCCAATGGATGTGCGTCTAAGATTAGAGTCGTTAAACAAAGTAGTTGAAGATGTATTAAATTTTGTCAGTTACGAGTTATCAGAACATAAAATAGTTATTGAACGCAACTTAGGTGAATATTTGCCAAAGTTACGCTTAGATGAGAATTTATTAAAACAAGCCCTTTTAAATATTATAAAAAATGGGATGAATGCCATGGATCAAAAGGGGGGAACTTTAACAGTTACCACCAAACAAAGTGGCGACTATGTTGTTTTGATGGTTGGTGATGATGGTAGCGGAATGGATGACAAAACCCTCTCTAAAATCTTTGAACCCTATTTCACAACAAAAGCAACGGGAAGTGGGTTAGGGTTAACAATGGTCTTTAAGGTTGTCAAAGAACACCATGCTGAAGTGATGGTGAGTTCTAAAGTTGCAGAGGGGACAACTTTTACAATCAGTTTCCCAATTCCAACTAACCAAAGGTTAGCTTTGGAGGTTAAGTAGTTATGAGAAGAACAATTTTAATAGCCGATGATGAGAAAAATATCCGCAGTGGTTTACAAATAGCATTAGAAGATGAAGGGTATGATGTTTTACTAGCTAGCGATGGAGAAGAGGCTTGGAAGACTATATCAACTAAAAGTGTCGATCTTTTAGTCAGCGATTTAAAGATGCCTGGGATGAGTGGCCAAGAACTTTTAAAAAGAGTTGTCTCCTCTTATCCCACAATGCCTGTAGTAATTTTGACAGGACATGGAACTATTGAAGCTGCAGTTGATGCAATGCGTAATGGTGCAATCGACTTTCTAACTAAACCTCTAAATCTAGATCGCCTTTTTTTATTAATCAGAAGAGCTTTTAGCAACTTAGACTTAGTTGATCAAAACGTAGCTTTGAAAAAAGAGCTTGCTGAATTAAAAAGACAAAGTGGTTACTCTCAAATAATTGGTAAAAGTGAAAAGATGGTGCGCCTGATGGAAAAAGTGGCTCAGGTTGCTGATGCAACTGCTTCTGTTTTAATAACAGGGGAAAGTGGTGTTGGTAAAGAGTTGGTCGCCGACGCCCTTCATGCCCAATCAACTCGCTCTGATGGCCCATTTATTAAAGTTAGTTGTGCCACCTTTGCTGACACCCTCTTGGAGGATGAACTTTTTGGACATGAGAAAGGGGCTTTCACTGGAGCAACTAGTGCCCGTAAAGGGAGATTTGAGTTAGCCCATGGGGGAACGCTCTTTTTAGATGAGATAGGGGAGTTAAATAGTCAAACCCAAGTTAAGTTATTAAGGGTTCTACAAGAGCGGCAGTTTGAGCGCCTTGGGGGAGAAAAAACAATAACAGTTGATGTTAGATTGATTGCAGCGACCAACAGAGACCTTAAAAAAGAGGTTGAGAATGGAAACTTTAGAGAAGATCTGTTTTATAGATTAAATGTAATTCATTTAGATGTCCCCCCCTTAAAAGAGCGTAAAGATGATATTCCTCTTTTATTAAGTCACTTCTTAGAACTTTACAATGAGCGTAACAACCGTAAAGTTGAAGGTTTCTCACAACAAGCTCGAAGTGCCCTCTTAAGTTACGATTGGCCAGGTAATATCCGAGAATTGGGCAACGTAGTTGAGAGCATGGTTGTCATGGCTTCAAGTGAAATTTTAGATGTGGGAGATCTACCTCAACATCTACAAAACTCAGAAAGTGATGATAAAATAACCTTGGATATTGGAACTACGATGAAAGATGCTGAGAAAGCTTTAATATTGAGCACCTTATCCTCTAATAATGGCAATATCTCTAAAACGGCTGAAACATTGGAAATATCTCGTAAAACACTACATCGCAAGCTTAAGGAATACGAAGTTGGAAACTAACCAAATATACGACATCTTTGATGTTGGGGGTCTTTTAGATAGCAATTTAAAATACTACGAATTTAGAGAGGGGCAATTAGATATGTCCCTTTTAATTGCACAAACTTACACAAATGGAGGTGTCAGTGCTATTGAGGCTGGAACAGGAATTGGTAAATCTTATGCCTACTTAGTTCCCGCTTTATTACACGCTCAAGAAAACTCTAAAGAGCGCACAGTTATTGCCACCAACACTATTAACTTACAAAAACAACTTTTTGATAAAGATTTAACTCAGTTAGAAAATATCTTAGAAAGTGGAGTCAAAAGTGCCCTATTGATGGGAAGAAGCAACTACTTGTGCATTCGTAGAGTTCAAGAGCTAATTAAAGATAACTCCAAAGAAGCTGAAGATATAAATAGTGAAATAGGTTCTTTAGTTGCGTGGGCTAAAAAAACTACAACTGGACTTCGTAGTGATTATAAAGGGTATTGTTCTGCTCACCTGTGGTCGCAAGTAAATAGTGACCCCGATTTTTGTTACGGTTTTAGATGCCCTTATAACCAAGAATGCTTTTATTACAACGCTCGGCGTAAAGCACACGATTCTCAAATAATAATTACCAACCACCACCTTTTATTTACCGATTTAGCTTATCGGCAAAAAGAGAACTTAAGTTACGATGTGGAGGGAGTTTTACCCCCATTTCAAAACCTAATAGTTGATGAGGCTCACAACATTGAACGCAATGCTACAGCCTTTTTTAGTTCAACTTACAACACTTCCTACCTCAAAAGTGTTGTCGATAAAACAATTAAAACTCAAAGGGGAAAGAGAAGTTTGTTAAATCAACTTCTTTCTCACATAGATGAAAATGTAATTGAACAACTTAATGAAAGATTTAACCAACTAATTACTTTTAACCAAGATATTGAAACTTATCTATTTACTTTCTTAAACGATATAAAAGATAAATCTGTCTTAATTGAGGCCCACCATAAGAGCTTTTTAGATGATCTAGAGCTTTTAGCACTCCCTTTTATTAAAGGAAGTCTCTCTTTGTACTCTTTAGTTGAAAGTGCCTTAGAGAAGGGGGATTTTGATGAAGAGAGTGAGAACTTAGCTCGTCAGCTTCACTCATACACTAAAGAGTTAGTCTCATTAGGCAACTCTTTAAATTTATTTTTAGAGTATGGAAGTAGTGAGGATGTTAGGTGGGTAGAGCACCATAAAGGGAGAAAAGAGAATAGTGTAACACTTCATACAACAAAGCTTACTGTGGGAGAAGATTTAAATAACAACCTCTATGCTAAATTAAGGACAATAATTTTCACCAGTGCCACCTTAGATTTAAAGGATGATTTTAATTATTGGGCTAGTAGAGTTGGGCTAATAAATCAATCTTTTAGTAAAGGTGTTTTTAACAGTCCATTTGACTTTCAAAATAAGTTGATGCTGTTAACTCCTTTAGATGCCCCTGTATTTACTGAAAAAGATTCTGAGCCTTTTATTAACTACTGTAGCGATACAATATATAAATCAACACTCTCTAGTAGTGGGGGAGCTTTACTGCTTTTCACCTCCTATGCAATGTTGGTTCAAGTTTACAACCTCTTAGAAGAGAAGTTGAAAAAAGAGAATTTTACATTGTTAAAACAAGGCGATGAAGATCGCTTTACCCTTTTAGAGAAATTTAAAGAGGATAAAGATTCTATTTTATTTGCTACCGACTCATTTTGGGAAGGAGTAGATATACCTGGAGAATCTTTAAGAGTTGTTGTCATAACTAAACTTCCTTTCAAAGTTCCTTTTGACCCAGTTTTTAGAGCTCGAATGGAGAGTTTAGATAAAGAGGGTAAAGGGGGGTTTTTCGCTTTAGCTTTGCCTGAAGCTACAATGAGATTAAAACAAGGTTTTGGAAGGTTGCTGCGCAACAAGTTAGATAAGGGTATTGTTTTAATTTTAGATAGTAGGGTAGTTAGCAAAGGGTATGGACGCTTTATGTTAAACGCCCTTCCTCCCTCTTTTCATCCCGAGACCACCACCGATCGAATTGACCAAAAGATTGAGGACTTTTTATTTATTTAAAAGAAAAGGGACCCAGATGGGCCCCTCTAATAAACAAAATTAATTTTTGTTAGTCAATGATAGCTAAGATGTCACTCATGTTGATGATTAAAACCTCTTCTCCATCAACTTTAACGGTGGTGCCGGCATACTTGTCGTATAAAACACGGTCCCCTTTTTTGACTGTAATCATCTCATCATCGCCTACGGCTAAAACTTCAGCAATTTGAGTACTCTCTTGTGCAGTTTGAGGGATAAAGATTCCACTAGCGGTTTTTTCTTGAATCTCCTCCATCTTCACTAATACTCTCTCTCCAAGCGGTTTAATAGCCATAAAATGCCTCCTATATGGTAATTTCTTATAATTTATTTGCAAATTGCAATATACGAACAAACTTAAAAGTAATCAAGCAACCTATATCTTTGCCTTATTTGCATTCTGGTATTATATTAGTCCAAGTGACGGTAATTAGTGTGAAAAAAGATAGAATGAAAAGATACCAAAGAGCTTTAAAGGCTTGTACAATAAATTTAGAAAATGTCTCTAAGTACGACCCACACCAAAGTGCCCTCCACTTCTTTAGAATGGGAGTTGCTTTAAGTAGGATGGGGGAGTTGGAGGGGGCAGTTAGGTGTTTTAGCGATGCTTTTATCATAAGGGAATATAAAAGGGAGTTGGATCACAACTCTTTGTATTACCAATTTCATCAAGCACAAATGAGTCGCTACATCGAAAAGAAGAGAAATAAGGTTATCTCCACTTTAGCAGAGGGAGATATGATTCACGAATTGATTAAACATAGGTGGCAACAGCTTTTAATTGAGATTGAATCATCTCAATTCAACTTGCAAACTGACAATTTAACAATTTGGTTTCGCTCGATAAAAATAGACTTTCCATGGGAAATGGAGGATTTTGACTCAAACGAACAGTTAACTGAGTCAAATTGACACATATTTTAACTCTTTTGAAATCTTTGGGCCAATGTGACCCAAAAAAAGATTATTGTTAGGTAATAGATATCTTGTTATCGACACCATAATTCCTTAGAGTGTAACAATTAGTCACATATTTAAACTATCTCTCTATTTTTGGCACGCTTTGTGCTTATAAGATAAGTAGGAGGAGACGATATGAAACGAAGCAACAAGGTTTTAAATTCTAATGATAGATTTGAAGATGAGAATATCCTCTCTATGTATTTGAAAGAGATTAATAGAATTCCCCTTCTCACACGAGATGAGGAGAATGATTACGCCAGAAGAGCAGCTACAGGGGAGGAATTTGCCCGTAAGAAAATGATTGAAAGCAACCTCCGTTTCGTAGTAAACGTAGCTAAGAAATATCAAAATCAAGGACTACCTCTAATTGATTTAATTAACGAGGGAAATATTGGGCTGATGAATGCCTTAGAGAAATACGATGTTGATCGTGGATACCACTTTATCAGTTATGCTGTGTGGTGGATTAGGCAAGCAATTTTAAAAGCGATCAGTGAAAAATCAAAAACTGTTAGATTACCTTTAAATAGGGCTAATGAATTGGTCCAAATCCAAAAGATGCAAAGAAAACTTACCCATGAAAATGGAGAAGAGGCAACTATTGAAGAGATTGCCAGTGAGTTGAACATGGAGCCACAAATGGTTCAAGACCTTTTAGCTATAAGTAGAGAGATGATCAGCTTAGACGCTCCAGTTTATGGTGATCCAGCTAATTCAACAGTGGGAGACTTTGTTGAGGATGAGTACCGCTCCGCTGAGACGATTTTAATGGAAAAGTCACTTAAAGATGATATCAATAAAGCTTTAGAAGTTTTAACTGAAAAAGAGCGCGATATTATTGAGATGCGTTTTGGCCTTAATGGGGCAATTCCTATGTCTTTAAAAGAGATTGGAGAGATTTACAATCTTACAAAAGAGCGCATTAGACAAATAGAAAAGAAAGCACTCGAAAGGATGAAGCAACCCGCGCGTTTAAAAGCGCTTAAATCATATACGCATACAGCTTAAGCTGTTAAACGGCTAAACCCTCCTTGCATTGACAGGGAGGGTTTTTCTCTATAAATTAGTAAGTTGCAAATACAAAAAAACGAAATATAAACAGATAAGGGGGTCCCACAATAAATGGCAAAAAACCAAAATAAATATGTCTATTTCTTTGGGGATGGAAAGGCTGACGGAACAGCCTCGATGAAAGAAACTCTAGGTGGTAAAGGTGCCAACCTAGCCGAAATGACTTCAATTGGACTACCAGTCCCTCCAGGTTTTACAATAACAACTGAAGCTTGTGCATACTACAGTGAGAACAACAAAACTTACCCAGAAGGGCTTAAAGAAGAGGTCTTAGAACACTTAAAAAAACTTGAGGAAGTTATGGGTGCTAAACTTGGGGATAACAAGAACCCCCTATTAGTCTCTGTTCGCTCAGGTGCAGCATCTAGTATGCCTGGTATGATGGATACAGTTCTCAACTTGGGAATGAACCAAGAGAGTGCTGATGCTTTAGCTGCTAGAACCAATAATGAAAGATTTGCTTGGGATAGTTATCGCCGCTTTATGCAAATGTTTGGCGACGTTGTAATGGGAGTTCCCCACGACTCTTTTGAAGCTGAATTACAAGCTGTTAAAGATGAGAAAGGGGTAGAGTTGGACACCGATTTAGATGCCGATGATCTACACGAAGTTATTCAAAGGTACAAAAAGGTTTACAAAGATGCAGTTGGTGATGATTTCCCAACAGATCCACAAGAGCAACTTTTTAAATCGATCGATGCTGTTTTTGACTCATGGAACAACGATAGAGCAATTAAATATCGTCAAATGAACGATATTAGAGGCTTAAACGGAACAGCGGTTAACATTCAAGCAATGGTCTATGGAAATATGGGCGAAACTAGTGGAACAGGTGTCTGTTTTACTCGCGATCCTTCCACTGGGGAAAACTTCTTCTACGGTGAGTATTTAATGAATGCTCAAGGGGAAGACGTTGTTGCTGGTATTAGAACCCCCGAACCAATTGAGACCCTTAAAAACGTTAACGAAGATGCTTACAACCAATTAGTTGAAATTAGACATATCTTGGAGCAACACTACCGCGATATGCAAGATATTGAGTTCACCATTCAAGAGGGAAAACTTTACATCTTACAAACACGTAACGGTAAAAGAACAGTATTTAGCTGGCTCAGAACCCAAGTTGAAATGGTTGAAGAGGGTCTTGTTACTAAGCAAGAGGCAGTCTCTCGTGTTCCCGCTGGCGAGTTTAACAAACTATTTTCACCTGTTTTAGATAATGAAGATATTGCAAATAGAGGTGTAAAAGTAGTTGGTAAAGGTCTTAACGCCTCTCCTGGTGGAGCTAGTGGTCAAGTCTATTTCTCAGCTGACAAAGCTGAAGAGATGGCTGCTGAAGGTGAAGACGTAATTTTAGCTAGAATTGAGACAAGTCCCGAAGATATTGGCG
>Ga0265293_10002444_pt1 | contig 37337 bp, 36 predicted proteins | sample Munlanlewell138R_FD_192505 | JGI IMG/M metagenome (GOLD analysis project Ga0265293, IMG submission 192505) | Leachate microbial communities from a municipal landfill in Southern Ontario, Canada - Leachate well 138R | ecosystem: Engineered > Solid waste > Landfill > Unclassified | place: Canada... | reverse complement strand
CAAAACAATACACAACACCCTGTCATCCCGAGGTAACGAGGGATCTTCTGGAATAGAGATGTTTCGACAAGCTCAACATGACAAACAACCCTGTCATCCCGAACGAAGTGAGGGATCTCAACAAACAGTTAAAACAAAAAAAATGATGAACAAAGCAATACAACACCCTGTCATCCCGAGGTAACGAGGGATCTTCTGGAATAGAGATGTTTCGACAAGTTTACCCCGAGCTTATCGAAGAGTCTGTAAAGATGCCTCGAGTACCTCGGCATGACAAACAACCTAAAAACTAAGTTAATATATCCAATAAAAACCAAATAAACTTTAGCACCTAAATTAGCGTCCTAAATAACAAAGCTTTGTAAATTAGATGTTTGTATGGTTTTATGTGGAGCCAAAGATACAAAACTCGAACGCTTTTTTCGAAGATTTACGGAAAATAAACCAATTGAAAGATAGTTCCTGTCAACATGATTTGGACGTGAAAAAGGTAAATCAACCTAAACCTAAAAGTTCTAAAATGTCTAGAATATAGCTTATTCAAGCTTTTTATGCGATTATCAACCATTGGTAAAATCGTGTTCAAAAGCATTTCGAGACAAATACAACATAAATTTCTGCAATAAATCATCAGAATAAGGGGATTTGTAATGGGTAATTCGTTTTTATATTGAATTTAAACGCTTTACTTGCATAATCATAAATATCACCCCCCCCATTTATTTTTAATTCTTTTAAACATTCCGGGGCATAAATGAACGGTTTAAGCCCCCGTATATCTTCATCATTATTGGCTAACTTTAAATAAATATTATTAAAGAAAATCGGCATTAGTTGAATGTAAGTTTAAAAAAAACTTACACACAAACTTTATATAACAATTTAACATAAATTAAAATAACTACCTTATGAAAAAGATGTTTTTATCAGCAGTTTTATTAATAGCGACCGCATGTACAAAAAAACATGATGGATTATTAACATTAGAAATAAAAAATGGTGCTGGCGTTTTAAAAGAAGTTAATTTCGAGATAAGTGAATCCACTATTGAGGAAATAGAAAAATTAAATATAAACAAAACAGAAAAAATCGATCAAGTAATACGTTACAGTTTAGCATACGCAAATGGTTATTTAGGCGTTTATCTAAACAATCCAAGTAGTTATGATTTTATAGATGATTCTATAGGAAATATTTACGTTTTAGGAGATACGATAAAAATAACATTTAATTTTACTGCTCAGAATGGTTTTGGAAATAAAATTATAAGTAAAGCTTATATTGATGTCTATAATAAAAATGGTCAAAAAGAAACAGACATAAAAATTGAATAAAATGAAAAAACTACTACTATTTCTTAGCCTAATGGCTATTACTACTATTAACGCACAGAACGCTGATTACAAAGTTTTTCCAACAGAATTAAGAGCTGAAAACAATGTTTTTGAAGTATCAGGAAAAAATGCTACTGAACTATACCAACTTACAACAAAATGGATAAGTTCTAAATACAAAAATCCTAGTAAAGTAATAGGTTTCAATAATGAAAACACAAATATTGGTGTTAAACATTTTTTTGATATTAACATGTAATATACAAGTCCAAATAGGATAAAAGTAAAATACAATATGCAGTTTGACTTTAAAGATGAAAAAGTACGGATTACATTTACTGATATTGAAGATACTTATGGCACAAAATACAGTAAATTCTTTGATGAATACGGAAGTCCTAAAAAGTCAAAATCTGTGCAAAAATCAATAAATACTTTAGAAAATTATGTTTCTAAATTTGTAGATGATTATATTTCTTACTTGCAAAAGGGAGAAGATTGGTAAAAACAAAACCCAGCTTAATTAAGTTGGGTTTCTTGTTTTTTAATATAATATTTGAAATTATAAAGGATATTACTGCTTATCGACAATATCTCTTAAAGCATCGGTAATAGTATATTCTATTTGTTCTCCTTTAAATCCTAGTGAATAAGCAATAGCTTCTAAACCACTTGGATTTGAATTAGTGGTACTAACAACTAATCCATTTTCTAAAATTTGATTTCTTTCAATCTGAATTGCTAAAGTCAATAATTCAAAATCAGTTAATTTAGGATAATCTAATTTTAAGTCTTTCGCAATTTTACTGTAATCTTCAATAATTGTTCTCATGGTTATCATTTTTGAGTTATTTGATAAATATAACTAATTTTAAATTAAGTAAGAAAAATACTTATCTATCTTTAAAGCCATAGCACTAAGTAGTAACCAAACATCACCGTACAAAAATCGTACAAAAACAAGCAATAAAAAAACCTAACTATTTAATTTTAAATGAGTTAGGTTTTTATTTTGTGGAGTCGCAGGGAATCGAACCCTGGTCCAAACAAGCAATCAAAGAGCTTTCTACATGTTTAGTTTTTGCTTAGATTTTCGACAAAAAGTGTGGTCAAAAACAACCGCTTTTTGCTTAGCTTCTAAAGTTTCGATGGATGTCCGAAGCACTAACCCATCTAGATTTATTTTACGGTTCCCCTTAACAGGATGCCATAAATCAAGGCTTCCAAGGAGAATTTAGCTTTCCTATCTAATAGGACTAAGGCTTGATCTTACTATAATTCAGAATTAAGCAGCTAAAGCGTAGTTTTCTTCGCCGTTTAAAAAAGTTTCATTTATGATATTTACGAGCTGTAAATGAGCGCTCGACATGCTTACTTTTCAATTCCACTTGCTGTCAAAACCGATCGACCCCAAATGAAATTGTGGATGACAAAATTACGAAATATTTTGAAATAAACCGCTTGAAAAATATTGTTTTTTCAAGCGATTCTCATCGGTGTTCCATCCACAACAATCAATTCCTGTACTTGATTGTGTTATTTTTTATAAAATGGTGTTTTTACAACCTTAGCCAAAACATCATTTTTACGGATTCGAATGAAAATATCGGTGCCTTCCGCTGCAAAATCTTTGGCAACGAATCCCATTCCGATTCCTTTGTTTAAAGAAGGAGATTGAGTTCCAGAAGTTACTTTTCCGATTACATTTCCTTCAGAGTCAACAATCTCGTAGCCTGAACGTGGAATTCCACGATCGATTAATTCAAATCCAACAAGTTTGTTTTTTATTCCCGCTTCTTTTTCAGCTTTTATGTTTTCGCTGTTTACAAAATCTTTTGTGAATTTTGTAACCCATCCTAAACCAGCTTCTAGAGGTGAAGTTTCGTCGTTAATTTCGTTTCCATACAAGCAATAACCCATTTCTAAACGTAAGGTATCGCGAGCTGCTAATCCAATTGGCTTAATTCCGAAATCTTTTCCTGCTTCTAATACTGCTTCCCAAATTTCTTTGATGTCTTCGTTTTTTGCATACACCTCAATTCCTCCAGAACCAGTATATCCAGTTGCAGACACAATAATATCGCTTTTTCCAGCAAATGTTCCTTTTTCAAAAGAGTAGAATTTCAAGTTTGCTAAATCTACTTCGGTTAAAGATTGCATCGCTTCTGCAGTCTTAGGACCTTGAATAGCCAAAATACAATATTCGGGAGATAAGTCTTCAAAAGTAGCATTCATAGTGTTTTGAGAAGAGATCCACTCAAAATCTTTTTCAATATTTGAAGCATTTACCACCATTAAATATTCGGTGTCGTTTACTTTGTAGGTGATGATATCATCGATGATCCCTCCATTGGTGTTGGGAAGGTAGCTGTATTGTGCTTTACCATCTGCCATCACAGAAGCGTCGTTTGAAGTGACTCTTTGGATCAATTCCAGTGCATTTTCACCACTTACTTTGAAAAGTCCCATGTGAGAAACATCAAAAACACCTACGTTGTTTCTTACTGTTTCGTGCTCAATTGATACGCCTTCATATTGAACAGGCATATTAAATCCAGCAAAAGGAACCATTTTGGCACCTAAAGCGATATGTACGTCATTTAAAGGTACTTGTTTCATTTATAATTATTTTATTGTTGCTTTTCGTTTAAAGCTGTTAAAATTATTTGAATAGTTTGTGCAAAATTACGGTTTTTTTTACGGAATTACAACCGTTGTAGTTTTTATTTCGTGTCTTTAATAGCTTGTAAACAAAGCTTTTTATTAGAAATTGAAAACAAAAAAACTCGAAAATAAAAGGTGCTTTTCAAACAGTCTTCATTTTCGAGTCAAGTTTTATATTTCGGTTTCAAGTGTTAACCTTCAACTTTGATAAATGGATAATTTCCTAGTTTTGGTGCTAATTCTTTTGTTTTATAAGCCAATTGAGAATTATGATTGTTGAAACAGATTATCGTAATTGTATCTTTCTTTAAAGTTACGTACGACGTGCGGTTTCCTCGCCACCATCCATTATGAAAAGCGAATAAATCACCTTCATCTTTAGGCTCTATCATACGTATTCCCAAACCATAATTATTTTGTCCCGGACGTTCGTAAGAATAACCTCTAAACATTTCGTTTTTCAAAGTTTCGTTTAGGAAATTATCAGAGTAAAGCGCCATGTCTAATTTCAACAAATCTCGAGCGGTTGTATAGATGTTTTTATCACCGTAGGTTCCGTCCATATAATCCCAACGCATTCTTGAATTATTTGCGTAATAAGATTGAGTTACATTTTCTTTGTTGTCCAAATTATCCAAAACAAAAGTATTGTGCATTTTTAGGGGTTCTAATACCAATTGTTTCATAGCATCTTGAAAAGGTTTTTGAGTCACTTTTTCAACAATCAGGGCAAGAATTACATAGTTGGTATTACAATATTTAAATCTGGTATCTGGTCTGAAATCCAGACGAATGTTTTTGGTTTTTAACAAATTAAGAACATCCTTGTTTGTAATGGTATTTCGAGTGTCCCAAACACCTTTTTGAGCAGTAAAATGGCCGTAATAGGGCAGACCAGAACGATGGTTTAAAAGCATACGCACGCTGATACCATCGTATGGGAACTCTGGTAAAATGGTATTGACCATCTGGTCTAAAAAGAATTTTTTCTGTTGAACCAAACGCAAAACAGTCACCCCAGTGTAAACCTTTCCAACCGATGCAACATGCATGGGCGTATTCAAGGTAATTTGGTCTTTGTTTTGGTAATTTGCATAGCCTTTGTAGTCTTCAAAAATGATTTGTCCATTTTTAGCTACAAGAAATTGCCCCCAAAAATTACCTCTATTGATGCGTTGGTTGTAAAAATTCTCAACAATTTCACGCGTTTCTAATTTGTATTTTGGTGTTACAGGGTGAAAATTTACTTCGTAGGGGTTTTTATTAACGACCGGTTTAGCGGCTTCTCTTTGTTTAATTAAATCACTTCGCTTGCGGATAACTTGAGCAATTTCCTTGTTTTGATTACAAGAACTACTCAGCAATCCTATGAATAAAAGTGGTAATATTATTTTCTTCATTTTTAATCTGGATAACTCAAACAACAAATATAAAAGTTTTTATTTGTAACTGTATTGTTTTGAACTTCTATTTTTTTTGTGAAATTTCAATAAATCAGCGTTAATGTATTGTTAATTTTAAGTTTGCTATTTGAAGCTATTTCCGGCTTTCCGCTGTATCTTTTCTTTTTTTGCTAAAAAGAAAAGGATGCCGCTGCAATCCAGGCTATAGAAACGACAGTTGTAAAATAGTTTTCTTTTCATAACTATTTGTAATATATAGTTTTATGTAATGAGTAGACGAGATTCTTAAACTTGATTAACCAATAGAACTTTTAAAACGAATAATGTTCGTATTTTTGCGTAAAAGAAATTGAATATGTTAACATTAGGAATTTTTCATACCTTAAAAATAGATAGACACACCAGCGTAGGCTTGTTTCTAACCGATGGGAATCACGAGGTGTTGTTACCAAAAAAATACGTACCAAAAAAATATGAAATAGGCGACGAGCTAGAAGTGTTTGTATATTTAGATCACGAACATCGCCCTGTGGCCACAACTTTAGAACCTAAAATTTATCTCAACGAATTTGCTCTGTTAAAGGTGAACTACGTCAACGAGTTTGGTGCTTTTATGGATTGGGGTTTAGAAAAAGATTTGTTTGTGCCTTATAGAGAACAAGCGCGCCCAATGACCGCGGGTAATTATTATATGATCTATATGTATATAGACGAAAAGACCAATAGATTGGTTGGATCTTCAAAATTAAATCAGTTTTTAACTCAAGATAATCTTCAACTTGAAGAGGGCGAAGAAGTAGATTTGATTGTAACGCATATAACAGACGCAGGTGTGAATGTGATCATCAACGAAAAGCACCGAGGATTGATTTATAAAAATGAGCTTTTTGAAGAATTGCGTACCGGCGATCGTGTGATTGGCTACATAAAGCAATTGCGTCCAGATGGTAAAATCGATGTTTCTAGACAAAAAATTGGTTTTGAAAAAATCAGTGATTTTGCAGAAAGAATTCTACAGGAACTAGAGCTTAATGATGGTTTTTTAGGCTTGCACGACAAAAGTCATCCCGACGAGATTAAAACAGTTTTGGAAATGAGTAAAAAAACATTCAAACAAACCATTGGAACGCTTTATAAGCAAAAAATGATTGTTATTAAAGAAGATGGAATTTACTCAGTTTAAATGTTAAAGTTTTGGTAAATCAGATTTTAATCCCTAATTTAGTGTATCAATTAACTAAACGATTTGGATTATGAAAAAGTATTTACTCTTAGTTTTTGCTTCAACTGCATTGATTGCTTGCGGTGGCAAAACAGACTGTGCGGAATTGGAAGGCAATTACACCAACTTTATCGATGCTAGAAAGGAAATTACCAAAGCAGATTTTCCAGTAAAAAACGTACAATCGACTCCAGAAAGCTCGTGGATTAAAAGAATTGAGTATTACAGTTGCGACGGAGCTACTGGATATTTGATTATTTACACGACCCGTTCAGAAGAATACATTCACAAAAATGTACCAATGGCCGTTTGGGAAGAATTATCAACTTCCAGCTCAAAAGGTTCTTATTACAACCGAAATATTGTAAACCGATATGTGTTTGAAATTCAGCCTAGTTAATTTAGAGACTTTTTTCTTAGGTTGTTTTTAACTAAAAATAGAAATCTTAAACATATAATAAATCTACCCGAACGGATTTGATATATGATCTTCAAATCTGAAAAACGGGTAGATTTATTGTATTATTTATATGGTAAATGAAGCTATAATTGCTTAAATTTACACGTTATATAGATTTTTTAGAATGAAAAAATACCTTTATATATTATTAAGCTTCTTGTTATTAGGAGGTTGGTCTGCAAATGCACAAATCGAAGAAACGGATATGGAAGTATTGGTCATCGATAAGTTGTCGCGTTCAAGTATTATAGAAATCATCAAAAAAGTGCGTAATCAAATGTATAATAATTACGTTCCAGATAACTACTATTACTTAGTCTCGCATCAAGCTAGTTTAAATGATTCTGTCGAATTGTTGAAATCAGATGTACTCTATGATGTGGTGATCAACCTAAAAAATAAAAAAATAAATAAGAGTATTGTAAAAGATGTCCAGAATAAAGTCGAATTAGATACTTTGTTTTTTAATCGCTACAACGGAAACGATTCTCCTATGTATTGGTTGACAGAGATTGTGATTCGTAAATACGTGAATGTGCCAGATCTTGATTTTTTCAATAAGTTTTCAGATTATATGTTTGAACAAAAAGTTAAAGACGGATTGTATACCATTGAATTTTATTCTGAAAATTACTACGAAGGTTATTTCCAATACGATAGAAAGTTCAACTTAAAAAAGATTGAATTCCAACTCTTAGAACCCTATTATACCGATCACGGACAATCTAGAAATGGAAAAGTGATGTTTGAAAAAAATTGGGTTTATAAAACAGAAAAAGTTTCGATCACTTTTGGTGTTGACGACAAAGGAAAAAATTATGTAAAAGAGCTCAACGCCTACGAAGAGATTGAAGATTATAATTTTACTCGATTCAATTCCTATGGCGAAGTTTTAATTCAAGACAACGAACTCGATTTTAAATCGCAGCTTGTTTTTAAGAAATTATAATCCATAAAAAAATCACGAAAAATCATTATTTTTCATTCCGTGATTTTAAATATCGAATGTGAATTAAATTTGAGTTTATCTCTTAATTAACCCTAATTCAATGAGTCGCTCTGTCAAAAAAGCACCAGCTGTTATGTCTTCAAATTGTTTTGGCTGTTTTTCATCAATACAATTTTCTAAACAATTGAGCGGCATTGTTGCAACTGGATGCATAAAAAATGGAATTGAATAACGAGAGGTGCTCCACAATTCCCTTGGTGGATTTATCACACGGTGAATGGTAGATTTTAGCTTATTGTTGGTCAATCTAGACAACATATCACCTACATTAATCACCAATTCATCATCAGCTGCAATTGCGTCTATCCAAGTGCCATTATGGTTTTGTACTTGTAATCCTTTTCCCTGAGCTCCCATCAATAAAGTAATCAAGTTGATATCTCCGTGTGCTGCAGCTCTTACTGCATCCTTAGGTTCTTCGGTAATAGGAGGGTAGTGAATCGGACGAAGAATAGAGTTGCCTTTAATTACATATTGATCAAAATACAATTCTTCTAGATTTAAATATAAAGCCAATGCTCTAAGTACATACAAACCTGTTTTTTCGAGCATTTTATAAGTTTCTTTTCCTATGGAATTAAATTCAGGAAGTTCTTCAACCTTCACATTGTCAGGATAGGTAGCAGCTAATTCATCATCACTTTCAAGGTACTGACCAAAGTGCCAAAATTCTTTTAAATCTGCTGCCGTTCTTCCTTTTGCAGTTTCCTTACCAAAAGAAACATAACCTCTTTGTCCACCAATACCTGGAATTTCGTACTTTTTTTTGTTTTCTAAAGGCAATTCAAAAAAGTTGCGAACTTGTGCATACAAAGCTTCTGCTAATTCAGGGCTTAAAAAATGTCCTTTAAGAGCTACGAATCCGATAGTTTCATAGGCGCTACCGATTTCATTTACAAATTTTTGCTTGCGAGTGGGATCATCTGAAAGAAAATCACGCAAATCAACAGAGGGAATGTTTTGCATTTGGACCTAATTTTGGGTTAACAAATATAGTAATTTATTGGGAGGATCGATTCGTTTTGTCAAATAATATTCTTACTTTTATCCGAATAAATTTCAAGAAATATATGGAAACTCAAACAGTGGTTTTGAATAAAGAAGTTTTGATAGATTTATATGTTAAGCTCCTTAAACCAAGGATGATAGAGGAGAAGATGTTGATATTGATTCGTCAAGGAAAAGTATCAAAATGGTTTTCAGGAATTGGTCAAGAAGCGATTGCTGTTGGAGTTACTTCAGTGCTTCAATCCGATGAATATATTTTACCTATGCATCGCAATCTCGGAGTTTTTACCTCAAGAAATATTCCGTTAAGTAGATTGTTTTCTCAATGGCAAGGTAAAGCAAATGGTTTTACAAAAGGTCGTGATCGTTCGTTTCACTTTGGAACACAAGAATACCATATTATTGGTATGATTTCTCATCTTGGACCTCAATTAGGTATTGCTGATGGAATTGCATTGGCGCACAAATTAAGAAAGGAAAAGAAGGTTACAGCTGTTTTTACGGGTGAAGGAGCTACTTCAGAAGGTGATTTTCACGAGGCATTAAACGTTGCTTCTGTCTGGAATTTACCTGTGTTGTTTGTTATTGAAAACAATGGTTATGGACTTTCCACACCAACAGGAGAGCAATATAATTGCGAAAATTTGGCTGATAAAGGTATAGGATACGGAATGGAAAGTCATATTATTGATGGAAATAATATTTTGGAAGTCTATACCAGATTGTCGGAAATCACAGAAGATATGCGCCAAAATCCTCGTCCGGTATTGGTAGAAATGAAAACTTTTAGAATGCGAGGTCATGAAGAGGCGAGTGGTACTAAATATGTTCCTAATGAATTGTTTGAGGAATGGAAAGTTAAAGATCCAATCGCCCGTTTTAAATTGTATTTGGAAGAAGAAGGTTTTTTATCAGAAGAATTGGAATCTGAGATTCGTAGTAAATTGAAGGCTGAAATTGATGCACATTGGAAAATGACTCAAGAGGAAGTTGAAATAGAAGCGAATTTGGAAACAGAACTGAATGATGTATACAAACCCTACGAATACGAACATTTTGAAGCAAGTGATACAACTGAAAAAATAAGATTTATTGATGCAATTTCACAAGGACTGAAACAATCCATGCAACGTCATCCAAACTTAGTTGTTATGGGGCAAGACATTGCTGAATACGGAGGTGCTTTTAAAGTAACCGAAGGTTTTGTTGATGAATTTGGAAAAGAACGTGTTCGAAACACACCAATTTGCGAAAGTATTATTGTTTCTACAGCGGCAGGTTTGTCAATTAATAATTATAAAGCAATTGTTGAAATGCAATTTGCTGATTTTGTTTCTACTGGATTTAATCCAATCGTGAATTTATTGGCAAAACAACATTACAGATGGAACGAACACGCCGATGTCGTTGTTAGAATGCCTTGTGGTGCTGGTTCTGGTGCTGGGCCCTTCCATTCGCAAACCAATGAAGCTTGGTTTACAAAAACGCCAGGGCTAAAAGTGGTTTATCCTGCGTTTCCTGTAGATGCGAAAGGATTGATGAATACTGCAATCAACGATCCAAATCCAGTGATTTTCTTCGAACATAAAAATTTATATCGCAGCAAAACGCAAGAAGTTCCTGTTGATTATTATACTATTCCTTTTGGTAAAGCATCATTGATTAAAGAAGGAAATGAGGTAACGATAATTTCTTATGGAGCTGGGGTGCATTGGGCTTTGGAAACATTGGAGCAACATCCAGAAATTTCAGCTGATTTGATAGACTTGCGAAGTTTACAACCTTTGGATTATGAAACCATAAAAAAATCTGTTCAGAAAACCAATAGAGTAATCATCCTTCAAGAAGATACTCTGTTTGGAGGAATAGCAAGTGATTTGGCTGCTTGGATTATGGAAGAATGCTTTGAGTTTTTAGACGCTCCCGTGAAAAGAGTGGGTAGTATAGAAACGCCTATTCCTTTTATGAGCCAATTAGAAGAGCAATATTTGCCTAAAAACAGATTTGAAAAAGAATTATTCTTACTTTTGCAGTATTGATTTTTCAAAAAAAGAACATCTGTTTTCGGGTTTCTTTTCTTTAAAAAAGGTAGAAAATATTAAGTAAAAACAAAATTTATAAAGTCTGTATCGACTTTAAATTAAACTATAATTAAATGAAAACAATCACTTCATCTGATTTTAATTTCCCCGGACAAAAATCGGTTTATAAAGGAAAAGTACGTGAAGTTTATAATATTAACGACGACTTGTTAGTAATGATTGCTACCGATCGCTTGTCTGCTTTTGATGTGATTATGCCAAAAGGGATACCATTCAAAGGTCAGATTTTGAATCAAATAGCGTCTAAATCCATGCAAATGACAGAAGATGTTGTTCCGAATTGGTTAATTGCAAATCCAGATCCAAACGTAGCTGTTGGACATTTGTGTGAACCTTTTAAGGTAGAGATGGTAATAAGAGGTTATTTGTCTGGTCACGCAGCTCGTGAATACGCAGCAGGGAAACGTGTTTTATGTGGTGTAACATTGCCAGAAGGAATGAAAGAAAATGATCGATTTTCAGAACCAATTATCACTCCTACAACCAAAGCGGATCTTGGAGCACATGATGAAGATATTTCTAGAGAAGATATTTTATCAAAGGAGATTGTTTCTAAAGCAGATTACGAAGTTTTGGAAAAATATACTCGAGCGTTGTTTCAAAGAGGTACTGAAATTGCCGCAGCCAGAGGTTTGATTTTGGTTGATACAAAATACGAATTTGGAAAGACAAAAGAGGGGAAAATCGTTTTGATTGATGAAATTCATACGCCTGATTCTTCGCGTTATTTTTATTCTGAAGGTTATGAAGAGCGCCAGCAAAATGGTGAAACTCAAAAACAATTATCTAAAGAGTTTGTACGTCAATGGTTGATTTCTAATGGATTTCAAGGTAAAGAAGGTCAGCAAATTCCAGAGATGAGCGAAGCTTACATTGAGAGTGTATCTGATAGATATATTGAGTTGTATGAAAATATAATTGGTCAACCTTTTGTAAAGGCTGATGTTTCGAATATTCATGAACGTATCGAAAAGAATGTGAATGAATTTTTGGAAAGTTATAAGAAAAATTAATTAATGTAGCTTCGAGTTTCGAAGTATGCAGTGAAGTGTACCGGTAAATAACGTTTTTAAGTTTGTCGATTGATTTTTATCCAGTCTGAAAGATCAAACTAAAAGCCGCTTTATTGTGATATAAAAACAAAATTATGAGTATAATTCCTGCCTTACAATGGCGTTATGCAACAAAAAAGATGAACGGTGAAAAAGTGTCGTCTCAAAAGATAACGTCCATTTTAGAGGCTATTCGTTTGGCTCCTACATCTTCTGGTTTACAGCCTTTTGAAGTATTGGTTGTTACCAATCAGGAAGTTAAGGAAAAAATCAAAAAATTGGCCTATAATCAAACACAGGTTTCTGATTGTTCGCATTTGCTTGTATTTGCAGCTTGGGATCATTATACCGTGGATCGGATGAATCATTATTTTGATCATTACGAAAAAGAACGAGAATTGCCCAAGGGTTTTTCTGATGGTTATAAAAATGGTGTGATGAAACAACTTACAGCAATGAGTTTGGAACGTCAGTTTGAACACGCTGCTCGTCAGGTATACATTGCTTTAGGAATGGCCCTAACTGAAATTGCTACTCTAGAAATTGATTCTATACCAATGGAAGGCTTTGTAAACAATGAAGTTGATGAGGTATTGGGATTGGATAAAAAAGGACTTAAAAGCGTTGTAATTTTACCAATTGGCTACCGAGATGCTGAAAATGATTGGCAGTCTGAACTGAAAAAAGTACGTAAAACCAATATTGATCTATTTACGTATATTGAATAATTTAAAACAGAACTTTTTAAGTTCTGTTTTTTTTTAAATTGTATAAAAAAATATATGGAAATTTATAAATCTAAAATGAGCAAAGGTTTTTTTATTGCTCTTGTTTTACTGTTCATTTATCTTGGTTATATGATGATTACAGAGTCTGATGGTTTTTGGATTTCTCTTTTTTGTCTCCTTTTATATGTGCTGTTTTTTTACAACATCTTGTCTCTAAGGTATATTATAAACAATAAAGTACTTGAAGTTAAAGCCAAGATTTTTTATCATAAAAAAATTGAGATTAAATCGATTAGAAAGATTGAAGAAACCAATACGATGAACAGTGCGCCAGCAAATTCTTTTGATCGCATAGAAATTATTTACAATAAATTTGATAGTATTATTATTTCTCCCGAAAACAAGCAACAGTTTATAGAGAGTTTACTGGTTATAAATCCAGATATTAAAGTGAAGTATAAAAAATAAACCGCTGTTTTAATGTGCAGCGGTTTGTTTATTAATGTTCATTCAGATACTCCTGAATTTGATTGACTAGTTGGTTTAATCCCTCGTCTTTTTCGTTGATCTTTTGTGCTTTTAAATAAAACTTCAAGGCGTTTACATAGATTTCTCTTTTCTTTTCCATCAATTCCTCTCGTTTTTTATCAGTGGCACTCGTATTGGGAAGTGCATTGATTTCTGTAGTAATATCTGCATCTTTTTGAAGTTCAATATTCCCTAATTCTCGTAAACTTTCAAAGTGTTGAGGATTGTTACTAATGATTTTTTCAAAATAAGCTTTTGCTTTTTCTATTTCTTTGTTACCAAGTTGGATAACGGCTAAATTGTAAAGCAATAATTCATTTTCAGGAAAGCGTTCCAAACCATTAGTTGCATATTCTTCATACTTATCCATACGATTGGTATTGTAATACAACATCAATACATTTAATAATGCGTTGATATTGTTCGGAGCCAATTCGTATGCTCTGATTACAATTTCTTCCGATTCTGAATAATTTTGTTTGTTCAAAAGAATCAATCCTAAGTTGTAATAAATCTCTGGTTGAACAGATTTTGATTGCAACGTTTCTGGATTGGTGTGTGTACCTTCTTTTACAGCTAAATCGCGAGCTTTTATGTCGGTTCCGAAAGACTGAACTTTGCCACTGAGTTGAGAAGTAGCAACATAACTTTCAGAAGTTCCTTTAAAATCAAGAGTAATTAATTCTTTGTATTTACTTTCAGCAAAGTCGTAGTCTCTACCATTGGCAGCATCAGAAGCAGCATAATATAAATACATTGTATCGGTATTGCTTAAGCGAAATGCTTGTTCAAACAAACGACTTGATTTTTTATAATCTTTATTGTTGTTTACTACAATTGCTTCATTTACAATTTTCGCTAAAAGTTCATTTTTAATGGTCGTGATCTCTGAAGTGAACTTTTTACTTTTAGATTCGTTTTCGAAAGCAATTAAATGGTTGATGTTTGAAATTGCTTGCGCACGTTTATCAAAAATATTTTCTTTTTCGTTGTTGAGTTCACGGATTTCATTTTGTGCTTTATAAAAGTAATAAGCCGCCTTTTGATCGTCAGTTGCATTGGGCAGATTTTCTTTTATTTTATTAAGAATCAAACCAACTTCTTCTGTATTATTTCTTTTATAGGCACGTTCTAAATCCTTCAATTCTTCTTTTTGTGCAAAAGAAGAAGAGCAAGTTAACAAAAACGTGCTCAATATTAAAAAACTATTCTTCATTGTTTTCTTCTTCGTTTTCTAGATCGATATCTTCATCATCTTCCGGTTCGTCGGCTACTTCCTCCAAAATGTCGTTTTCGTCAACTGCCAAAAGATCTTTTTTAAGTTCATCGTCCATGTCGATTTCTTCATCTTCATCGCGCATCACTTTAGCAACTGCAGCGATAGAGTCGTTTCCTTTAATGTTTATCAATCGAACACCTTGAGTATTTCGTCCCATAACTCTTAAATCAGAAACTCTAATTCTAATAGTCAATCCGGATTTATTGATGATCATCAAATCGTCGTTATCAGTTACTGCTCCAATCGAAATCAAAGCACCGGTTTTATCGGTAATATTCATGGCTTTAACACCTTTACCACCACGATTTGTTTCACGATAAGCTTCTAATGCAGAACGTTTTCCGTATCCATTTTCAGAAACAACTAAAATTTCTGAGCTTAAATCTGAAACAGTAATTAATCCAATCACTTCATCGTTTTCATCATTTAGCTTAATTCCTCGAACTCCAGAAGCGGTACGTCCCATTGGGCGTGTTTTAGATTCATCAAAGCGAACCATTTTACCGTTTTTGGCAGCTATCAGAACTTTAGAATTTCCGTCGGTCAATTTAGCTTCTAATAATTCATCTCCTTCTTTAATGGTGATAGCGTTAATTCCGTTTTGACGTGGACGTGAATATTGTTCTAAAGAAGTTTTCTTCACTTGTCCTTTTTTGGTACACATTACAATAAAGTGGTTATTGATGTATTCCTCGTCACGTAAATCTTGCGTACAGATAAAAGCTTTTACTTTATCATCATTTTCAATGTTGATAAGGTTTTGGATAGCACGACCTTTTGCTTGTTTTGATCCTTCTGGAATTTCGTAAACTCTAAGCCAGAAACATTTTCCTTTTTGGGTAAAGAATAACATGTATTGGTGATTGGTTGCCACGTACATATGTTCCAAGAAATCTTGGTCGCGCGTACCTGCAGATTTTTGACCAACACCACCTCTGTTTTGTGTTTTGTATTCTGTTAAAGGAGTACGTTTTATGTATCCTGCATGCGAAATAGTAATTACTACTTGTTCGTCGGCAATCAAATCTTCGATGTTCATTTCACCACCAGCATATTCGATGGTAGAACGACGGTCGTCTCCGTATTTTTCTTTAACTTCGATCAACTCTTCTTTAATCAGGTTCATTCGCATTTCTTTGCTTGCTAATAATTCCTGTAAGTGGTTGATTAATTTCATTATTTCATCGTATTCAGCACGCAGTTTCTCTTGCTCTAATCCAGTTAATTGGCGCAGACGCATTTCTACGATAGCTCTTGCTTGAATTTCAGATAATGAGAATCGTTCAATCAAACGGGTTCTTGCTTCATCTGCATTTTTTGAACCGCGAATGATAGCAATTACCTCGTCAATATTGTCTGAAGCAATAATTAATCCTTCCAAAATGTGAGCACGCTCTTGAGCTTTTCTTAATTCAAATTCAGCTCGTCGGGTTACAACATCGTGTCTGTGTTCAACAAAATGGTAGATTAGATCTTTAAGGTTTAAAAGCTCTGGACGACCGTTGACCAAGGCAATATTGTTGATACTGAATGATGATTGAAGTTGTGTGTATTTGTACAACATATTCAGAACAATGTTCGGAACAGCTTCACGTTTCAATACATAAACAATGCGCATACCTTTACGGTCGGACTCGTCGCGAATAGTTGCAATCCCTTCGATTTTCTTTTCGTTCACCAAGTCGGCCGTTTTTTTAATCATTTCGGCTTTATTTACTTGGTAAGGGATTTCTGTAACTACGATAGATTCTCTTCCGTCTACTTCTTCAATAATGGCTTTGGCACGCATTATCACACGACCTCTACCGGTCTTGTAGGCTTCTTTAACACCTTCGTAACCATAGATAATTCCACCTGTAGGGAAATCTGGAGCTTTAACGTATTGCATCAACTCGTCGATTTCTATATCATTGTTGTCGATATACGCCAAAGTTCCGTCTACAACTTCATTTAAGTTGTGAGGTGCCATGTTTGTTGCCATTCCCACGGCAATTCCCGAAGCTCCATTGATAAGTAAAGTAGGGATTTTTGTTGGCATTACTTTAGGTTCCTCCAAAGTATCGTCAAAGTTTAACTGGAAATCAACTGTTTCTTTATCGATATCTGCCAATATTTCTTCAGCGATTTTTTTCATTCTCGCTTCGGTATATCGCATCGCAGCTGGACTATCACCGTCTACAGAACCGAAGTTACCTTGCCCGTCTACTAATAAATAGCGCAAGCTCCAATCTTGAGCCATACGAACCATGGCATCATAAACTGAAGAGTCTCCGTGAGGGTGGTATTTACCCAAAACTTCACCTACAATTCTTGCCGATTTTTTGTGTGGACGATTTGAAGCAATACCTAAATCGTGCATACCAAATAAAACACGGCGGTGCACAGGCTTTAATCCATCCCGAACATCTGGTAATGCACGGGAAACAATCACAGACATTGAATAATCAATGTATGCAGACTTCATCTCATCTTCGATGTTAATAGGAATTAACTTTTCTCCTTCAGACGTCATATATAATCTTATTTTTGTTTCTTTAATTTTAACGTGCTAATATAGGGAAAATAATTTAAAGTTTCAAGAGGTTCAAGTGAAACTTATTACAAAAATTATGAAGAATGCATAGGGTTATTTTAAACAAAAAATTATCTTATTACACCCAAAAATTTATCTTATTTTTTAATGAATTTTTAACGCATGTTCTTTGTTTTGTTTTAATAAGTAAAAAAATAGGTACTGCTACTTAAGTCTTCTAAGTTTAGTTGTGTTTCATTTTCTTTTTTAAACTTTTTAAATCTCACCATTTTTCTGCTGCAATCATAAACAGCCACTTCTTTATCCTCAAAGTTTTCTTCCACGGTAGGTTGCAAAAGCAAACCGCTAGCCATAAACCAGCCATGAGTATTGACGTTATTACGGAATTCAAAAGTTGTCAATACCTCTTTATCATTGTACAGGCTAACCATAACAATTCTGTTAAATCGTTGACGTTTGTATCTGTGTAGAAATTGAAAGCCAACTTCAGCACATTATTACTTGGAAAAAGTAGATCCTAATAGGTATTTAGATGGGTACTGTAAAAAAAAATAATCCGCTCTAAAGTCGGCGGGAAGGCTGGATTTATCTACAATTTGCAATATTTTTCCTTTTACAGAATCGTTTATTATCTTGTAACAGTCTATTTTAGTACTATAACGACTCCATGCATCACCATAAGCCGCAGTTTACCAGTCTCTTGTGCTCGTGTGGTGTCGTAAGGTCTGGGCTGTAAGTTCCTGTGTAATAACTTTTAAAATTCTCGGTGTAAAGCAATTGTGAGCTTCTGATGTTTGCAATAAGTAATGCAAGGGAAAAAATGAGTATTTTTGGTTTCATAATACTTGTTTTTTAAAAAGTGAATCAAATACGTTGTTTTTTTTTAATTAAACAAAAGGGTTTCAGTTAATTAAGTTGAATGTTTGAAAGGTTATATAAGTCTATACAGCAATTTATTGTGCGAAAATTATCGTGCGACACAAAAATAAATGTTTAATTTTGTAAAGTTTTAAAACAATACACAATTCATATACTAATGAATATCATCATAAAAAACGCCACTATCATTGATAAATCTAGTGATTTTCATCACAAAAAGATGGATATTAAGATAGAAAACGGGTGCATTAGCGATATTGCACTGGAAATTAAAGAAAAGAATTTCGAAGAGATTTCTTTACAAAACTTATATGTTTCCAACGGATGGATGGATGCTTCGGTCTTTTTTGGAGAACCAGGTTATGAAGAGCGGGAAACGATTCAAAACGGATTGGAGACTGCGGCAAAGAGTGGATTTACGCATGTTGCTTATCAGCCAGCATCTTTTCCGGTGGTAGACAATCAGAGTACTGTGAGTTTTCTTAAAACTAAAGCTGAAAGTCATGCTGTTGCGTTACATCCTATCGGAGCTTTAACAAAAAATCAAGAGGGAACAGATCTGTCTGAAATGTTCGATATGAAAAAGGCTGGCGCAATTGCTTTTGGAGATTATAAAAAAAGTATCTCTAATGCCAACTTGTTGAAAATTGCGCTGCAATATGTGCAAGATTTCGATGGAATTGTATTGGCTTTTTGCAACGAATCTTCGGTAAAAGGAAAAGGAGTCGTGCATGAAGGAATCGTTTCTACTCGATTAGGATTAAAAGGAATTCCAGCATTAGCAGAAGATTTGATTGTTGCTAGAAATTTATTTTTATTGGAATATACCGGTGGAAAAATGCATCTGCCTACGATCTCTACAGCTCAGTCTGTAAATTTAATTCGCGAGGCAAAGGCTAAAGGATTGGAAGTCAGTTGTAGCGTAGCAGTACATAATTTGGTGTTGAATGATGAAGTTCTGGAAGGTTTTGATACTCGATATAAAGTAAATCCACCTTTAAGAGATGAAAAGCATCGTCAAGCGTTGATAAATGGAGTTTTAGACGGTACTATTGATTGGATCACTTCAGACCATCAACCTTTGGATATTGAACACAAGAAAATGGAATTTGATTTGGCAAAAGACGGAACCATCGGTTTAGAATCTGCTTTTGGTGCCTTGTTAAACCTGTTTCCGCTGGATGTTGTTGTGAGTAAATTGACTAGTGCCAAAAAGGTGTTTTTAAATGAGAATTCAGGGATTAAAATAGGAGCAAAGGCCGATTTTACTTTGTTTAATCCAGAGAAAGATTGGATTTTTACGGCGGATGATATTTTGTCTAAATCAAAAAACTCTGCTTTTTTAAATCAGCCTATGAAAGGTTGGGTATATGGAATTTATAATAATAATCAATTAATACTTAAATAATGAAGCCAACAAAAGACGGAAAGTTAGCGGCTATTATTGCACATCTCACTTTTTTGGGACCCATAATAGCGTGGTTTATCAATCAGGAAGATAAAGATCAATTTGGATCGTTTTACATCAAGCAATCTTTTGGTTTGGTATGTCTATACTTTTTATTGGGTGCTTTGGTTGCCATGATTCCTAATGAGTATGCTTTTTACGGTTTTAATTTGTTTTTATTTATTTTATGGATTTATAGTTTTTCTGGAGCTCTAAGTAATGAGTATAAATTATTACCAGTTATTGGAGCTTGGATTCAAAAAGTACTTACTTCAAAAAAATAAATAAAATGCAGAAAGAAACACTTAATTACTTGATTCAACAACCAAAAGTTGTTTTAGATAAAAACCCACTATTACTTTTGATTCACGGTTATGGCAGCAACGAAGAAGATTTGTTTTCATTTGCCTCTGAATTGCCAGAAACTCATTTTGTGATTTCTGTTCAAGCTCCGCATGCCATGCCTCCTTATGGTTATGCTTGGTACGCTATTGAGTTTGATGCTTCTATGAATAAATTTACAGACGATGCACAAGCAATTGAATCTAGAGATTTGTTGGTTCAATTTATTGATGAAGTTTGTGAGAAGTATCCAATTGATCGAAGGGATGTTAATTTGATTGGTTTTTCACAAGGTGCAATTTTAAGTTATGCTATTGCGATTACTTATCCTGAGAAAGTGAATAAAGTTGTGGCTTTAAGTGGCTATTTTCATTCTGAAATCATGTCGCCAAAAGAAGATTTAAGTGCGTACAATCATTTAAGTTTCTTTTGTTCACACGGTAGTTCAGACCAAGTTATTCCAGTGGATTGGGCTAGAAAGACACCGCAATTTCTTAATGAACTCCATATCAAAAACGAATATAAAGAATATCCTGTTGGTCACGGAGTAGCTCCTCAAAACTTTTTTGACTTTAGAAAATTTTTGACTAATTAATTAATATTCTTGTTAAAAATAAATAAAGCTGTCTATATTATAAACAGCTTTATTTTTCAAACAACAACTATTTTCTTTTTCTAAGCATTCCCAGTTTGTTTTGAATAAATATTATAATCTTATATTTATTCAATAAATTTGCACTAAGGCTTTAAAAGCTTTTTATTAAGAAAATATTTTTTTCGAACAAGGTTCTATTATATTAGACTAGAAAAATGTTGTTAGGTCACAATTAAAATACAATTATTTAGTGATTTTTTATTAATGGATTGATTTTTAACGTTTTGATTTGTGTTTTTTTAATTTATAGCTCAATAATAAATCAAAGACGATTGAAATCGATAAAAAATTAAAGCTGTATGGCAAACTATATTTCGGCAGAAGAAGCCGTCCAATTAGTTAAAAGTGGGGATCGGATTTTCCTACATGGTAGTGCTGCAACTCCACTTTATTTAGTTGAAGCACTTTTTAAAAGAGCAGGTACAATAAAAAATGTAGAGTTAGTTTCTATTAGTACTTTTGGTCAGATTGATTGGAATAAAAAAGAGATTCTGGATTCATTTTACTTTAATTCTCTTTTTGTATCTGCAAACATCCGCGATTGGGCAAATAGTTCTCACGGTGGTTACATCCCAATTTTCTTAAGTGAAATACCAAGACTTTTCACCAACGGAGCTTTACCGTTAGACGTCGCTATTGTTCATGTTTCACCACCAGACCGTCATGGTTATTGTTCATTAGGAACTTCAATTGATGCGGCATGGACTGCAGTTAGAGAAGCAAAAACTGTAATTGCTCAAGTCAATCCAAAAATGGTTCGCACACATGGAGATTCTTCCGTGCACTTTTCAAAATTTAAAGCAATGGTTTGGCACGAGGCGGAACTACTATCAGTAGATTACAACTCTAACGATGCGATTTCAATGCAAATCGGAAAAAATGTAGCAGAATTAATCGAAGATGGTTCTACACTACAAGCAGGTATTGGTTCCATTCCAAATGCTGTTTTAGGAAATCTTATGAACCATAAGGATTTAGGGGTTCATACAGAAATGTTTTCCGATGGGCTTGTACCGTTAATTCAAAGTGGTGTAGTTAACAACGAAAAAAAGCAAATCCATAGAGGAAAAACGGTTACTTCTTTTATCGCTGGAACTCAAAAACTTTATGATTTTGTAGATGATAATCCTACCGTTTCTTTTATGAATGTTGCGCATGTTAATGATACTGGTATTATTTGTAGAAATAAAAAAGTTGTAGCGATTAATTCGGCTTTAGAGATAGATTTAACAGGGCAAGTTTGTGCAGATTCAATTGGTACTTATCAATACTCAGGAATCGGAGGGCAAATGGATTTTATGCGTGGTGCTTCTTTGTCAGAAGGTGGAAAAGCGATTATAGCCATGCCTTCGGTCACAGGCAAAGGTGTTTCAAAGATAACTCCACTTTTAAAACAAGGTGCAGGAGTAGTAACCACTCGTGGACATGTTCATTATGTAGTTACCGAATATGGTGTTGTAAATCTATACGGGAAAAATATGGAACAACGCTCTAAGTTGTTAATCGATATTGCACATCCAGACCATAGGGAGGCGCTTTTGAAAGCACATTTTGAGCGTTTTAAATAAAAAAAACTATAAAAAAATAGAAATGGAATTATTAAGAAAAAGTATAGAACAAGCTTGGGATAATCGAGAATTGCTTAAACAAGAAGAAACTCAAAAGGCAATTAGAGCGGTTATTGATTTAATAGACGAAGGAACTTTACGCACAGCTGAACCAACCGAAGAAGGCTGGCAAATTAATGAATGGGTTAAAAAAGCTGTAGTTCTTTATTTTCCAATTCAACAAATGGAAACTATGGAAGCGGGAATCTTTGAATATCATGATAAAATTCCATTGAAAAAGAATTTTGCTGAAAAAGGTATTCGTGTAGTTCCCAATGCTGTGGCACGTCATGGAGCTTATATTTCATCTGGAGTGATTTTAATGCCGTCGTATGTGAATATTGGTGCATATGTAGATGAAGGTACCATGGTAGATACATGGGCAACTGTAGGTTCTTGTGCGCAAATAGGTAAGAATGTACATTTATCTGGAGGTGTAGGAATCGGAGGTGTTTTAGAACCGCTTCAAGCAGCGCCTGTGATCATTGAAGATAATGTTTTTGTTGGTTCAAGATGTATTGTTGTAGAAGGAGTAAGAGTAGGTAAAGAGGCTGTTTTGGGAGCAAATGTGGTCTTAACAGCGTCTACGAAAATTATCGATGTAACTGGTTCAACACCTAAAGAAATTAAGGGATATGTGCCAGAGCGTTCGGTAGTTATACCAGGTTCTTATACCAAACAATTTCCAGCAGGAGAGTTTCAGGTTCCTTGTGCACTTATCATTGGAAAAAGAAAGGAAAGTACTGATAAGAAAACCTCACTCAACGATGCTTTACGTGAACATAACGTATCGGTATAAAAAAAAAGACAGTTTTTCAACTGTCTTTTTTTATGCCGTATTTTGTCCAAATACTTTTATTTTCCTTTGTTTCCTGGCGAATTCTTTTGTTTACCGCCAAAGCCTTTTCGTTTACATAACCTCTTGCATGATCTAAATGAATACAAGTTGTGCTGTATCTTATTTGCTTTCCTTTAATATTATTATTGATTAATCGTTCACCTAATTCACGGTCTTCCCCTCCATATTCCATGCGTTCATCAAAACCATTTACAGTAAGAATGTCGTTTTTCCAAGCAGAAGAATTATGCCCATTCCAAGAAGGAGTAGTAGGAGTAATAAAATTTAATAGTCGACTTTTAAAACCTTTAGCAGTGAGTTTATTGTTTTTAAAAGAAGGTTTCATTCCGTTTTCTAGTAGCCATTTAACATCAAAACAGCGCTCAGAAACAATGTCATCTTTAGTGATAAGTTCTGACAAAGACATTGGTAGTTTGTGATATCCACCCGATAAAAAATAACCTTTCTCTCTCAGTTTTAGATGCGTTTCAACAAAATCCTTTCTTGGAATACAATCGCCATCAGTCATAATAATATAATCTGCGTTGGTTTGCAGCACAGCTTTGTTTAAAATGATGGTTTTTTGAAATCCATTGTCGGGATGCCACACATGAATGATAGGAAAGTCGACTTCTTTTTGTAATCTTGTAATCAAATTTGCTGTTTCGTTTGTTGAGCCATCATCGGCAATCAACAGCTCAAAGTCTTTGTAAGACTGTACACTAAACCCATAAATGACCTTTTCGAGCCATGCTGGAGAATTGTAGGTACTGACTATTATTGAAATATTCGGTTTCATGTCAACAAATATAGAGTATTTTAATATTTTTGTAAAAATAACTTTCAGTTAAAAAAGGATGAAAAAAATATTAGTAATTCAACAAAAAATGATTGGAGATGTTTTGGTTAGCACAATCCTCTGTGAAACGCTAAGCAAAGCCTATCCGAATGCTCAAGTGGATTACTTGATATATGAAAGTACATATCCTGTAATTGAAGCTAATGAAAAAAATTATAACGTTCTTTTTTTTAAGAAAGAATACAGATCAAACAAAAAAGCTTTTATTCAATTTGCTCTTCAATTAAAAAAAGAAAATTACGATGTCATCATTGACGCTTACAGTAAACTAGAAAGTTGGATTATTGTAGGTTTGTCTAAAGCACCTTTAAAAATTTCATTCAAAAAAGGAGTCTCTAATTTCTTGTATACTCATTTAATTGAACGCCATCCAAAACCCCAAACAAACTTAGGATTAGTTATTGAACATCGTTTAAAGTTGTTGAGTCCTTTAGAAATTAGCACTGATTTATTGATTACAAAACCAGTTATAAAAGTTACAGCTACTGAAAATCAACAAGCTATTAATACTTTAATTCAAAACAAAATTGATTTGCAAAAACCAATAATTATGCTTAATATTATTGGAAGCAACGACACCAAAACCTATCCGCTTCATTACATGACAAAAGTGGCAGATGAGTTGGCTAAAAATGAGGTGCAAATTTTGTTTAATTATCTTCCAAATCAAGTTGAAAAAGCAAAAAAAGTTTTAGATTCTTGTGAGGAGGAAACTAGGGAAAAAGTTTTTTTCAATGTTTTAGGAAATGATCTAAGAGGATTACTCGCGCTAATGAATCAGTGTTCTATGGTAATTGGAAATGATGGAGGTACCATGAATATGGCAAAAGCATTGAATAAAGCAACGTTTATTATTTTTTCGCCTTGGATTGAAAAAGCTGCATGGAACACTTTTGAAGACGGAGTAAAACACGTTTCTGTGCATCTAAACGATTACAAACCAGAGCTTTTTAAGAATAAACAATTAAAAGAAATTAAAAGTGAAAACGAAAAGCTTTATCAGATGTTTTCACCAAGTTTTTTCGGAGATTTACTGACCCGTTTTATCAAAACTAATTTGGTTAATGAAAGTAATTAATAAAAATAAACTCACTGCATTAGTTATCACTCTTAATGAAGAAAAAAACATTAGAGAACTGCTTCAAAATTTGAATTTTGCAGACGAAATTATTGTGGTCGATTCTTTTAGTTCAGATAAAACAATGGAAATTGTAAACGAATTTCCTCATGTAAAAGCGTATCAACATCATTTTGAAAATTTTTCAGAACAACGTAATGTTGCAATTGATTTTGCTACTAACGATTGGATTTTGTTTGTAGATGCAGATGAGCGTATTCCAGAAGAATTGAAAAACGAAATTTTGCAAACTTTGAATTCAGAGCCTAGCAAAAGAGGTTATTATCTTAAACGAAAATTTTATTTTTTCAATCAGCCTGTACGTTTTTCTGGATTACAATCTGATAAGAATTTGCGTTTGTTTAAAAAAGAAAATGCTAGATACAACGGAATCGTTCATGAAAAGTTAAACTTTAACGAAAACGTCGCCGTTCTTCAAAACTATTTGATTCATTATTCTTACGCTCATCATCAGCACTTTAAGGATAAAGTGTTTTATTACAATCGATTAAAAGCTATTGAAAAACTAAACGAAGGGGCGAATTACAATCCAATTTTAGCCTTTCTACATCCGATTTACACCTTTTTAAACCGCTATTTCTTTAGATTAGGATTTTTAGACGGTAAAAAAGGCTTCGTTATTTGTAAAGTTTATGCTCAAGGAGTTAAGGAGCGATACAAAGAAATAAAACGTTTGCAGAAAAAGTAAAAAGCTACTTTTTCCAAAATTTTAAACGTTTTTTTAGTTTTTGTTTTCTTTGAAAATGCTCTTGAAAATCTAAAGTGTATTGCCACATCAATTGAAAAATATTCTCTTCTGTTTGTTGTGGATATAATTTTGCATATTCACTCGACATAACGGCAATCATATCCTTTTTTGGAGTTAATCTTCGCAAATTGTACATACGTTGTTCAAAAGACAATTCCTTTAAAAAGTTCATTCGGTTCAAATCCACTAAATAAAAAGAATATTCAGAGTTTTCATTTATTCGGATCAGCGTATTTCCAGGTGAATGATCTTTAAATTCTACACCGTTTTCATGTAATTCAAAGCAAAATCGAGTGAAAGCTCTTAAAATTAAGTTGTGGTTTTTTAAAAAAGGTTGTTCAACCAAATCTCGATAAGTATAGGTTGCATCTATATGTTTACAAACGTAGAAACTTCTACCCAAACCAATACCACTAGAAAACTCAGCATAGGCTATTGGTTCTGGAGTTCCAATCCCTTTTGAAGTCAGTTTTTGAGCAAATTCAAATGATCGCTTTGCTTTTGAAGCTCGTAAATAACGATAAACCAAAGTATTGATGAGGTTGGGTTTTTTAAATGATTTTACATTAATCACTCCTTCAGAAGTCTCGAAAATTTTAATTGTATTTCGACTTCCTTTCACCAAAAGTTGTCCTTTGTTTTCAAAGTTGAGAATCGCATCTTTAATTTCGATTTCGATCTGCTTATAATCAGGATTTAATATTAATTTCATAAAAGGAATTTCTAGTTTTTTATGCTTTATTGTGTCAACCTGAATTCGAATATCCAAAAAAAACATCCACTGATTAACAGCAAGGAAATAGGATGAACAACTTAATTTACGAAGTTAGGTTAATATAAAACAAAATTAATAAAAAACACGGGTTAAATAAAGTTTCAATCAACAGTTTTCAATCGTTCGTAAAAAGTATCTTATATTTGTCGCATTCTTTGATTAAATAATATGAAGACACCGCAAGAAAAAGTTTTAATTTTAATACCTCTTTACAGAGACCATTTTGATGATTTTGAACAAAAATCATTGGCGAGTGTCGGTCAACATTTGAAAGAGTTTCAAATTGCTTTTATAGCTCCAAATTCATTAGATATCAGTTTTTTAAAAGCATATAAAATAGATTTTGAATTCAATACTTATAGATTTGATTGTGATTTTTTCTCCTCCATAGACGGATATAATCAATTGATGATGACTCCAGATTTTTATAAAACATTTTTGGGTTTTAAGTATATTTTAATTTGCCAAACCGATGCTTATGTTTTTAAAAACGACTTGAGTTATTGGTTAGACAAAGGTTTTGATTATATAGGCGCACCTTGGTTAGACAGTAAAAACACCTTTTTCAGCCATCAAATACGTTTTGTTTTTAATAAATTGAAAAAAACATTTGGCGGAAAAGAAAAGCATTATAACCACATTAATAAAGTTGGTAACGGTGGGTTTTCACTCCGAAACACCAATCTTTTTTTTGAGATTGCAACCAAAGAACAAGAGCAGATAAAGAAGTTTATTGCTAGAAGAGAAAAAGAAAATTATCATATAGAAGATGTTTTTTGGTCTTTATATGTGCCTCAAAAATATGCGATTAAAATACCGGATTATAGAACAGCCTTGTACTTTTGTGTAGATAGAAAACCAGAAATTGCATTTGAAATTTTGAACAATGAATTGCCATTTGCATGCCACGGTTTTAATAAGAAAGGGGGTTCACAATTTTGGTCAAAATACATTATATGAACATTTTAAACGTAACTTCGATTGTTGAATGGAGAGGTGGCGATGCCCAAATGTATACCATTTATAATCTTTTGAAAAAGTACCCGACGCTCAATCAATTTATTTTGTGTCCAGAAAATAGTGTTTTGTATCAAAAAGCAGTCGATGATCAAGCGCAAGTGGTGTCTTATGTCAAAAAAAACAAAGTCTTTTCTTTGATTCAGCCCATCATTGAGCAAATAAAAATCAACAACATAGATGTATTACACATCCACGATTCAAGCGCATTATCTGCAGCGATTATTGCTAAAATGCTTGTCAATAAAAATATTAAACTGATCTACAGTCGCAAGAGAAACAATCCGATTAAAAACAATTTTTTTAAAAAACTGAAGTACAATAATAAGTACATCAATAAAATTGTTTCTGTCTCTAAAGCTGTTGAGAAAATTTTTCACGACATTAATTTGCCTGCGGATAAACTTTTGACAATCTATGATGCTATCGATGTTCAAAAATTTGAAAATAAAACGAAAACAGGTTTTTTATTAAACGAATTAAATTTAGGATCGGAAAAAATAATTGTCGGGAATATTTCCTCACTATCAAAACAAAAAGATTTAGTTACCTTTATTAAAACTGCCGAATTGGTTTGTGAAAATAATGAAGCAGTTCATTTCGTTATTTTAGGAAAAGGCGCTGAAGAAACGATGTTAAAAGGGTTGGTAGAAGAGAAAAAGTTGACTGATAAAATTCATTTTTTAGGTTTCAAACCAAATGTAGCCGATTATTTAAAAGAATTCGACTTGTTATTAATGTCTTCAATCACAGAAGGGTTGCCTTTAACAATTTATGAAGCTTTTGCATCAAGAATTCCAATTGTTTCAACCAAAGCAGGGGGAATACCAGAAGTAATTATTGATGGTGAAAATGGTTTTCTTTCAGAGATTGGTGATGAAAAAACTTTGGCTGAAAAATGCTTGCAATTACTTGATAATAATGAGTTAGCTAATAAATTTAAAGAAAAATCGTTTACTATAGTAAAAGAACGTTTCGATTTAATTAATTTAGAAAAAAATTACCTAAATTTCTACAATAAACTTTAGGAAGTATATGAAAATTACAATTGTGGCTTTCGATTTATGGGGATTTAATGAAAAGGTGGCGGATTATTTAAAGCTGCAAGGAAATGAAGTGACATTTATTGATAGCGATAAAATAAAGTATGTTTACAAAAACAAGAAAGAACGTATCGTAAATTTCTTCAATAAATTACTTTTCAATAAAAACATAAAAAAGAACTATCGGAACAATAAAATTTTGGAAATCATTCACCAGCTTCCAAAGCAAGATTGTATTTTGATCGTAAATCCCTATCAATTCCATGCTGATATAGTCAATTTATTGAGAGAAAAAGCACAGTTTTATATAGCGCATAATTACGATTCTTTAACAAGAATTCCGTTGCCAATAAACTATAAACAATTGTTTGATAAAGTTTATTCTTTTGATATTGAGGATGTTAAATCTAATCATGATTTAGGTTTTTTGACAAATTTTATTTATTTAGATAAAGAAGTCAATGAAGATTGCAAAAACAAAACATTCATGATTTTGTCGAAATCAATAGAACGTGAAAAAATCTTGAGTGAAATTGCTGATTTTTTTGATGAAAAAGGAATCGCTAATTACGAATTTATCGTTGCTTATCCAGAATTTAAAAATGGAAATAAAAACATACAATTAATAAATCATCATATTGATTTAGAACTTGTTATTGATAAAATGAAAAATTCTGAAATCCTAATTGATTTGGTCCGACCTAAGCAAACTGGATTGAGCTTTAGAATTTTCGAAGCGATGGCATTACATAAAAAAATCATCACTAATAATCAGACCATCACCCAATACGATTTTTATAATCCCAATAATATTTTGGTTATAGATAATCAAGATGTTAAATTACCCGACGATTTTTTAAACTCTAAATACGAGGAAATTCCTGCAGAAATTTATCAAAAGTATACTTTGAAACATTGGGTTCAAACTGTATTTTACGATAATATTCAAAATTAAAATAGATGCAAAAGAAAATTTATATCGTATGTCCTGAAATTAAAGCCCCCACCGGAGGCATTAAACAGCTATATAAATTATGCGAAATTTTGCAAAAAAATAATTTTGAAGTTGCAATTATTCATGGTAAAAAAGGTTTTAAAAACACTTGGTTTCATTCTGATACAAAAATAAAGTATTACCCTTTTTTGTTTTTTAAAATTAAAAAACTGATTCGTAAGAAAAAATTTAAATACATTTTTAAAGATTTCTTTCAATTGTTGTTCATGAGTAGAAGACTTCCTGAACAAGACGCAATTTTAATTTATCCTGAAATTTTCGGTTCACAAATACATACGATTACAAACAATAAGTATATAATTTACAATCAAAATTGTTATTATACTTTTAATTTATTTCCGTTTCTAAAGACTTTAACTGAAGATACTTACAAAAACAAAAATTTCATTGGATTTTTAACTGTATCAAAAGATTCGGAACAGTATTTGAAATTAACTTTTCCAACAGAAAATGTAGCACGCATTCATCTAGGAATCTCATCCTTGTTTTCATTTTCTCCACATAAAGAAAAGATGATAGCATTTATGCCAAGAAAGTTGAAAGAAGACATCAATCAAATTTATCATATTTTGGCAACCAATCCACATTTCAAAGATTGGAAATGGCAAGCAATCGACAATTGTACTGAAAGAGAAGTTGCAGAGATTCTACAAAAAAGTGCGCTTTTTTTGAGTTTCAATTATAATGAAGGCTTTGGATTGCCACCAGTAGAAGCAATGGCTTGTGGTTGCTATGTTGTTGGTTATGCAGGAAATGCAGGTAGCGAATATTTGTTGGATGAATTTTCATCAATTGTTCCAGATCGAAATATTGTTAAATTTGTAAATGAAATTGAAAATAGGGTGAAGTTGTATAATCAAGACCCAGAAAAAATGATTAAATTGGGGCAAAAAGCGTCTTTATATGTTCAGGAACATTACAACTTGAGCAAGGAAGAACAAACAACATTGACTGCTATAAATAATTTAATTGATAAACAAATATGAGGTTTTTACATAGTTTTATCGTTCTTTTTCTCATCTTCGGCATAACATCTTGTCGAGATGATTTTCACTTTGAACCTGCAGATGGCTCAGAGTTAAGCTTTTCTAAAGACACCGTTTATTTAGACACGATTTTCTCTAATATCGGGTCTAGTACTTATAATTTAAAGGTGTACAATAATAGTAATAAAGATATTAAAATTCCATCGATTCGATTAAAAAACGGAGAGAGCTCTGGTTTTCGATTGATGGTAGATGGAATTTCTGGAAAATCATTTGAAAATGTTGAACTTTTGGCAAACGACAGCCTTTTCGTTTTTGTTGAAACGACAGTAGATATTAAAGAACAAACCAACGATAAAGAATTTCTATACACGGATGAGATTCTCTTTCATTCATCGAGTCAGCAGCAACACGTTAATTTAGTTACCCTGGTTAGAGATGCCATTTTTCTCTATCCAAAACGTTTTCCTGATGATAGTTACGAAACCATAAACATTAACGGAGAAGCTGTTTATGGATTCTTTTTAGACGATGACGATGAACTGAACGGAAATGAGTTGATTTGGAATAACGAAAAGCCATATGTAATTTATGGATATGCAGCTGTTCCGCCAAATAAAGTCTTGGAAATCAGTGAAGGGGCAAATGTTCATTTTCATAAAGGCTCTGCATTGCTCGTGTTTTCTAACGCTCAAATCAATGCTGAAGGAAGTATCGATCATCCAATTGTTTTTCAAGGAGACCGCTTAGAACCCTATTTTGAAGATGTTGAAGGACAGTGGGATATGGTGCTTTTTGGAAATGGAAGCAAAGGGGTTTTAAAAAACATATTGATTAAAAATGCAGTAATTGGAATCAACGCACAGTCTCAAGATTTACAGTTAGAGAATTTACAAATTTATAATTGCTCCAATTATGGAATCATAGGCATCAATGCTAAAATCAATGGGAAAAACATTGTGACCAATAATATGGGAAGAGCCGCTCTAGCGCTTTCTAAAGGAGGAATTTATGATTTCACACATTGTACCTTTGCTAATTATTGGAACCGACAAAATCATACCGCTGTGATTATCGATAACGATGACGGATCGAATGAATTTGCAATCCAAGCGCACTTTAAGAATAGTATCATTTACGGCAATTCCAATGAATCTCTGTTGCTTTATCCAGGCAACGAGACCGTCAACTTTGACGTAAAAATGGAAAATACGCTTATTAAATTCTTTAATACTGCTAATAGATTTCCAACAGGTTTTCCTTATGATTTTGAAGACACAACACGTTTTGAAAACTGTTTGATAGCTAAAAATACAATTCAATTTCGACCGTATTTTTTCAATACCGAAAAGAACCAATTGATGATAACAGATCAAGCAGAAAATCTTATTGGATTTGGTAAATCAATACATGCACAAGAAGTACCTCTGGATTTGAACGGAATAAACCGAACAACTTCCCCAGATTTAGGAGCTTATCAGCATGTAGATTCGCCTCAAGATTAATTGTAAATTTCATTTTTTAGTAGTAAATTTGTAGTTTAATTTTTGTTTTAAAAAACACAACTAGACAAATCTCTTTCGCGATGATTCAATTCTATGAAAATGTATCTGGTACGGTTTATGCAGTGCAGACATCGTTCCCTTTAAACGCTGATGACGTAGCAAAACTAAAATGGTTGTTTGGAGACGCCAATGTTATAGATGCGCCAACAATAAACAATTTTTATGTGGGTCCAAGAGCGGCTATGATTACCCCTTGGAGCACCAATGCAGTTGAAATTACTCAAAACATGGGAGTTAATGGGATTATTCGTATTGAAGAATTTCATAAAGTTGAAGCTGATTTTACTGATTTCGATCCAATGATTTCTCAAAAATTTGAAACTTTGAATCAAGAAATGTTTACTGTGGATGTTCAACCAGAATCTGTTTTGGAAATCGAAGATATTGCTGCTTATAATGAGCAAGAAGGATTATCTATGAACGAAGCGGAAGTTGAATATTTAAACAACGTTTCTAAGAAAATTGGACGTAAATTGACCGATTCTGAGGTTTTTGGGTTTTCTCAAGTAAATTCAGAACACTGTCGTCATAAAATATTTAACGGAACTTTTGTTATTGATGGAGTGGAACAGCCTGTTTCGCTTTTTAAATTAATTAAGAAAACATCCGAAACAAATCCAAATGATATTGTCTCGGCATATAAAGATAACGTTGCTTTCGTACAAGGACCGAAAGTAACACAATTTGCACCAAAATCAGCCGATAAACCTGATTTTTATGTGGAAAAAGACTTCAATTCAGTAATTTCACTTAAAGCAGAAACACATAATTTCCCTACTACGGTTGAGCCGTTTAGTGGAGCAGCTACGGGTTCAGGAGGAGAGATTCGTGACCGTTTAGCAGGCGGACAAGGTTCTTTACCTTTGGCCGGAACAGCGGTTTACATGACTTCTTATTCAAGATTAGAAGACGATCGTCCGTGGGAAAGTGGTATGAAAGAACGTAATTGGTTGTACCAAACACCAATGGATATCTTGATTAAGGCTTCAAACGGAGCTTCCGATTTTGGTAATAAATTTGGTCAACCTCTGATTGCTGGTTCTGTTTTAACTTTTGAACATGAGGAAAACAATCGTAAAATTGGTTACGATAAAGTTATCATGCAAGCAGGTGGTATTGGCTACGGAAAATTAGAGCAAGCCAAAAAATTAGATCCAAAAGAAGGCGACGAAATTGTGATTTTAGGTGGAGAAAATTACCGAATAGGAATGGGTGGAGCAGCTGTTTCTTCTGCTGATACTGGAGCTTTCGGTACAGGTATTGAATTAAATGCTGTACAACGTTCTAATCCCGAAATGCAAAAGCGTGCAGCCAATGCTGTTCGAGGTATGGTTGAATCTGACGAAAACCCTATTGTTTCTATTCACGACCACGGTGCGGGAGGGCACTTGAATTGTCTTTCTGAATTAGTTGAAAATACTGGAGGTTTGATTGATCTGGATAAATTGCCTGTGGGCGATCCAAGTCTTTCAGCTAAAGAAATCATCGGAAACGAATCTCAAGAACGTATGGGATTAGTCATCTCTAAAGAAAATATAGATGTTTTAAAACGTGTTTCTGAACGTGAACGTGCTCCGATGTATACAGTTGGTACGGTAACGAACAATCAACGCTTTACTTTTGAATCGTCTACTACTGGTGAAAAACCAATGGATTTTGCTTTGGAAGAAATGTTTGGTTCTTCGCCTAAAACAATTATGAAAGATGAAACGGTTGTATATAATTTTGCCGATCTAACATACGAAAAAGAAGAAGTTTATAATTACCTTAACCAAGTTCTACAATTGGAAGCTGTAGCATGTAAGGATTGGTTAACAAATAAAGTGGATCGTTGTGTGGGCGGACGTGTTGCCAAACAACAATGTACGGGACCTTTGCAATTGCCTTTGAACAATGTGGGAGTTATGGCATTAGACTTTAAAGGAAAAGAAGGTGTTGCCACTACTATTGGCCATTCTCCTATAACGGCTTTGGTTGATCCAGCTGCTGGAAGTAGAAATGCAATTGGCGAAGCCTTATCTAATATTGTTTTTGCTCCTTTAAAGAATGGTTTAGACAGCGTTTCATTATCTGCCAACTGGATGTGGGCTTGTAACAATAAAGGAGAAGATGCTCGTTTGTATGAAGCTGTTAAAGCTTGTTCTGATTTTGCAATCGAATTAGGAATCAATATTCCTACTGGAAAGGATTCTTTGTCAATGAAACAAAAGTATCCAGAAGGAGATGTAATTGCTCCAGGAACGGTTATTATTTCCGCAGCAGGAAATTGTAATGATATTACAAAAGTAGTAGAGCCTGTTTTGTCTAAAAGCGCAGGATCAATATATTATATTAACTTATCTAAAGATAAACTTAAACTAGGAGGATCGTCTTTTGCACAGATTCTTGATAAAGTAGGAAACGAAGTTCCAACGATTACAGATGCCGTTTATTTCAAAAAAGCATTCAATACCATTCAAGAACTCATTGTTGCGAATCAAATTGCAGCAGGTCATGATGTAGGTTCTGGAGGGTTGATTACAACACTTTTAGAAATGTGCTTTGCTGGTTACAATTTAGATGCTGATTTAGATTTAACTGGATTAAACGAACCAGACATCATTAAAGCGTTGTTCAACGAAAACATTGCGGTGGTTTTACAAGCAGAGGACGACCGTGTTTTTGAAGACAAAATGTCTGTCAACGGAATTGAGTTTGTTAAGATTGGTGTGCCATCAGAAGGGCATGAATTGAAAATTTTCTTCGGAAAAGATTATTACAACTTTAACATCAATGAATTAAGAGATACTTGGTTCATTACTTCTTATTATTTAGATAAGAAACAATCCAAAAATGGAATGGCGCGCGAGCGTTTGATGAATTATAAATACCAGCCTTTGCGTTTTTCATTCCCTATGCACTTTACAGGGCAGAGACCTGAAAAAGGTACAGCGAGACCAAAAGCAGCAATCATTCGTGAAAAAGGTTCTAATTCGGAAAGAGAGATGGCAAATGCAATGTATTTGGCTGGATTCGATGTGAAGGACGTGCATATGACTGATTTGATTTCAGGAAGAGAAACCCTTGAAGAGATTCAATTTATTGGTGCTGTTGGAGGCTTCTCTAACTCGGATGTTTTAGGTTCAGCAAAAGGATGGGCTGGAGCCTTTAAATACAATGAGAAAGCAAATAAAGCATTGAAAAACTTCTTTGCTCGTCCCGATACTCTTTCAGTTGGTATCTGTAATGGTTGCCAATTATTTATGGAGATGGATCTTATTAATCCTGAACATGAGAAACATGGTAAAATGTTGCATAATACATCAGAAAAACACGAGTCTAACTTTATTTCTGTAAAAGTTCAAGAAAATAACTCAGTGATGTTATCAACATTAGCTGGAACAACTTTAGGTGTATGGATTTCACACGGTGAAGGAAAATTTAGTTTGCCTTACGAGGAAAATCAATACCATATAGTTGCAAAATATGCTTATGATAAATATCCTGCAAACCCGAACGGTTCAGATTTTAATACAGCAATGATGTGTGATAAAACAGGTCGACATTTAGTGACCATGCCACATATTGAACGTTCTGTTTTTCCATGGAACTGGGCGCATTATCCATCTGGAAGACAAGACGAAGTAACGCCTTGGGTAGAAGCTTTTGTTAATGCTCGCAAATGGTGTGAAGATAATAAACAATAATATTTATATAAAAAGCCAAAGTGAAAACTTTGGCTTTTTTATTTATCTTAATTTAGAAGTGATTATGCAGCTTTATTTTGGCTGTTTCACATATCTTAAATAAGGTTTAACCTCTTTAACATCACCAAAAATTTCTTTAGCTTTTTCTGTTGCTACAGCTGGCGTTACGATACAATCATCGCCATTTTTCCAATTTGCTGGCGTTGCTAGTTTATGTTGATCAGTAAGCTGCAAACTGTCGATTACTCGGATGATTTCGTCGAAATTACGCCCGGTGCTTGCTGGATATGTCAGTGTTAAACGTATTTTCTTTGATGGATCAATGATGAACACACTGCGAACAGTTGCTGTTTCGCTTGCGTTGGGATGAATCATATCGTACAATTTCGAAACTTCTTTTTCTTCATCAGCAATTATCGGGAATTGTACAGAAACATTTTGTGTTTCATTAATGTCTCCGATCCATTGATTGTGACTTTCAACATCGTCAACACTAATGGCAATTGGTTTTACATTTCTTTTGGCAAATTCAGTCGCTAAAGCTGCTGTTTTTCCAAGTTCTGTGGTGCAAACAGGTGTGAAATCAGCAGGATGACTAAATAGTACTCCCCAATCTTCACCTAAATAATCGTGTAAGTTTAAAGTACCCAAACTAGTAGTTGCTGTGAAGTTGGGAGCAATATCTCCTAATCTTAATGACATAATATTTTTGTTTAAAAATTAATCTTCACAAAAGTAGTTAACTTTATTCAATCTTTACCAATAAAGTGAAGTTTGAAGCTAGTAAAAAAATGTTAAATTTGCATGAGATATAATTGAGAAGTATGTTGTCACAAAAATCAAAATATGCATTAAAGGCTTTAGGCTATTTGGCGAAACATCACGGAAAAGGACCTGTGTTGATGAGTATTATTGCGCGAGAAAAGAAAATTCCTTTACGTTTTTTAGAAAATATTTTCCATGAATTAAAGAACGCTGGATTTTTAATCAGTCATCGTGGGCGTTTTGGAGGTTATACTTTGGCAAACTTACCATCTGAAGTCAGGGTTTCTTCAATTATTAGGGTGGTGAATGGGCCCTTGGCAATGTTGTCTTGTGTGAGTTTGAATTTTTATGCAACTTGCGATGATTGTTGCGAGGCTACCTGTGGCTTACGAGGTGTTTTTCAGGAAGCACGTGATGCGCTATTAAAAGTCTTGGAAAATAGATATTTGAGTGATATAATGGATTCTGATGAGGCAGTTCCCAATATTGAATCGTAATATAGGAGGCTGGTTCGTAAAATAAAAAAGAAGCCGTCTCGATACAATATTTCGAGGCGGTTTTTTTATTTTTAGTTTTTTTGGGATTTTTTTACGATAGGATTGTCATTTTCTTAAAAACGCACATGCTGCTTCGGATTTATGCAGTTTTCT
>Ga0265293_10002443_pt1 | contig 37350 bp, 32 predicted proteins | sample Munlanlewell138R_FD_192505 | JGI IMG/M metagenome (GOLD analysis project Ga0265293, IMG submission 192505) | Leachate microbial communities from a municipal landfill in Southern Ontario, Canada - Leachate well 138R | ecosystem: Engineered > Solid waste > Landfill > Unclassified | place: Canada... | reverse complement strand
TAAACTGTTTAATACTGGGGAGTAATACGCTGCCAGCATTCCTGGTTTTGTTCCAATATATTCAATTTTCATATTATCAAGTGCTGTAACATCTTTATATATATGATTAACTCGAAGTCTTGCCCAAGGCTTTAATTCTTTAAAATAACTTCTGTCAATTGTTAAAATAACGCCCTGAAGTAAATTTTTAGCATTGTTTATATTTCCACTTCCTAGATTATCCCCGGCAGCCAGTCCCTGTAATATTTCAGGCATTGCTTTTGCATAACCCAAATATCCCATGTATCCTAAAATTGAAAAACTTCTGAAATTAAAGTTATTTAAATTATAGATTAATTCTTCATAATCCCCTTTTTTAAAAAGTATAATATTTCTTATAAATTCGGCATTATCCCCAATTGTTACATATTCTCTTTCATAAATATCAAAAGTTGAATATTTATTCGGTGATACGGATAAATTTGCAAGAAGCATTTCAGCATTACCATATTCTTCAAGTTTATTAAAACACAATGCTTCAAGAATAATAAGATATTTTGATATAACATAATCACCAATATATGACATGTAAATTTCTTCAAGACATTTTAAATACTGTTTTTCTTTATATAAAATTACTAAATCTAAATATTTAAATCTTTCAATATATTTTGTGTATTGATTCAGGTAAATATTTTTCCAATTTTGTGCTTCTGTCAAATTGCCGTTTAAAAAGTTTGTAATTGATAAAAGATACGAACTTTCTTCTTTGATTTTTTCATCTTGAGAATTTACTAAAACTGTATAGATTTCAATACATTTATGGTATTCTGCCATATTGTAATACATGAAACCCTTTAAAAATAAAGCATAATCAAGAAACTGAGAATTAGGATATGTGTCAATAAACTCTTCAATTAACTCAAGACCTTTTTCAGGACTTATTGATGAAGAATAGATTTTATAAGCCGTTCCTGCTGCTATGTTTAAAATTTTTGCCTGCTCAATAAATACACCTTCACCATATTTATTAATATAATCGTTTGAATATGATTGCGTTGACATGAAAGTATATTCGTAATATGAACCATAAAATAAATCTACTGCTCTTTTAAACAAATTTATTTCATCCTGAGGGGCTGAAATATCCGGGAATATTCTGTCACGGCTTATTACAAATAAATCCGGCATTTTATTTATAAAATAACTTTCGCCTGAAAAAATTCTGATTAAAGTATCAAACTCTTCTTCATATAAAATATAACCATATTTAAGAACATCAAAAGGGGTTTTATCATCTGTTTTTATTAGTTCTGAATCTGTAATATTTAATAAGCCAAGGTTTTTAAGTTTTAAAATATTTTTAGAATTATAATTTTTGTCAATAATATCTTTTATAGAATTATTAAAAAGCAACCTTTCATTTCTTTTTAAAACCAGCTCATTATGAAGATACTCCTGCAATTCTGTTAAATCACTTTTTTCAGGATTAAACATATAAACAGAGCTGTTTTGTTTACCATAAACAAATGAAGATAAAATTAAAAATACAAAAAAAGAAAGAAAAAATTTTTTCATTCCACCCCTCCAGTGAAGTCGTTAGAATAATTTTAAACCTTATTAGTTAATAAATCAAAAGTTTTTTTTGAATTATTCAGATTTTTATTGATATATATTGATAATTTGCAATTGAAGGTAACCGGTTCTGATCGAGAATTTTATTAATTTAAAAACTCAAGATTTGATAAAATTTCTCTTGCAGCAGAAAAATTATTTATTATAAATACTTTTTGAACAGGTATGTTTTTATCTTTTAATTCAGTATTTTTTGAAGCAAATATAAAATCAGCATTTTTTTCCAATCCACTTTCTTTATTTTGAATAAGAACTTTAATCTTCCCTGAGCTTTTTTTTAATTTAAAAAGAAAATCATCTTCTGAAATAATATTTGATAAATCTATATTGAGTCTTTCCATGGATTTTTCATCAACAATAAAATCAGTTTCATTTATGAATAAATCATATTTAAAATATCTGCACCAGTTAGTAAATTCTTTAAAGTCCTGACCGTTTTTATTATTTATGTCAGCACTGCTAATAAAAAATTCAATTTTTTTCATCTGCTGTTTTCTCCTGACCAATAATTTTCCAGATTTTTTTGTAAATTATTACTACAAATATCGAGTTTAATATTCCTTTAAGAAAATTAAAAGGGGCTACACCATAAATAATATAACTTATTACTTTAGTATTTTCCATATTAAGCATTATTTTTGCTATATATATATTTAATGGAATCATTATAAATACCATGGATAAAATTCCAAGAACCAGTCCTGTATAGGCATTTTTCATACTTTTTTTTCTATTGTAAAAAATAACTGGCGGAAGTATAAAGCTCAATCCAGCCACTGTACTCATTACAAATCCAAATATTCCATAACCATCACCTTTGAGAATCCAGAATAGAATATTTCTTAAAAAAACAGAAATAATTCCAAATAATGGACCAAGCTTGAACCCGACAAGAAGGAGTGAAACATCTGATATATCATATTTAAGCCATGTAAAAGCCCCAAAAAAAGGGATTTCAAAAAGCATGAGCACAAATGCAAGTGATGAAAATACAGAACAAAGTACTATTTTTAATAGACGCGAAGGTTTTTTTGCCATTATTTATTCACCCCAATTTCTTTTCTGGTTAAATTTGAATTTTCCTGCAAAGAAAGAATTTATTCCTTTACTTATAAATATATTATAAAATTTTACTGACTGATTGTAACTCAGTATTTCTTTTTCAATTATTTTATTTATTTCTTCAAGCTCTGTATGAGAATTGATTTCATTTTTCTGAATTATTAACTTATTAATATTAATGTACTTGTTTTCAATTTCTTCATTCAGCATTGCAATCTGATTGTATTTTGCCATAACTGAGGCTCCAAAGAGAAGCAAAAAGCCAATAACTGTGGCAAGAATTATTATTAGTTTATTTTTCATCTGAAGATTCCAGCAGAGAAATCATTTCTCTTGCAATAGCGTTATAAGTTTCAGAATTGTTACTGATTAAAGTGAGCAGATTTATTGCATCGAAATAATTATTCTGCGATATTAGAGTTTCTGCTTTTCTAAGCAGGTTAAAATAATATTCATCACCTGTATCATTGTTTTTTTCAGAAATATTTTCAGTATGTTTTTCTATGTCAGTTAATGTATTATTTTCTGATGAAATATTAATAAATTCCTTTTCAAAACTTTTGAAAAACTCCATTTCTGAAATTATGTTATTTCCTTTTTTAAGATTTTCAACAATTTGAACTATTCCTTTCGTTGAATATATATCTTCATTTTTGAGAAATTTTATTACTTTTATATAAAAAAGGGCTTTTTCAGAATAAGTATTTCCAGCTTTAGAGGAATTTACATATTTTTTAAGTTTATATTCTTTTACCCAGAAACGCAGCAGTCTTTCTTTAATTTCTGTAATTTTTAATATATCTTCTTTTGTGTATGGAAATTTTCCCATATCAGTCTGTGCTCCTCATTATAATTTCAACAAGCTGTTCAAAATTAATACCTGCTGCTTTTGCCTGTGCAGGAAGGTCTGATTGATCGGTCATTCCCGGTGATGTATTTATTTCAAGTATATAAGGAATATTGTTTTCATCAACTATCATATCAACTCTTGAAACACCGTGGCAGTGACAAATTTTATGGGCTTTTTCCGCCATGGTTTTAATTTTATTTTCAACCTGAACTGGAAAATCAGCAGGAATTATAAAATCAGTCATTCCAGGGGTATATTTTGCTTCATAATCATAAAATTTATTATGGGGTTTCAGCTCAAGTATGGGAAGTACTGTCAATTCTTCACAACCTATTATGCCAACTGTTATTTCACGCCCTCTTATAAATTTTTCAACAAGAACATTTTTATATTCTTCAAGATTGTCAGAAAAATATTTTTCTAATTCTTCTCTGGTTTCAATTATTGAAACTGCTATGCTTGAACCTTCAGAGTTTGGTTTTGCAACTACAGGAAAATCAAATTTATCAAAATTCAAATTTCCTTTGATATAATCTCTATAAGTTACGGTCTGAAATGGTGAATTGTTTATTCCGGCTTCTGATAGAAGCTGTTTTGTTACGGCTTTATTCATACATATTGCAGAGCCTAATACTTTACTGCCCGTATATTTTATATTGTAAAGCTCTAAAAATCCCTGAATTGTACCATCTTCACCATAAGTTCCATGAAGTGCATTATAAACACGCGAAATTTTTTCTTTTCGAATATTTAATAAAAGATTATCATCTGTATCAAGAGTTACTACCTCGTATCCATTTTTCTGAAGTGCTTCAAGAACATTTTTGCCACTGCGTAGTGATATTTCTCTTTCTTTTGACTTTCCTCCCATTAGAAGGCCAATTTTTTCATTCATATTTTATATTTACCTTTTTATCTTTAATAAAAACACTGATTCCTGAAAGGTTAAGCACTTTTTTAGCTGTTATTATCATTATTGAATCTGTATTGAAAAAATCTTCAATACATCCTGCTTCTGTGTAAATTTCAATCATAAAACCGGCAGAATCACCTGGGCTGAATTTAAGTTTAATCTTGTTTTCTTCTCCCATTTTTTTCATCATATCCTGAATTATCAGTATAACTGCTTTTTTAAAATCTTCATGCAGTTTATAAAAATAATCTTTTTCAGGAAGTATAAAATCAAGGCATTTTTTTCCATTTTCGCATTTTGAATAAAAAATCAGAAAAACATCTTTTAAAATTTCAGTTAGATTTAATTCCTTAATTTTTGAATTTATATTACTGAACTCTTTTTCAATATTATCAATAAAAATGTTCAGATAATTATCTGTGTTTAAAACTTCATTTTTTATTTTTTTTATGTATTCTTCCTGCTCATCATTCATTTTCCCCGCAATTCCTGCAAGAAGTATTTCAGTATAGCCTAAGATTATTGATAATGGTGTTTTAACAATATGTGACAGATTTTCAATTGTGATTTCACTTATGTCTTTTTTATCCATTAAAAAATAGGTCCAAAGTTAAAATAGTTTCGGGTTTTTCTACCAGACTCAACAGGTTTACCCCAGTCAAGTCGGAGTATTCCAAGTGGTGTTTTAAACTGTAATCCTATTCCATAAGCTGATTTTGAACCAGATTTGGAAATTCTGTCATTAAAATTCATACTTCCTGTATCATAAAAAAGACATAATTTAAATGCTTCGCTCATTGAATATCTGAACTCAAGATTTCCCAGAGCCATTTCCGTTCCAGAAAATTCTCTTAATCTATACCCTCTCAGTGAGTTGCCTCCACCTAAGGATAAAAGTTCGTAATCTTCAACAGAACCTTCTCTTACGTCAATTTTACCATATTTAATTCTTGTTGCTAATACCATTCTCGGTGAAAGCTGTTTGAAATTTCTAAAATCAGTAGTGTATCTTGTATATTCATCAGGTCCTTTTAATAATCCACCGGTATAGTCTATCCATGAAATTGCATAATATCCATAAGTTGGATAGAAAATATTATCTCTGACATCTTTTGATATGGAAAGACTTAATGTCTGAGAATTTTTATCTTTTATACCTGCGGTTGCTGGACTTATCTGTATATTTTCATTATAAAAAGTTGCTCCAAATCTTGAAAATCTTGTGTAATATTTTCCCCAGGAAATATTAAAACCTTTTTTTCTTTCCTCGTATGTTGACAGAAATACTCCAGTTGAAGAATAACTGTCTCTTTCATATTTTGTATCATAAAAATTTATTCCCTGACTTATTTTTTTATCTTTCCATCTTGGATTATAATATCCAAGCTCATAATTGTCATATCCACCGAATTCTGCTTTAACATTAAGAGTAAAACCTTTTCCTTTGAAGTTTTTTTCTCTGACTTCTATTAATCCAGTCAATCCGTTTTCAGAACCATAGGTTCCCCCAAAACGAAATTCTCCTGTATTATCTTCTTCAATTTCAATTTTAAGATCTATATCACCATCTTCATTTGGCTGCGGAATAAAGTCAATTTTTTTAAAATATCCTGTATTGGCAAGATTCTGATATGATCTTCTCATTTTAACAAAATCGTAAGCTGATCCAACTTCAAACTCAAGCTCTCTTGTAATAACATTATCTCTTGTTTTAAGATTACCTTCAATTTCAATACTGTTAACCTGAGAACGATATATTTTTATAATAACTTTATCAAATTCTTCGCTCAGATTAATAGATGACTCTCCACCCAGTATAACACCTTTTTCAAAAAAGTAATCTCTCAGACTTATAAGATCTTCACGAAAACTATTAATGTTGAGTATATCTCCTTTTTTAGTTTTCATTCTTGATATAATTTCATTTCTGTCAAGAATTTCTTCCTCACCTTCAATTATTATGTCTTTAATCACAGGGAATTCAAGAACCTGAATGTTTAGATTTGCCGCTTCTCTGCTTACAGGAACAATGGTCACTGCTGCGTTGCCAAAAAAACCAAGTTCAAGAATTTCATTTTTAAGATTTTCAGAGAAATCAACTAATTCTTTTTCTGACTGTGGAATTTTATCGCCTTCTCTAACTGAAATTGAAAGCTTTATCACTGAATCCATAATTGTATTATTTCCAGCAAGATTTACCTTATTTATAACGAAGCCATGAGAGTTTATCAAAAATAAAACCATAAAAATAAATAATAAATAACTTTTTTTCATAAAATAATACTCCTTATAACGTACGATACAATAAAAATACCAAGTATTGCAGTAGATAGCAACTTCAATACATATTTATTATACATATAACCGGTTACTGAATAAAATATAAAAAGGAAAAAGGCTGTTAAATCTGGTTTAAATAAAGTTATAATCCAGTAAAAAAAAATTATATAAGATGAAATAATTGAAAATACTAATGATTTAACCGAAATTTTTAAAATAAGTAGATTTTTTATTTTATTTTTTTTTATAAAATAAAATAAAATTCTTTCAGACAAAACCAGCAGGGAAATACTTACTGACCATAATAGAAAAAAAAGTTCAATTCTGCCGTATGAGCCCAATTTTTGTTGGTAGAATAAAAAAATATCTGTCATCTTTAACTAACCTTCCTGATACTCCAATCATCTGATTTAATGCGATTTTGGAGTTATCAGGGAAAATCACTCCTACTCTCACGCCTTTTTCATTTTTTAAAACTAATCCTCTGTTTAATATCACCTTATCAACAATTCCCTTGAAATCTACATTTTCCTGAGTTGTTGAAGCTGAGGATGATTTTAATCCGCGCTTTTGACCAAGTTCTCTTGCTTTCTGAGCAACTTCATCTCTATCGTCATCCATCAGTTGTTCAAGCTCTCTGTCAAGCTCGGTAAGTTCAAGACTTTCTATTACAAACATAGCTGATATTACATAATAATCTTCCTTTGAAGCCATCATGTTTTTTATAACTGATAACATTTTTTCTCTGTCAAGATTTTTTATTGCTTTTAGAGCATTTGCTTTTACTCTGTTATCAGGATCATTTATCATAGGCATTATATAAGGAAAAACTGCTGAATGTCCGAGTGTTTCAAGTGCTTCAATAGTATTTGCTCTCACTCTGTTATCTTCATCTTTCAGATAAATTACAACAATTTTCAGATAATTAACCCCACCCAATTTACATAATGCTTTCACCAGAGTAGCTCTCACAAAAGGATGAGCTTCCGGTTTAAGCATATTTACAAGCTGTGGGAGAAAATCTTTAAGATTATTCTGCATTATATGCATTATTGCTTTGACAACTGTTTCATAATCATCTGAATGGAGATAATCAGACAGCTTACTTCCTGATGATTTTTCTGGTGAAGCATTAGCTTCGGTGTTCTGTAAAACAGGTTTTGGTTTTTCAGGTTCATCCGAAACCTTTGAAGCTTCCTGCGGATTTATTTCAGCAAGAACTTTTTTTGCAAGATATTTTTTACCCAAATCAGGAGAAGTTGTAATAATCTGCATCAACAGTCTTTTTGCCTGATTTTTATCAACATTTTTCAAACTTTCTATTGCATCACGCCATATATTCGGGTCTGTACTATCAAGTTTAAATATAATTTCAGATATTTCTGCCATTTATTTACCTATGTATTCACTCCATAAATCTTCAAGCTCATAATATTCGCGTTTTTCTTCACTCATTATATGTACTACAACATCTCCTGTATCAATAACAAGCCATCCCGCTGCCAGATTAAAATTCTGCTCAATATTGTAAATGTGAACATTATTATCTTTGAGACTTACTCTTAAATTTTCATATATTGTTTTTATATGAGGGTCTGAAGAGCCGGAACAGATTACAAATTTATCAATAAGCTGTTTTTCAGGAGCATCTACAACTAAAATGTCTATTCCTTTCTTTTCTTCAATTTTTTCAACAATAAACTTGATTTTTTCTTCTAAATTCATTAATTTCCTCCAAAGCAATAATAGCTATAAAACTGGCGGCCAGCAAAACGATGGGTCAGGCCGCATATTTAAGCTCAACTTCAGGCGCGGCCAGCAAAACGATGGGTCAGGCCGCATATTTAAGCTCAACTTCAGGCGCGGCCAGACCCTAGCATTTCCTCTATTGTTTCTAATAATATTTTAGGGCTGAATGGTTTTACCAGATATTTATCTGCTCCTGATTCATTTCCTCTTTCTATATCATTTTTCTGACCCTTAGCTGAAAGCAGAATAATTTTCACTTTCATTTTCAACTCTTTTTTCACTTTTGAACAAACTTCAAACCCATTCAGTTTTGGCATCATTATATCAAGAATTACAAGGTCTGGTTTCTCTTTAACTATTTTTTCAAAAGCTTCTCCACCATCCTCTGCTGTTATGACATTATATCCTGCTTTTGTCAAATTAAACTGAATAATTCTCAGAATATTTTTTTCATCATCAGCCACCAGTATCTTTTTCAAATCCGCCCCCTGCATATATATGCTATTCCAAATCAATTTTAATTGTTACTTCATTTCCTTTTTTGTTGTATTTTATTGAAGAGCAAAGCTCTTTAACAATAATAATACCTCTGCCTCGTTCTGATTTTATGTTAATATCACATTGCTTACTGATTTTTTCCTGCCAGTTAAAACCCTTGCCTTCATCTATTATTTTAATTGTGAGATTTTTTGATGTAATTTTATGGTATATTGCTATGTTTCGATTATCATTGTATTTATTACCATGCTCAATAGCATTGCTTAAAATTTCATCTATAATGAGTCTTATTTTAAACTTCAAATCCTCATTTTCATAACCTTTCATTTTAAGAAGATTCTGAATGTACCAGTGTAACCTTGGTATCTGGGATTTATTTGAAGATATTATAAATTTTCGTTCAAAATAATCTATTGCTTTACAAATTATAATTGATATATCATCATTCTGTTTTTGACCTTTATAAAAGTTTTCAAGTTTTTTTATTAATTTGTCTTTTATTTCTTCAGGACTTTTTTCAATATTATCTCTGATTATTTTCTCCATTTTTTTTAACCCAAAATTCACACCTTTTGAATCTTCTGCATCAATAACCCCGTCAGTATATAAAACAAGAACATCACCGACATCAAGATTGTATTCTTCCTGTCTTATTATACAGTCTCGGAACATTCCAAGGAAAAGCCCCTGAGGATTTATTGATATTATTTCTCCACTTTTCTTAAATATAAGTGGTGGATTATGACCTGCTTTCGCAATTTCAAGTTTTCTTGTCTCCCAGTTGTAAAATCCAAAAGCCATGGTAACGAATCTGTGTCCTTCAATTTCTGTAAGAAGTTCATAGTTTATTTTTTCAAGTAATTCTTTTGGAGAATCGTAAAGAGTAACATTTGACTTTACTATGGATTTTGTAAGTGCCATTATGAGAGACGCAGGAATGCCTTTTCCAGAAACATCTCCAATACTTATTCCCAGATTAGAATTATTATGCCAGAGAAAATCAATATAATCTCCACCAACTTCAAAAGTCGGAATGTTGATATGACTTAATTCAAGTCCCGGAACAAGTGGGTTTTCACGAGGAAGAAACATTTTCTGGATTTTTGCTGCAACTTTCAACTCATTTTCCATTACCTTTTTTTTCATTACTTCTTCTAAAGCTGAAACCAGAGAAAGAGCTGTTGAAACTTGAAGTGAAAAAATAAGCATCAGATTTCTGATTTTTTCATCAAATAAACCTGATTTTTTATTTTTCTTTACCAGAGTGAGCACACCTATTGAGCCGCTTTTACCATATAATGGAACAGAAAGAAGTGAATTGTAATGTTTTAAAGCTTCCTGTTCAAAAAATTTATATCTTTCCTCTTCAAAAGGAATTCTCATTGATTCATTATTTTTCTGACAATAATCTGAAATCTTTAATATTATTTCTTTTTCACTGCTTGAAAAATTTTTTTCTTCACCAGATTTACTGTAAACTTTGAAAATATTTTTGTCAAAAAAGTTTAGAATTACAAGATCTGATTTTATTGGTTCAAGCTCCATGAAAAGTTCACAAATTTTTCCTGTAAGTTCATCTAAATCCATATATGTTATAACTTTATCAAAAATTTTTTTTGTAAATTCATGAAATACAAAAAGTTCTTCAGTATATTCAGAAAGTGCAAAAAGACTTTCTTCAAGTTCAACGTTAAGATTTTCAAGTTTGACTTTATCTTTTTTTACCTGCATGTATAATTTTGCATTTTCTATGGCAATCGCAGCCTGAGAAGCGAGTGTATTTGAAAAAATAAGGTCTTTTTCAGTAAACTGTTTTGAGTTTTTCTTATCATTTACATTGAACACACCTATAACTTTATTTTTAAACACAAGAGGAACTGAAAGACATGATTTTGTAAAATATCTTGGTCTGTTTTTTCTTGCAAAAACCGGGTCATGCTCAACATCCTGAATGAGCACTGGCTCACCTGTTCTGGCAACCTCTCCACTAATTCCTTCCCCGACTTTAATTTTAACTTTTTTTATAATATTATGTGGAATACCTACTGCAACAGCAATTTTCAGAGTATCAGATTCTTCATCATCAAAAAGCATGAGTGAACCATGCATTGCATTTATTGAGGATAAAGCGTTTTTAAGAATAAGAATAAGCACTTTGTCAAGCTGCAACTCAGAAACAATAGCATTGTTTATACTTACAAGCCTTATCCAATCCTCAATACTGAATTTTTCGTATATTTTTCTATTCATAATTCATAAGGAAATTTAATAATTACTTTTGTTCCCTTCCCTTTTTCCGATTTAAATGTAATAAAACCCTGGTGCAGGTCTATTATATTTTTCACAATATTAAGTCCCAATCCGAATCCTCCAATTTTATCAGTGTGTTCAGACTGTTCTCTGAAAAATTTTTCAAAAAGTTTTTCCAGATTCTTTTCAGCAATTCCAATTCCGGTGTCTTCAACTTCTATTTTAACAGATTTTTTCTGTTTAGTTAAAGAAATAATTATTTTACCGCCATCTTTATTATATTTTATCGCATTACTTATTATGTTATAAAAAACCTGTTCAAGTTTTATTAAATCAGCTTTGATAACAAAATTTTCCTGATCGCTGTATTTTTTTACTACTGTGATTTTTTTTTCTTTAATTAAATAATCTATTCCTGTAATGATTTTGTTAATTATAACACCTATATCAAGATTTACCAAATTTAATGAAACATTTCCCGATTCAAGCTTTGAAGTATCAAGAATTTCTACTATAAGATTCAATAATCTTTCACTTTCATCGTTGATTACGGATAAAAATTCTTTAAATTCTTCAGGATAGCCTTTTTTATCAGATGCGATTATCTCAAGCAAAGTTTCTGTATAAGCTCTTATCGAAGTAAGAGGAGTTTTAAGTTCATGTGAAACGTTTGAAATAACCTGATCTTTAAAATCATCAATTTCTTTTAATTTTTCAAGTTCCATTGAAGTTGTAATATCTTCAATATGAATTATTGCCCCTGTAATGTTTTTATGAATTCCTTCAAATGGAAGTATTGTAAATTTCAGGTATTTCCCCGCAAGTTCCACCATGTGATTTTTTATTTCACTGTCATGAAGACATTGGGCAATTTTTTCAAAAAATTCAGGTGTAAACCAGTTTGAATAAAAAAGTCTTATGTTTTTCAGCAGAATATCTTTTTTTGTAAATCCAAGAAAAGTTTCGGCTGCCTTATTTATTGTGGTTACAATATAATCGTTGTCAACTACAATAAGACCTTCGTTAAAATTTTCAATAACATTATTCAGATAATTTTTAATATTATCAAGTTTTCTTTTCTGATCATCAATTGAAGAATATAATGTTGAATTTTCAATTGAAACGGTTACCTGAGCTGATATTATATCAAGAATGTCCTGTTCTTCTTTTGTAAGATTGTTACTGTCTTTTGCTGTTCCAATAAGCAGAATACCAAGCGAGCGATTTTTCATTATTAGAGGAAGAAATATATAACTTCCTTCCTTGTATTTTCTGTCCAATATTATTCTCTTATTTTGAAGAATAACCCAGTCAAATATGTTTTCTTCCTGAATATCTGATACTTCTTCATAGGATTCTTCGGATAAATTTCTGTATTTTACAAGTTCAAAATTGTCTTTCATTAAATAAACTGCAATTTCTTCATAGGTAAACATTTCAAAAAAAAGATCGAAAATTGCATCAAGACTTTCTTCAAGTGTGGTTGAATGAAGAAATCTATTTGACAGCTTATTGAAGTTAATAATCAAGTTGTCTAACGCATGTTTTAGTTCTCTATTCTCTTTTTCAAGCTTCTGAACGTTATTCATTATACTCCGGTATGACCAAATCCACCACTGCCTCTACCTGTTTCAGATAAATTGTCAGAAATTTCAAATTGAGCTTTCTCAACTTTATTGACAATCATCTGAGCTATTCTCATTCCATTTGTTACTGTAAAATCTTCTTTCCCATGGTTGATAAGAATAACTTTAACTTCTCCACGATAATCTGAATCAATTGTTCCCGGAGAATTAAGTACGGTTATACAGTTTTTAAAAGCAAGACCACTTCGAGGTCTTATCTGCACTTCATAACCATGGGGGATTTCCATTGAGAATCCACAGGGAATAAGCGCGCTGCAATTTGGTTTTATTAAAATATTTTCATCAACACAGGAATAAATATCAGCTCCGGCAGCATTTTCAGACATATACTCAGGACTGATAAAGTTTTTTTCATCAATAATATTTATTTTAATTTTCATCAGTAAGCCTCTTTCTGTTTTCTGATATTTGAACGTTCAACATCAAAAACATAACCTATTATTTTTCTTCTAACCATATCAATTATTTCTTCAAAATTTATTCCATATTTATACATTACAGATTTTCCGCGTCTTATCGATATTGCTCTCATTATTTTACCTTTTATATCAAACTCTTCATCACCAAGCTTGAATTTTGTCTGAACAAACTGATCTTTTTCCATTTTTTCAGGAGTTCTGAGAAAAACTCCACCCCCTGAAACGTCCATAATATAACCTTTTTTCAAAATTGGAATAATTTCCGGTTCTTCGCTTAATGTATATTTCTGATAATAAAACGGGAGTCTGACATCAACTCTTACATAGTTTCTTCGCTGAATTCTTTCTATAGATTTTGGAAAATCTATTACAAGATTTGGCTTTACACCTTCCTCAATTCTTATTAAAGGTTCATTGAATATGTAAATAGCACCTGGTTCATTTTCTCTGAAGAAACTCAGGCTTAAAAGAGTTTTTGGCCAGAATTTAACCTGAGTTCCATCATTGTTTTCAGGTATCTGTATGTATAATTCCTGATTTTTCACAATTTTAACAATTGATGAAAGATAGTTTCCCCTGAAAAGACCAGATTTAACCTCAATAAGAAGGTTCAACCCCTGCTCTAATTTTTCAAGATGTTCCCCAGCGCCGTCAGCCATTAATCCAACCCCCTGAAAAGTGTTAAAGTATTCTGAAAGCAATTACTGCTGAGTTCTTCAATACTTTCATTTCTGATATCGGCAATTTTCTGTGCTGTGTGTATGATAAATGCTGGTTCATTTCTTTTTCCGCGATTTGGAGAAGGTGTCATGTATGGGCAGTCAGTTTCAAGAAGCAGTCTGTCTTTTGGAACAATTTTTACCGGTAAAACATCGCTTTTTCTCCACGTTACTGTGCCTGTAAAAGAAATATGCAATCCCAGTTCAAGAAAATCTTCAGCCTGTTTCTCGTTGCCTGAAAAACAGTGCATAACCCCGTGTTTTATATTTGAATTTTTTAAAATGCTGAGAGTTTCATCATAAGCGTCTCGACAGTGAATAACAACTGGTTTTTCAAATTTTTTTGCAATTTCAAGCTGTTTTTCAAAAGCACTGATCTGATTTTCTTTTTTTGAATAACATTTGAAATAATCAAGTCCGATTTCTCCCAGCGCAATTATTTTTCTATATTTAAGGTAGTTTATAAGATAATTTTGAATTGAATCATCAAAATCATCAGCATGATGTGGGTGAATTCCCAGTGTTCCATAAATTGAATCATACTGCTCAACAATTTTTAAAGTATCCATCATGGTATCAAGATCGTATGATACATTAATAATTTTTTCTATTTTATTCTCAATGGCTCTGTTTATGACTTCGTCACGGTCGGCATCAAAATTTTCATGAGTAATATGGGCATGAGAATCAATATACATTAAAACCACCTGTTTTTAGATTCATATTTTTCAACAACAATTTTTCCTTCATCAAAAAGTTTTAAAAATGATTTAACAACCGCCGGGTCAAACTGACTTCCAGAACATCTTTCAATTTCAGCTCTTGCGATTTCTGCTGGAAGCCCTTTTCTGTATGGTCTATCTGAGGTCATAGCATCAAATGTATCTGCTACAGCAATAATTCTGGCACCTACAGGTATATCTTCGCCTTTCAGACCTTCAGGATAACCATTACCATCCCATCTTTCATGATGATATCTTACAATGGGAACTATATCCTCAAGAAAAGAAACTGAACTTAAAATGTCAGCACCAATCACTGGATGTTTTTTAATTACATCAAATTCGTCTTCTGTAAGTCTTCCATTTTTATTCAAAATTGTTTCAATAATTCCTATTTTACCTATATCATGAAGCATCCCAGCGTATTCAAGTCTTTCAATAAAATGTTTATCAAATCCTAAATCCAGTGCAATAGGAAGTGCGTATTTTGTTACCTGGGAAGAATGACCACCAGTATAGGAATCTTTTGCATCAAGAGCATTTGAAAGTGCTTTGATTGTACTTTTATAACTGTCTTTCATTGTATCATAAAGATTTGCATTTTCTATTGCAACAGCTATCTGGGATGAAAGAATTGTAAGTAGTTCAAGATCATTTTCGTTAAAAATTTCATTATTATTTTTATCATTAACGCTTAAAACTCCAATAGTTTCATTTTTAATTTTCAGGGGAACACATAGAAAAGAATTTGTTTTATAATGCTCTTTTTTATTTTCATCCTGATTTTCATTATGTTTTGATTTTTCAATAAGCTCTGGCATTTCTTTTTCAATATTTTTTATAAGAAGTGGTTTTCCTGTTTCAGCAACTTTTCCAATAATTCCTTCACCTATTTTTATTTTAAGATTATTTATAAGCTCTTTTTTCAACCCTTTACTGATTTTAAGTATAAGATTTTTTTTATCCTCATCAAAAAGAAAAAGACTTACTCTTCCAACTTTTAAAACATCTACTGTTACTGACAAAACCATATCAAGCAATCTTTCAAGGTCTAATATGCTGTTTATGGCAGAACTTATGTTGTGAAGTTCACCTAATTCCTGAATTTTTGAATCAAGTAAATTTTTCAGTTCAAACACATCTTTTCTGTCACCATTTCTTGAATTGGTTGCAATAAGTGCAATAAAAAGAAAAAGTGCTATGGCCAGAAATTTATAAATAAGTTCGATTTCAGTCATAAACATGAAAAACACCAGAGTCATAACCCCATTGTTAAAAGTCATGTACAAAGAAGTGTCGGTTCGTTGAAATACTTCATCATCATTTTTATTCCAGAAATATATAGTGTTTGTTATGAAAAAAAATGCTGTGAAAATCCAGAAAATCCAGCTGTAATTGCTGGAAAGTCGGAATGAAAAAAGAAACCATATAACAGAATTAAGAATGTTTATTAACATATATCTTGTAAAATTCATTTAAAAACTATTCTCCCTTTTTTTCACACTTCATTTTATTTAATTTTTCAAGTATTTCAGGCGAGAACAATGTATATCGGTTTCTGCCTGTCTCTTTTGAATAATAAAGAGCTGTATCCGCAAATTCTATTAATTCTGCTTTATTATCTGAATGTTCCGGATACGATGAAACCCCAAGACTTACTCTTATTGGAACTATTTTATCTTCAACATAAAATTCATTATCTTCAATATTTTTTCTTATTCTTTCAGCAGGGATTGCAGCAGCCTCACAATCCTTTTCGGGTAGTATGATTGCAAACTCTTCACCACCATATCTTGCGGCAATATCAACGTCTCTTATACTTTTTTCAATCAGTCTTGCAACAATTTTTAATACTTTGTCTCCAACCTGATGTCCATATGTGTCATTGAAATTTTTAAAATGGTCAATATCAAACATTATAAGAGAAAGTGGTTTTTTATATCTTATTGCACGTGCAAGTTCTTCATCAAATCTCTGCTGGAAATATCTGTGAATATATAGTTTTGTCATACCATCTGTAATTGCAAGTCGGTATAAAATAGCTTTTTCGATAGCGATGGCAGCCTGAAGCACGATTGCAGTAAAAAGCTCCTTATCACTTTCAGTATAAGTATTTGGTATTGATTTAGAAATATTAATAACACCAAGAATTTTATCTTTAACTTTGAGTGGAGCGGAAAGCAGTGTTCCACTTTCAACTTTTCTTCCTTTCATTTTTTCAAATCCAGCTTCTTTCATCGTATCATAAATAAGAAGAGGTTTTCCTGTTCTAAGAACCCATGCAACAATACCTTTATTCGGATTAATAAAAGTATCTCTTTTAATATCTGTCGGTAATCCATAAGAAGCTTCGATGGTAAGCATTTCTGACTCATCATCAAAAAGCATTATTGAACCTTTTTCAGCTTCAAGAACTTTTACAGTAACATCCATTATTTTTGACATTAATTCTTTATAATCAAGTATTGCGCTTATGGTCTGACTTATTTCATATAGAATTTTTAAATCATTAATTTTTTTTCGAAGATTAATTCTCATTTTATCAAAAGCTCTTGCAAGCTCACCAATTTCATCTTCAGATTCAATAAAAAGCTCCTGAGTTAAATCCCCGTTTGCAATATTTAAAGCTCCTACATGCAGAGTTTTCATCGCACGTGTAATACCATGAGCAAATAATATAGCCAGAAGAACTGCCAGCATGGTTCCAAGAACAACTATGAAAATAATTTTCAACATAAGTCTTTTTGCTGGTTCAAAAGCTTCTCTTTCAGTCTGTTCTACAACAACACCCCAGTCGGGAGTAAATAATTCTTTAATATCTGTAACGTTACCTTTGGTGTAAAGTTCAGTCTGAACGTATGAAACAAGTTTCAGCGTTCTTGAATATCTGTCAAGAGTTGTAGAGCCCCCGAGACCAAAAGATTTAATTTCTTGAATTTTATCTTCAGAAAGCAGTTTAATTCCAGGATTTATTTTATCGTTTGAATGAGCAATAAGAAATCCTGATTTATCATCAACAACAAAAGCAAAACCAGTTTCTCCAAATTTTATTCTGTTTACAACTTCCCATATTTCACTGAGTTTTATTTCAGCTATAAGAACTCCAATCATATCTGAAAGTTTATCTTTTACATAAACTCCCATTAACTGGAAAGGTTCAACAACATCATCACTCATAATTTTATTATTTTTTTTAAAATATACATCTGAATAAAAGCCTTTACTTACACTTGCTCCACGGACGATACCCTGATACCAGTATTTTAAAACATTAGGGTCAATTTCAGTTATTTTTTCAAGAGATTCAACCTTTACACCAAAATCATCATAAGCTGCCATACCTTTTGTTCCGTATCTGTCAATATAATAAAGTGCATTGAAAATAGGAAAATTTTTTATTGTTGTTCTTAAAATTGTTTCAATTTCTTCACCAAAATTATCATCCTGAAAACTTGGTATTCTTGAGGTAGAATTCAACATCTGATGAACAGTGATAATTTTATGATTAAGTTCCTGAGCAACAACGTTTGCAATACCTGAGTTAGAGGTTATAATAAGCTCTCTGATAACAATTTTCTGGTCGTTAAAAGCTCTGTAACCAAGTATTATCAAGGGAATAATTCCAACAATAAGAAATAGTATCATAAGTTTTGTCTGCATTGATATGCGAACAGATTCATCTTCAAAATATACGTTTTTTTTCATATAAATAAAGTCCAGTACTGTAATTATTATATTATTATCGTATTTTAACACATAATTATTTATTTTTAAATAATTTTTTTATTTTTTTTTAATAATTTAAATGTGTTATAATATGAAATCATGAAAACTATACGCGAAGACATTTTTAATGAAATAGTAAACAAAAATTTTTCTCTATTGTCAACCCATGGTCAGAATTATCTCAAAGACAATGATATTTTAGAAATGATGAAAACATATTCAACTCATACAGATTCAGATATAATAATTGAAATTGGTACCGGTGCAGGTGTTTTAACATCAAAACTTTGCGAAACAGAAAAAAAAGTTATTTCATACGAATCTGATGATAGAATTTATAATATTGTTAAAAAACTTGAAAAAGAATTCCCAAACTTATCTTTAATCAGGCAGGATTTTTTAAAAAGTGCACTTCCAATAAATAAAAAATATTCTGTAATAGCAAATATTCCATACTCTGTTACTTCAGAGATACTAAAAAAACTGCTTACAAACATCAACCTTCCGGAAAAAATTCTTGTGATGGTTCAAAAAGAATTTGCAGTCAAGGTTGTTAAATGTAATCCGGTAAATGCACAGACGATTTTTTTAAACACGACTTGTGATTGTAAAATTTTCAGTCATGTTTCCAAAAACAGTTTTTTCCCAAGACCAAGAGTAGATTCATGTCTCCTTGAAATAATCCCAAAAAACACTTTCGCACCAACCTTGAACTATTTTGATTTTTTAAAAAAACTTTTTTTAGCCAAAAGAAAGAGTGTCAAAGCTAATTTGAAAATCAATAATATTGATTTTGATACAAGTGTTATAAACAAAAGACCTGAACAACTTTCAAAAGATGAATTCATTTCTCTATACAATATGTTCAAAGTTGTTCTTTAAATAATCAGCAAGAATTTTTACTGGATCCTTTTTAAATTTTATTCTATCTTTAAACCGAAATTCAGGAAACATAGAACCGCCATGATGACCTCCCTGGGCAAGAAAATCGGTTACAACAACATCGGTCAATAAATCCATATCCAGATTACTTCTCTTTTTCCCCTCTTTAATAAAATGCAATTTTGTATAATAGTCTTTAGTTGACCTTTTCAATACTTTTTCAATATCTTTCATAGAAACCGACATTATATACAAATCAGTGTGATATCCTAATATGTATTTTAAATCTTCAAAAGTCACTTTTCCCTTAAGCATTACAGGATTTATAAGACTTGAGTTTAATATGATATTTTTTATTCCAGTTTCATGTTTAATCGATTGAAGAACTGCGTGAGTTATTACGTTATCTGAATATTTTTCAAATATTAAATTTTCTTTATTAAAAATAACAGATTTTAATTTTCGTTTATAATTTGAAATTTCCTCAATATAACTCTCTTCTACTTTAAATTCTGAAACATTATAATTTTGACCTGAATAAGCTGAAAGTTTTTTGTTATTAAAGCATAATGTAACTTTCCCAACAAGTTCTCCATATCCTCCAGCATGAAAAATCAGTGTTTTTTTATATAGTTCAGGGGAAGTCATTCTTGTATGGCTGTGACCACCTAAAATTAAATCCACTTCAGGAACTGTTTCAGCTATTCTTCTGTCTTCATTAATACCCAAATGTGAGAGAAGTATTATAAAATCAACATCATTAAGTTTTTTTACGTTTTCTATTATGGTCCTTGCGGTATCTTTAAATTTAAAAAAATCAGAATTGACATAAGTTGTTATTCCAAAAATTCCAATTTTCACTCCATCAATTTCAATTATTACATTTTCGATAAAATCATTTTCAACCACAGGTTTGACATTTGAAATAATTTTTTTAACATTACCTTTCAGTACAAAATCTCTGATTTTTGGTATTTCAGAACTCAGGTCATGATTGCCTGGAAGCCAGAAATCAATTACTTCAGGAGTTTTCATTATAATCAATTCCCCCGAATAAAACCTTGAAAATAAATCACCTGTATCTACAGAAATGCAATTATTTGTACTATTTTGTTTAATAATATTCGAAGCATTTAACGCAAGAAAATTACCATGAAGATCATTTGTCAGAATAATATCAAGTGTCGTGTTTTTCAATTTTTCAACTCTTCCACTGATACTTCAAAAAAATCAGAATTTTTCTCAGACATGAAATAATCTTTCCTGAATTTTACAGAATACGCTACCTGTTTTCTTAAAAAAGTATATGAACCATTTCTTTCTTTTTTATAATCAATATTTTGATTTTCAAATTCAGGATGTATTGTTTTTCCAAATGGAGTTTTAAACAGAATATTAACAGCCGTATTTTTTTCAGTTACTTTAAAATCAAGTGGAGATGGAATAGCATAAACAAAATTGAAATAATTTAAAGGTAGCATTTTATAAGGTTTATCTTCCCCGTAACTATCCTGATAAACAAGAAAAAAATAATCATCGACTTCATAATAGCCACATATCATTACGGCATGAGATGAAGCTGTAAGTTCTGCTCCAAAATGTCTTAAACCTAAACCGGCAAAAAGAGCTCCATAATTTTTTAATGCTTTTTTAATCTGTTCTGATGTAAAAAGAAAATTTTCATCATTAATTTTAAGACTTTCAAATTTGTTCAAAACATTGTAATATTTTCTTTTTTTAAAAATTTCTTTTGTTACTTCCCAGTCTTCTATTTCATCTGGTATTTCATCAAATTTACTTAATATTTCAACCACTCCTTCAATACCATAAGTTACAGATTCTTTCGTTACAGGGTCTTCATAAAAAAAAGCTGGAAGTATTTTGAAATTTGGATTATTTTTCCCAGCAAAGTCTCGGTAAACTATTTCAAGAAATCTGGGATCTATTCCATATTCTTTTTTTCTGTTTAAAAAATTTATATAACTGTCTTTTTTCAGGTTTTCACCAGCAATGTTTCTTTTCCAGTCAACTGTATTTGCAAAAGCAAAAAAATAACATTTATGTGAGGGATTATCAGGTTCATTCAAATATTTGAATCTTGATGTATTATTTAACCGATTGAGATAATCTATACCTTTCTGAGATTCACGTTGATCTTTCAGCAAATATAATTCTAATCCTGGAAGCATATAAAGATTTTCTTTAAATTCCGCTTTTATCAGTGAAATATCAATTCCTTCTGTAAGACTTGCATATTCATTAATATAACCTAATTTTTCTATTGGATAATCTACTCTTGAAGTATTAATTTTTTGAAACAAAACACTGAATATATTAATTACCGGTAGTTTGTCAAATATATTATTGTCCTGATTTAAAAAATTAATTGGCCATTGAAGTAAACTAAATGTTTCTTTATCAAATATAATATATGCTCCCGGAAAAGAATCAACCTCAACAGCAAAAGCATATGGATTATAATCAAAATTAACAAGCTTGAAATTAACAATTTTAGATTCTGTTATTTTTTCATATTTGTTCAAAGTATCTGCGATAATGTTTCTTTTTTTAATCTGAGAGCTGATTTCGTCGTTTATTTTAAGATAAATATCTTCGTTGTCGCAAAAAATAAAGTTTACAAATAAAACTGACAGGAATAAAATTAAAGGTAATTTTCTCATATAAATTTATTTACAACACTCAGTATTTTTTTTAGCGAGCCTGTATTTGCAGCTATAAGTTTTTCACAATTTTCTTCAATTTTAATATATTCATTTTCATTTTTATAATAAAATAATATTTTCTCATATAATTCCTCAGCGTTTTCTATAACAAAACCGCAATTAAATTTTTCAGCCTCATTTTTTATAAATTCAAAATTATACATGTATTTTCCATAAAAAACAGGTATTCCAAATTTTAATGCTTCAAGTATATTGTGACCTCCATTTGGAACAAAGCTACCCCCGATTATTGCCATATCTGATATTGCATAACTTAACTGAAGTTCTCCTATTGTATTTAATACTGTAACATCATATTTATTTGGATATATTGGGTCTATTTCAGTTTTTAATATCCAGGTAAGAGAGGTTTTTTTCAATAAATCAATAACCTGTTCTACTCTTTCAGGGTGACGAGGGGCAAGAATTATTGAAAGATCAGGAAACTCCCCCTTGAGTTTCATAAAGGAAGACAAAACAAACTTTTCTTCACCTTCATGTGTTGAACCTACTGTAATAATTTTTCTTTCAGCGGGAATTGCCATTTCATAAACAAAATTTTCAAACTTTTTTTCATCAATTTTTTCAAGCATTGCTTCAAATTTCAAATTTCCCATAACATAAACTTTTTCAGACAATGCACCTATTTCAATAATTCTTTTTTTATCTTCTTCTGTCTGAACAGCCATTAATTCAAAACAGTTTAAATATTTTTTTAATAGAAATTTAACTCTGCTGTATTTTTTATAAGAATCAGGACTGATTCTTCCATTTATCATTATAGCAGGAATACACAAATTTTTTGCTTCTGTTAAAAAATTTGGCCAGATTTCAGTTTCAGCAATTAATACAATATAGGGATTTAAAAATTTAAGAAATTTGCGACAGTTTCTTTTAAAATCAAACGGGAACCATATATATTCAACTTTATCCCCGTAAAGTTTTGTAGCCATTTTTCTTCCTGTAAGTGTTACATTACTTACTGTAATATTGATTTCAGGGTGATATTTCAGAAAATAATCTATAAGAGGCTTAACTGCTGCAACTTCTCCAACTGAGACTGCATGTATAAGTATTCTTTTGTTTGAATTATTTTTTCTGTTCTGAATCTGATTTTCAAAATCATAACTGTTTCTTTCTTTAAGGTGATTATATCTTACTTTATCTGTGATTTTGAAATAAATCATTATAAAAGGTAAAAATAAATATTTTACAAAAAAAAGAGCAAAATTATACATTCAGTTATATTTCCTTTTTTAAAATTAAAACGCTTAATGGATTTATTGAAACATAATCTTTTAATACCTTACCTGAGTTTTTTTCTTCGCCGTATTGAGGTAAGATAACAGACCATGTGCCTGGAAATCTCAAAGTTATTCCATTTTTATCAGCGTTAAAAATAGCAAGCAATCCTGATTTTAAATATTCCACTGCAATTACACCATCAGGAGTATGATGTATTTTTATATTGGCTGTAATTTCATTTCTATCAGACATTCTGAAACAGTCGTATTTTTTTCTTAATTCAATCATATTTCTGTAGTATTCAAACACTCTGAAATTTTCAACCTTAGTTTGCCATAAAATTTTATTAACTTCATCACCTGCATTATAAGAATTATGGTTTCCACCTTTGCTTCTTAAAATTTCAGCACCTCCATGAATAAATGGCATCCCCTGAGAAAATATTACTAAAGCATTTGCAAGTATTGACATTTTTGCTTTATTTTTCATTGAATTGTTAGTATGTAATTTATCAATTTTATCAAATAATGTAAGATTGTCGTGTGCTGACACATAATTTACAGTTTCGCATGCCTTTTCTGCAAAATCATCTATTGAACCAACAATACCTTTTATTATGTTTTCTTTTTCCTTTAAATCGCCAGTTGCAAAACCTTTTCCATAACCATCAGAATCACCCTTTATGGAATTTCTTAAATTATCATTAAATACTCCGATTGTTGTATTTTTCTGGGCTCCTTTAAAAAACATTTCTTCATGTTTAAGCATTGAAGAAGCTGCTGCCCATGGTTCCCCATAAATAATAATATCAGGGTGTTTTTGTTTAAGCTTTTTTTCAATTATTTTCATGGTTTCAATGTCATGTAAAGCCATTAAATCAAATCTGAATCCATCCACTCTGTATTCATCTGCAAAAAACTCCAGAGATTCCACAATATGTTTTCTCATCATGTTTTTTTCTGAAGCAGTTTCATTTCCACAACCAGAACCGTTGCTGAACTTTCCATCTTCAGTAAGTCTGTAATAATAATATGGAACTGTTCGGGCAAGCGGACATTCCATGGATGAATATGTATGGTTATATACCACATCAAGCACTACTCTCAATCCATTTTCATGAAAACTTTTTATCATTTCTTTAAATTCTCTTATTCTTACTTCCGGATTTGAAGGGTTTGATGAATATGAACCTTCAAGAGAAAAATAGCTGTAAGGGTCATATCCCCAGTTAAAACCGCCTCTGTTTTCATCAACACTTGCAAAATCCATTACTGGAAGAATATGAACATGTGTTACACCAAGTTCTTTAATATGATCAATTCCTGTTTTTATATCAGGATAATTTTTTAAAAATCTGTTTTTTTCAGTAAGCCCTTTAAATTGTCCTCTCCATTCAAAATTAACTTTTTCATCAGTTGAATAATCTCTTACATGGATTTCATAAATAACTGCATCAGTATTTTTTCCTGAAAACTCTGGCTTTGAATATTTTCTGAAATTTTGAGGGTCTGTGCTTTTCAAATCAACAACTGCTGAACGTTTACCATTAACGCCGGATGAATATGCATAAGGATCCTGGGCAAACTTTGTTTCTCCATACATTTCCATTCTGTAAATATAGAATTTATTTTTTAAATTTTCTTTTATTGTGGCTTCAAAAACATTTCCATTTAACTTCATTTCATATTCTCTGAATTTTTCAGTACTGTCATTATCAAATATTCTGACATAAGCTTTTGTACTTACAGGAGACCATAATTTAAAAACTGTCTGTTCTTTTGAATATCTGTTACCTAACCATCCTTCATGGGAATATTCTTCAAGTATATTATAGGATATTGGTGTTATTTGTCCAAAACTTTCGTGTTTAACAGTATATTTTTCATAAGGATTTAGTTTTGCAAGAGTTTCAAGTTTTATTATTCTATCTTTTTTTGAATGATTCTTTGTTGAAACAATTATGTTATCCCCCTGAGGATACCAGTTTGTATTTTTTCCATGATTTACAACAAATTTAAACTCTGTGTTTTCGCTCACCATGTCTTTACTTATTCCAATTTTTCTGGTTAGTTCAAAAACATTTTTGTCATTTATATATTTAAATTCCCAGTTTTTGTCGTTTTCTTTCCAGCCATTAATACTTGAAGCCATACTAACTTTTGTATTTTTATCAGCTTTCAGTCCATATTTTTCAGGAGAAAAAACAAATGTTATTTCTTTTCCATTTATTACATATTCAGTAGAAATTGTTTTACTATTCCATGGTGTAACATTTTTTATTTCAATAAAATTCCCTGATGAATTTTTAAGAGTAAAGTTCTTTTTGCTTGAAGATGTTTCTATTTCTGAAGTTAAAACTAATCGTATTGTATTACTGCTTTCAATAAATCCTGATATTATCCTGTCTGAAGTATCCACATCATTCCTCCGGCTGTATATTTCCCTATCCGATGACAATAGCCATATCTCTCTATTGCTTTTTGTTAAATCAATATATCTGTCTTCATCAACATCTTTTTCAACCCATTCACCTTTTCTTACAATAAATCCTATTCTTTCAACTTCTTCCGGGAAATTAATTATTGTCTTAACCCCGTAATCTGTTTTTTCAGTGAAGTTGTAACTTTTTCCTTCGCCATTTTCAAGCCAAATCCATAAATTCCATTCATCATAATTCCCATCATATCGGTGATAATTTACAGTTAATGACTTTCCATAAGCTGCCATTAAAATTAAAAATAAGAAAAAAGATACTAAATTTTTTTTATTCACTTACCCTCCAGATTTAAGTGCTGGTACTCCCGAGAGGAGTCGAACCTCCGACCTGCGGATTAGGAATCCGTTGCTCTATCCTTCTGAGCTACGGGAGCACACTTCAAGCATTTATTATAATGTAATCATGCTTCGTTGTAAAGCGGAGAAAGGCTTCTGAGCCTGTCAATTACATTTTTAATATTGTTTTTAACATAATCTATTTCTTCCTGAGTTGTCAGTGGGCCAAGTGAAATTCTTACACTTGAATGTGCCATATCATCATCAAGTCCGATTTCTTTCAGAACATGTGAGGGTTCAAGAGAATCCGAAGAACATGCTGAGCCTGTTGAAACTGCAATACCAAGATGATCAAGCATCAAAAGTATCGATTCACCTTCTATAAATCTGAAAGAAATATTTACAGTGTTTTTCAATCGGTATTCTTTATGTCCATTCAATTTTGTGTCACTTATGTTTTGAAGAATATAATTTTCAAGGTCATTTCTCATTTTAAGTATTTTATCTTCTGTTTCAGGGTGCTCCATATAATACTCTAATGCTTTTCCCATTGATATAATTCCAATCGTATTTTCTGTTCCTGCTCTGAGCATACCTTCCTGATGACCACCATGAATTAATGGACATACATGATTTTTACTTCTTATGTATAATCCTCCAACTCCCTTTAAAGCATTGAATTTATGACCTGAAAAAGTTAGAAAATCAATATTTAAATCATCCACATTTATATTTTCTTTTGCAAAAACCTGAACTGCATCTGTATGGAATTTTATATTGTGTTTTTTTGCAATTAAACCTATTTCTCGAATTGGCTGAATTGTACCTATTTCATTGTTGGCAAACATTACTGATATGAGCGAAGTATTTGTTTTAATTGATTTTTCGAGTTCTTCAAGACTTATTCTTCCATCTGAATCCACCTTAAGATATGTTACTTCCACTCCGAGTCCTTCAAGACATTTACATGTGTTCAGCACAGAAGGATGTTCTACTACTGTGGTAATTATATGTGGATTAGATTCTTTACCGGGACAGCAGGTTTTACCACACGAGCTTACTCCTTTAAGCACAAGGTTATTAGCTTCAGAGGCTCCACTTGTAAAATATATTTCATTCTTTTTTGCTCCAATATATTCGGAAATCTTTTCTCTGACTTTTTCAATTCTTAATCTGGATTCTTTTCCAAATTTATGTAGAGATGAAGCATTCCCATATATATCTAAAAATTCTATTACTTCCTGCTTTACTTCAGGTAATAACGGAGTTGTTGCGTTGTTATCAAGATAAACTCTTCTCATACTTTTAACTCCTTAACAATTATATTTGTCTAAAATATCAAGAATTTTTTCCTTGCATCTTTCTCCCTTGCATGCACCTGTTCCTGCTCCTGTTTTTTCCTGTATGGATTCATAGGAAAACGCGCCATGTTCTGCTGCTTCTTCTATTGTTTTTTTGTCAATTCCCATACATGAACATATAATTGGATTTTCATCTGTTCTTACTATTCCTTCATAATCATCGAGAGCTTTATTTATTGCATCAGCAGCAAGTACTGAACAGTGAATTTTCTGTTTTGGAAGCCCGCCGAGAGCTTCTACTATTGCTTTATTTGTAAGTTTTCTTGCTTCACTTATATGTTTACCTTTTATAAGTTCGGTTGCAATTGAGCTTGTTGCTATTGCTGCTCCGCATCCGAATGTTTTAAATTTTACGTCTTTTATAAATCCTTTTTCATCTATATCAAGATATATTCTCATCATATCACCACAGGCAGCATTCCCTACCTCACCTACTGCTGAGGCGTTTTTAATTTCTCCAGCATTTTTTGGATTCATGAAATGGTCCATAACTTTTTCATTATAATCTGTATTCATAAAAACCTCCCTATTATCTTCATTAATCAAATTTTATTGTTTTTTGCTTTTAAGGTTCACCGCGTTTCATTCGCGTTTTATTCGCGTATTTATTCCCGTATTTATTATACTCCCGCAGTGCTATTTTTTCAACAGAAGAAACAGAAAAAATGGTGCTCCGAGAAAGGAAGTTATTATTCCGACAGGAATTTGACTTCCTGTAATAAGAATCCTTGATAAACCATCACAGAAAACCAGGAAACTTCCGCCTGCAATTATACAGGCTATACTTAAAGAAAAATGCTTTATGTCAAAAATCTGTTTTACAATATGAGGAACCATTAATCCAACAAATGCTATTGGTCCACAGAGTGAAACAACTGAACCAACTGCCATGCTGACTATTATAAAAAATTTTATTTCAAGTGATTTTACATCAACTCCCCTTACTGCGGCAAGTTCTTCCCCGAATACGAGTATGTCAAGTTCACGATAATAGTATAAAGATACGCTTATTATAAGAAGAAAAAAAGGAATTAATCTTAAAACTGGAATAAAATCAACCGAATCAAGTGTCCCCATTGTCCATCTTGCAAGTCTGAATGAAACCGATAAATCACCTACATACTGTAAAAAAAGCACGATGCTTGAAGCAAAAAAATTAAACGCAACTCCTCCGAGCAGCAATACATAACTTCTGTCACTTTTTTTTATATTTACAATAGTATAAATAAAAAGCACTGATAAAAGCGCTCCGGCAAAAGACCCAGCCATTAAAGCAGAAATCCCGGGTATAATCCAGATAAAACCTGTTTTCATAACTACAGCAGCTCCAAGAGAAGCTCCTGAAGCAATTCCCAGTGTAAATGGTGAAGCCAGGGAATTTTGAAAAAGAGTTTGGAAAGACAGTCCCGCAAGTGCTAAAATTCCTCCTGCTAGAAATCCAAGAATCACTCTTGATAATCTGAGATTTAAAAAAATTGTTAATTGACGCTCATCTGATAAATTGTATTTTTCTCCCATAAACAGAGCTGCAACAAATAAAACGAAACAGATTGAAAAAAAAACAATATATTTTATAATCAGCTTTCTGGATAGCAAATCAGTTTATCTCCCTGTTTTTTCATGTTGAATTTAACATTATATACATTTAATAAATCGTTTTCGTTGTATAACTCAGTTTTTTTGTCATATATAACCTCACCATCTTTGAGTGAAATTATATGTGTTGCTGTTTTAAAAATATGAAACAGATTGTGCGTTACTATAATAACAGTTTTATTGTTTACTGATTTCTTAAGCATTTTAAAAAAATCAACTTCTGATTTCGGGTCTAAAAAAGCTGTTGGTTCATCAAGAACCCAAACTGGAGATTGCTGGACTATTGCACTTGCAAGCATTATTTTAGCCATTTCTCCACCAGACAACACTCTGCAGTTTGAATTAATATAATTTTTCATATCTACTTTTTCAAGAGCTTCCATTATTAAATTGTCTGATTTTTTTTGAGAATCAGCCCAAGCATATCTTGAAAAAAATAAAAATTCTTTTACTTTTATATCATAGTTAATTGTTATTTTTTGTGGTATATAAACTAAATTCCTTGCAATATGTTTTGTGGAAAATTCTATGATATTTGTTCCATTTAAAAATATTTCACCATTTTCAGGTTTGATAAAACCTGCTAAAAGTCTTAAAAGTGTGGTTTTTCCAGAGCCATTTTTTCCGATAATTCCTGTAATTGAATTTTCTTTTATGTTGAAATTTAAATTTTTTAATATATGCAGATAGTTTAAATTCTTTACTTCTATCATAATTAGAACAGTGAAAGGTTATCTGTTTCCGGCAGATTTCCCATACAGTTTTTCTCTCGCAGTAAAGCGAGAACATTTTTATTTAATCCACATCTTGCAACTAAATCCTGCTGAGTTCTGAAAGGTTTTTTTTCTCTTTCTTCACATATTTTCATTGCTGCCTTTTCCCCAAGTCCTTCAAGTGATATCAGAGGGCATCTTAATGAATTTTCCCCTTCAAGTTTATATCTTGAATAGTCTGATTTGTATAAATCAACTTCAATAAAATCAATTCCTCTTTCCATCGCCTCGAGAGCAACTTCAAGATATGATAAAAGGGATTTATCAGTAGCTGATGCATCTTTGAAAGACCTTAATATATTTATTCTGTCAATAACATATTTTTTTCCCTGTACAATATCTTTAGAAGTTATTCCATTAAATGTTCTTACTCCGAAATAGGCTGAATAAAACTCTCGTGGATAATTTGCCTTGAACCATGCAATTCTGTAGGCCATTACTACATAAGCTACAGCATGTGCTTTTGGAAACATGTATTTTATTTTTTTGCATGAATCAATATACCAGTCTGGAACCTGATGTTTTTTCATCAATTCTTCCATTTCAGGTTTAAGACCTTTTCCTTTCCTCACATGTTCCATAATATCAAATGATAATTTTTTTGGCAATCCTTTATTTATAAGATAGTTCATTATGTCATCTCGAACTGATATAACATTAGCCAGATCTGCTGTCTGACTTCTAATAAGCTCCTGTGCATTATTTGTCCAGACATCTGTTCCATGTGAAAGTCCTGAAAGTCTTATAAGTTCTGTAAATTTTGTCGGTCTTGTGTCTTCTAACATTCTTTTTACAAAATTGGTTCCAAATTCAGGAATAGCCGTGCTTCTAACTTCTGTAAAAAATTTCATTGTTTCTTTATCATCAAGAGGGATTTTAAATATATCCACTCCGGTCATTTCCTGAAGATGTTTTATAATTGTTGGATCGTCGTGACCTAACATATCAAGTTTTACAAGCTGAGCATCCATAACATGATAATCAAAATGAGTTGTAATTACTCCAGTTTCTTTTTTATTAGCTGGATAATTTACAGGAGAAAAATCATATATTTCCATGTTTTTCGGAACAACTATTACCCCACCCGGATGCTGTCCAGTAGTTTTTTTTACCCCTTCTATTCCTTTAACAATCCTTATTTCATCACTTTTTTTCAGGCTGGTTGTTGAATCTGAAATTCTTTCAAGATATTTTTTTAAATACATTGCTCCCTGTCCTTCTTTCAGCATGGATATTGTTCCAGCCTTAAAAGTATGCGAGCTTCCAAACAGTTCTTCGACATATTTATGAATTACAGACTGATATTCACCCGAAAAGTTCAAATCGATATCAGGCACTTTATCACCTTCAAATCCCATAAAAACCTGAAATGGAATATTAAATCCATCTTTTTTCAATTTATTCTGACACTTTGGACAATTTTTATCCTCAAGGTCAACTCCAACAATATCAATATCAGTAAAAAATTCGGAATATTTACAATTTTCACATACATAATGAGGAGGAAGCGGATTAACTTCAGTTATATTTGAAAATCTTGCTACCGCTGAAGAACCTACCGAACCTCTTGAACCAACAAGATATCCATCATCAAGTGATCGTTTTACAAGAAGATGAGCAAGAAAAAAAAGTGTTGAAAATTGATATTTAATAATTGAATCAAGCTCAAAATCTATTCTTTCTCTGACAACTTCAGGAAGCGGATTCCCATATATTTCTTCTGCATTTTTGTTTACCATTTTAACAAGATTTTCTTCTGCATTTTCAATTGAAGGTGGATAAAATCCATCTGGTATTGGTTTAAATTCTTCTATAAGCTCGCTTATTGCAACAGTATTGTCAACACATACTTCTTTTGATTTTTCTTCGCCAAGATAACTGAATTCTTCGAGCATTTCATCGGTTGTTCTTAAATAAAGCTCTGGCTGAAACATGAAATCAGCATATCCTTTTGTTGCCTGTAATACTTTTCTGTATTCAAAATCCCATGGGTCAAGAAAATGTGTATCACAGGTTGCAACAACAGGTTTATTAAATTTTTCTCCCAGATTTACAATCTGTCTGTTTAAATTTCTCAATTCTTCTTCATCAGCTACCACACCCTGTCTTATAAGAAATTTATTATTGGTTATGGGCTGAATTTCAAAAAAATCATATCTTTGAGCTATTTCAGCAATTTCTTCATCACTTTTTTTATTTAATACTGCTCGGAAAAGTTCTCCTCTTTCACATGCTGAGCCAAAAATAAGCCCTTCTTTATATTTTTCAATAATTGAAAGAGGAATTAATGGTCTGCTGTAAAAATAATTTAGATGGGATTCAGATATTATTTTGTATAAATTCTTTCTTCCTGTATTATTTTTTACCAATATTATTATATGAAATGTTTTATCTTTTGAAGCTTTATTTCTGAAATTATTTTCATCACCTGTAAATAAATATCCTTCTACACCAAAAATTGGTTTAATATTATTTTTTTTGCAGGCATTATAAAAAACTGGAAATCCCTGAACAACAGCATGATCAGTTATCGCTATTGCTTTATGACCCCATTTGGCAGCAAGAGCTACTGTTTCATTTATATCACAAGTTGCATCATCCATTGACATTTTTGTATGAAGATGAAGCTCGACTCTTTTCTCAGGATAATTATCCATTCTTGTTTCAGGTTCAGATTCAGAAATTTCATCACAGTATATTACTGTTTCTTTCTGAAATTCATCATATTTAACCCTGCCTTTTACTTCAACAAATTGACCTTTTTTACAAAGAGGCTTTTCTTCTTTTTCAAAACTTTTTACATATACTGAATCAAGTTTGTCTGACAAAATATATGAATGAATAAATTTCCCATTTTTGGTGGCTCTAATATCTTCACAGTGAAGTATTTTGCCTTTAACACTTACATCAGTATCAAGTCTTATTGTATTGATATCACACTTTGAGTAATTTTTATTTCTTCTGTTTCTATATGCAAATTCGTTTTTTTTAGTATTATTCACAACTGGTTTTGGTCTGGGTTGAACCGGTCTTTCTTCATATACAATTACTTCTGGTTCAATATCAGGAAAAATATTTTTATTTTCAAAAGTTTCAAATAAAACTTTATCAGGTTTTGAAGAATTGTATTTAAAAAATTCATCACGACAGATTTTCTCAATTTTTTTTACAAAATCATTTATTGTATTTAAATAATTTGCTTCAATAATAATTTTTACAGAGTTAGACTCAAACTCAATGTTTTTTGCAAATCTTGGAAAAAGCTTTGTTCTTCCATTAATAGAAGCAACTTTTTTTATTATATTTTCTTTAGCAAGATTTACATCTTTTATATTGCTTTTTGGTTTTATCAGATTAATTTTCAGATTACCTGGAGTTCCAGGATACTTTGTTAAAAATTTTTTTTCTATTTCTGAAATGTTTATTTTTGAAAAATTTTCTTCTGATGAAAACAATTTAAATTTTATATTATTTGTAGCAGAATCCACAATAAGTTGATGATTAACTATATATGAATATGATTCGCCTGTAATATTTTTGAAATCTTCTTCTTCAAGTTCAATAATAAAATTAGACATTTTACCTCTCTCAAATATTCAGCCAACCTGTTTTAGTTAAATTGTGCTGTTGTTATTCAGTAGATTTCAAAAAACTTGTCAAGTTTTGTCAACCTGAAAAGTTTAAGAATTTTTGATGGAGTATTTATTATTTTTAAATTACCACCGTAATTGAAAATTTCTTTTAGTTTTGCAACAAGACCACCAATCCCAGCTGAATCGATGTATGTAACACCTGAAAAATCAAGTATGAAATCAATGTTTTTTCCCATATTTTTTTCAATTGTTGTAGAAAGTTCATTAAAGTTATTTATTGTGATTTCACCAGCAATTTCAAGCGTGACTTCCAATTCTTCTTCATTTAAAATTACATTAATATCCATAAAATCCTCTTAACTGTAAACCAGTATATCATTTGCGACAAGGTTTCTCAAATTTTCGACTTCTATTGAATAAACTTCGCCTTCATATTCGCCCATTGATACATTTTCTATTCTTTTTTCATCAATTTTCTTTTCTTTTTTATTATATACAGGAAGCAGCATGGTTTTTTTAAGATGGGTTGCCGGAAAATAAAAGAAAGGTGACTGACTTGTAAGTTGTGAACGTCTTATTATTTCAAGTTCTTCAAATCCAGCAAGAACATTTGCAAAGTTATTCAATTCGTCATAATCTTTTCTTATTGTATTAATATTCCATGCAGATTTACTTGCAGGGTCAATTATACTTGTTTTTCCATAAGAAATTTTATTATGATCAACATTTACATATATTCTGTGAAGATGCCATTCATCCTCAGGAGCTCTTTCTTTATTTCCAAACATTATTATTGTTAAAAGTTTTGTTCCGAACTGCTTGTTAGGAGCAATGTAATAAGGATAGTCTCTATACATTGAAAGTTCGTCAAAAACCTGTTCTGCTCTTTCTTCTGTATCAATTATGGTAAAGATTTTATCAATAAAATCCTGGTTGAAATTAAATTTATCATTTTTAGACTCAAAATTAACCATAGGTATTCCAAATCTGTATGAATAAAGATGCTGAAAATATATTGCTTCCATCTCATCCTGTAAAATATCAAGTACCCAGAATTTATCATCATAATTCAAATTCTGTTTGTTTAATCCACGCATATCGGTTTCAAGACCAATTCTCCAACCTTTCTGTTGACGATAAATAAGAACTATGTAATACGCATTCCCGGTAAAATCAAATTTTGAAAAACATACCTGTTTTGGAAGCATTCTTATTTTCTTTTTTCCTTCAACAAGAAACTCAACAACTTGACCTTTATATTTTTCTTTTTTAATTTTTTTGATTTTTGATACAGCAACCTGTCCCCAGCCACCTGCACATATTACTTTATCTTTTTCTTTTAATTCTCCAATGCTAATATAACCGTTTTCGGTTAATATATCATTCCCCGCCAAAAGACCTTCCTGTCTGTCAGACATTATCTTCCTCCACTGTAATTCTTAAGTTAATATTCTAACAATATATTTAAATTTTTACAATATCAGTTCCGATAAATGTATTGAGAGGTAAAAATGGAACCAATACCCAAAATTATTGAAAAACAGCTTAATGAATATCTTTTTCTTTATAAGGAACATTATGAAAAGAAAAAAGATAATGAAGTTTTATTTTTAATATATGATATTTTATCATCAAAAGATTTATACAATCTTTTTATACTTAATCAAGGCAATAATGAGCTTGCTGAAATAATTTTTTCAATAATATCAAAAAGAAATGACCATGATTTTATTTTATTTTTTGCTGAAAATATTAATTCACCGTCAGAAAAAATAAGCTTTCATTCTTTAAGTTATCTACAGGAAAATAATTTTTTTAAACATTATCCTGAGTTATGCAGAGAATTTATTAATAAAACAAAACATAAAAAACTGATTGATATTGCAAATTATATTTTAAATGAAGAAGTCGATGAATTTGAGATTGAAGAAAAACCACTTGAAGAAAAAACTGAAGATATTCACAAAACAAAAGAGGTTCTAAAAGTAGAAAAACCTTTGAAATCAAAAAACAACTCTAAAAAAGTCATTGATTTAACTAATCTTGCAGAAGTTTCATTCAGCATAAAAAACCAAACTTTTCCAGGAAAGAAAGAGATGATTTTTACTGCGCTTGAAAAAACTTCTCAGATTTTTATTATAAGAAACCTTATATATGCTCTTAACACAGAAATTTTAAAAGAAAGCGAAAAAAAAGATTTAATCAATATTCTGAAAAAACTTAATCTTATAGATGAACTTCGTTATGATTTGGAAAAAATAAATATCTACACACCTGTGCAAAGCTCTTCGGGAGTATCATTTTTTGCAAAAGTATCTACAGCCCTCACAGCTTTGATACGTTAATAGAAGCAGTGAGTAAATACAAACAGTGAATGAGTGAGGTAAAGAAGGAACAGTGAGTGAGTGAATAAGCAAACGCTTTAATCTTTCCAATCTTACTCACTCATTAACTTATTCACTTTATTTATCAATCCATATAAAATTCTTTGAGTTTTTTACTTCTGCTTGGATGTCTCAGTTTTCTTAATGCTTTTGCTTCTATCTGTCTTATCCTTTCTCTTGTTACACCAAAAATCTGACCAACTTCCTCAAGAGTTCTCGGACATCCATCATTTAAACCAAATCTGTATTTTATTACTTTTGCTTCTCTTTCAGTCAAAGTTTCCAAAACATTTTCTATCTGTTCTTTCAACAGAGTTTTAAATGCTGCAAAGTCAGGAGATATTGCATTTTTATCTGAAACAAAATCCCCCAGATGAGAGTCATCCTCTTCACCTACTGGAGTTTCAAGAGAAACTGGTTCCATGGATATTTTTAAAATATTTTTTATTTTATCAACTGGTAATCTTGCTGTATGAGCCAGTTCTTCAACGGTAGGCTCTCTTCCTAAATCCTGGGTAAGATTTTTGGAAATTTTTCTTATTCTGTTTATAATTTCAACCATATGAACAGGTATTCTCACAGTTCTTGCCTGATCAGCTATAGAACGTGTTATAGCCTGTCTAATCCACCATATTGCATATGTTGAAAATTTAAAACCTTTTTTATATTTGAATTTTTTTACCGCACGAATAAGTCCCTGGTTTCCTTCCTGAATTAAATCAAGAAAAAGAAGTCCTCTTTTTGTATATCTTTTGGCAACAGATACCACAAGTCGAAGATTGGCTTCAATAAGCTTTCTTTCTGCCTGTTTATCACCTTTTTCAATTCTTTTTGCAAGTTCTACTTCTTCTTCTGCTGTCAAAAGCGGAGCCTGACCAATACCTTTTAAATACATTTTTACAGCATCAAGACTTCTAATATCAAGTTCTGGTGAGGAAGCTGAGGTTTTAGGTTTTATTATCGATTTTTCAAAAGTTGTATCAAAATCAATTTCTTCACCTTCAATTTCTTCATCTAATTCATCTATTTCTTCTACTTCATCTAAATTCTCTACATAATCGTCATCAATAAACAATTCATCATCATCATCAAGGTCATCGGTACTAATTACATCATCTATTTCACTCATATCAATTTCAATAGCTTTAGGAGATTTTTTCTTTTTCTTTGTTGTTTTTGTATTTTCTGTTTTACCTTTATCAATATATTTTTTCAGTATTTCATAATTAATATCAGACACTATGCGCTCTCCTTAAGACAGTTTTTTAAAATCCTTAATAAGGTTAAAATATTTATATGAAATTTTTTCATAATCTTTATCGTCATCTTTAATTGTTTTTAAAAGTTCTTCAAGTTCACTTATTTCGTTTTTAATTTTTTCACTTTGTATGATTTTAAAAATATGTTCAACCTCGTGTTTTAAATCAACAGAGTTATCAAAATCATCGTTTTCTTCAAAATTATGCCTTGCTATGATATTTCGATAATCTGAAGAAATATCAAGAGACAATAAATCAGCTGCACTTTTTTTTAAATGCAGATTAAATATTATATTCTTTAAAATTAAATCGTC
>Ga0265293_10002442_pt1 | contig 37359 bp, 29 predicted proteins | sample Munlanlewell138R_FD_192505 | JGI IMG/M metagenome (GOLD analysis project Ga0265293, IMG submission 192505) | Leachate microbial communities from a municipal landfill in Southern Ontario, Canada - Leachate well 138R | ecosystem: Engineered > Solid waste > Landfill > Unclassified | place: Canada... | reverse complement strand
ACTGATCCCATGGCCAGGCCGGCCATGTGTTAAACTTAAAAGTGGCTGCCGGTCTTCTATGCCAAGGCCGGAAAGACCCGGCGCAGAAGCCGTATCTGAGCCGCAACTGAACGCGGGGCCCGTGCAATGCAGGCCTGTGAACCCCGTCAGATCCGGAAGGAAGCAGCGGTAAGCGGACCCCTGCAGGTGCCGCGGGGAAACCTGATTCGGTTGCGGCTCAGGTACGGCATTTCAATGACAGAAGGGGTGTCAGAATGGCGGAAAGCGATAACCTTGCCCTTTACCGGATGTGGCGTCCTCAGACTTTCTCCGATATGGTGGCCCAGGAGCAGGTTGTCTTCCCTCTCCGCCAGAGCGTCATCGATCAGCGGTTCTCCCATGCCCTTCTTTTTTCCGGCACCCGGGGCACCGGCAAGACCTCCCTGGCCAAAATCTTTGCCAAGGCCATCAACTGTCTGGAGCCCGATCGTGGTGACCCCTGCAACCGCTGCGAGATCTGTCTTTCCGCCAATGACGGCTCCCTCATGGATATCAACGAGATCGACGCCGCCTCCCACAACAGCGTGGACCACATCCGCCGCCTGACCGATGAGATCATCTTCACTCCCGTCCGGGCAGCTTACAAGGTCTACATCATTGACGAAGTCCACATGCTGTCCCAGGGGGCCTTCAATGCCCTCCTCAAGACCCTGGAGGAGCCGCCGGCCCACGCGGTCTTTATCATGGCCACCACCGAACCCCACAGGATCCCGGCCACCATCCTGTCCAGGAGTCAGCATTTTCAGTTCCGGCGGATCCCGGCGGAAGAGATCATCAAGCGCATGCGGGCCATCGCGGACAAGGCCGGCCTTTCCATTGACGATGAGGCTCTGGATGTGATCGCCGCCCTCTCAGGGGGAGCCCTGCGCGACGCCATCAGCCTCCTGGACCAGACCCGCCAGCTCAAGTCTGACCGGGTAGGCCGCGACCAGGTTCTGGCCATGGCCGGCCGGGTTCCCGATGAATTCCTGGCCGAAACAGCCTCTGCTCTCATTGATGGCAGGCCCGAAGACCTCCTGCTCAACATCCAGGAACTGGTCTTGTCGGGCAGGGATCTGACCCGCTTTGCCGTCGATTTGGGGGCCTACTTCCGAAACCTCCTTGTGGCCGGAATCTCGGACAAGCCCGAGCGCCTGATCCACCTCCAGGGCGAAGATATTGAGAAGCTTCAATCCATCGCACGCAAGGCAACCGCCCAGGAACTGACCGACCGGATCGTGGGCCTGGCTGAGCTTGTCACCTCCCTTCGTTTTTCACCGGATGTCCGCACCTCCCTGGAGATCGGCCTTATCCGCCTGACCTCTCCCAAGGGATCTTCGGCCGCGGCTCCCCCACCTCCAATAAGAGATAAGCCTACCCCCAGGCCGGTAGCCCCACCCAGAAAAACAGAAACTCCAGTACCCGCGCCTCCGCCTCCCGATCCACAAGTTCCAGCAGAAAAAGCAGCAAGTCAAGAGGAAGCTGAAGAGGATAATCTGTCCTCACCCTGCTCAACCCCCGGCAGTGAAACCATGGAGACAAAAGAGGGCCAGGAGCTTCTTCTGGTCGTCTGGCGGGATATCCTGGACCTGCTCCAGAAGGAGAGGCGCTTCGATATCTCCCTTTGCGCGCGGCCGGCCCGGGTTCTGCTCAATGAGGACTTCTTCGATATCCGTTTTGATAATCATTTATTTGGCCAGTACGCCTGCCTCAACAAGAAGGAAAGCGTGGACCTGATCGAACAGCTGCTCCTCAAGCGGACCGGCAAAGCTTATCCGGTCCGGATCGCCCTGGATGAGGCCCTGGATGAATCAGTCGGCGCCACAGCCGAATGGCCCTGGCTGATCCAGGCCCGCGAACAGGCCTTGAGTGAGAGCGTCCCCGAGCCCTACAGCGGCCCGGATACCCCCTAAGGAGGGATTTTATGGCAAAAGGAAAACAACGCGGAGGATTCCCGCGGGGCGGCATGCCGGGCGGTAACCAAATGAGCCAGCTCATGAAGCAGGCCCAGAAGATGCAGGAAGATCTGGAGATCGCCCAGGAGGAAGTGGCCGGCATGAAGGCTGAGGCCACAGCCGGCGGCGGTGTCGTCCGCGTCATCATGGGAGCCGGCCATCAGCTTGAGCTTTTGGAGATCAAACCCGAAGTGGTCGACGCTGAAGAAGTGGACATGCTCCAGGATCTGATCACGGCAGCCGTCAACGATGCGGCCCGCCAGCTGGATCAGATGACTGAGGAGCGCATGGCGCAGGTCACGGGCGGCGGCCTGGGCTTCCCGGGCTTCTAGCATGGCCTACCGCTTTTCACCCGCCGTGGCCAAGCTGGTCAATGCCCTGGCCAAACTGCCCGGCATCGGCCAGAAGACGGCTCAGCGCCTGGCCTTCCATATCCTGGATGAGTCGCGCGAAGAGGCCATGGCCCTGTCCGAAGCCATCCGTGAAGCCTGCGAGACCGTCCGGCTCTGTTCCGTCTGCTGCAACCTGACAGAGGATGATCCCTGTGAGATCTGCTCTTCCGGCAGCCGGGACCGGACCCGGATCTGCCTGGTTGAAACACCCAGGGACCTGGCTGCCATGGAACGCATCCACGACTACCGGGGTCTCTACCATGTCCTCCACGGGTCCATCTCCCCCATGCAGGATCGAGGCCCCGAGGACATCAAGCTCAAGGAGCTCTTTCGAAGGCTCCAGGAATCCGACGAGGTTGAAGAGATCATCCTGGCCACCAACCCAACCGTTGAAGGCGAGGCAACTGCCCTCTACATTGCCCGCCTGCTCAAACCTTCCGGCATCCGGACCACCCGGATCGCCCACGGCATCCCCATGGGCGCCGCCCTGGAGTATGCCGATGAGGTGACCTTGAGCCGGGCCTTCCAGAACAGGCAGGAAGTCTGACACAAGCTAACGGCCTGGTTACCATCCACAGGTCAACTTTTTGCCTTGACAGCTTCTACTTCCCGTGCTAGAGTAACTAAGCGTTTCACGTGCTGCTCGTGTGGCGGAATCGGCAGACGCAGCGGACTTAAAATCCGCGGGATTCCCATCCATGCCGGTTCGAGTCCGGCCACGAGCACCAGGAACACTGATACCGCGGAGTGGAGCAGTTGGTAGCTTGTCGGGCTCATAACCCGGAGGTCGCAGGTTCGAGTCCTGCCTCCGCAACCAGGAGAAAACCCCTGTGACAGAAGAGTCATGGGGGTTTCCCCTTTCCCTTACACAGTCAGGCATTATCCATCTTAGGCACAATTTCAGGCACAATCCGTAGCGGCTTGTTTTTCAATCGTTCATGGTAAATCGACTTTTTTTACAAGACTTCCGTTTGCTCACATTGAAGAAAGGTACATATATGATATTAATCACTTTGAAGATATGCACATTATCTGGAATATCGACTTTGAAATAATGCTATAATCGGAAATAAATGCTCTGATTTAAGGGGAGGAGGGCGCTATGTACTTTTACCGAAAAGCTTATGCCGCAATGCTCGATTGGAAGAAGAGCTATGCCGATTCCTACGCTCTTTTGCTTGAAGGTGCAAGACGAGTTGGAAAATCGACACTGGCTGAAGAATTTGCTAAGAATGAGTATTCCTCACACATAATAATCGATTTTGCCTCTGCCTCGACTATTATTAAATCATGCTTTGACGACATCCATGATTTGGATCTTTTTTTTCTAAGGTTGCAGGCAGCGACCGGAGTCTCCCTCATCAAAAACAATTCTGTCATTGTTTTTGATGAAGTCCAGTTATTCCCGAGAGCTAGGCAGGCTATAAAATTTCTGGTAAAAGACGGCAGATATCATTATATTGAGACGGGTTCGCTTATCTCCATCAAAAGAAATGTGGAGAATATTCTGATTCCCTCTGAAGAGATGAGATTGCAGATTTACCCAATGGATTATGAAGAATTCTGTCTGGCCTGTCATAGCAATGCTTATCAAGTAGGGGAAGAATTGTTTGAAACAGGCAAGCCTCTCGGGCAAGATATCAATCGCAAATTATTACGGGATTTTCGTCTTTATATGGCTATAGGAGGCATGCCACAGGCAGTTCTGGCTTATGTCGATGGGATGGATTTTTTGGGAATTGATCAAGTGAAACGAACCATTATCGATCTCTACGAAGCCGATTTTAAAAAGATAGATACATCGGGAAGAATCTCTGCCTTGTTTCATTCGATTCCCGCACAATTATCAAAAGATCGTAAGAAATTTTCGATCGCACAAGCAACCGGTAAAAGGAGACAATTAAGGGATGATGAACGCATGTTCGAACTAATCGATTCCAAAACTGTATTAGCGTCCTACAATACGACGGATCCAAGAGTAAGCCTTTCGCTTACCAAAGATTTGGAAAGCTATAAACTTTATCTGGCGGATACAGGCTTGTTTGTGACCTTGATGTTCATCGATAGACCCAAAACAAGCCATAACCTCTATACAAAACTGTTATCGGATACATTGCCCGCTAACCTGGGCTATTTATATGAAAATGCAGTCGCTCAAATCATTGCTTCACAAAACCGTGAACTCTATTACCACACCTGGGAAAAAGCAGGAAGCACACATTACTATGAAGTCGATTTCTTGATTACCAGCAGGCAAAAAATCGATGCTCTTGAGGTGAAATCGTCTGGACTTGGCAAGTATGCATCTTTGAAAAGCTTCATGAAAAAATATTCGTCTAATGTCAATAAGGTTATTTTGCTCTCACAAAAGGATGTACATCAAAAGGACGGTATTCAATTTTTGCCAATTTATATGTTGAATTACTTTCTTGAAAGAAGCGAATACTGAAAACCCTGCATAGAGATTCTTCGGTACCTGATGGCAACACTCCGATATCTTCGCGTCATCGAGCGAAAGCAAGGCAAATAACCAAAGTGATGCTGCGGGCATCGAGTCCATCGCTGAGTTTGTAACAATTAAGGCAACCTTTGTCAAGAGAAACCCCCTGTAACAGAAGAGCCATAGGGGGGGGTACATGCCTATCTATCTTCTATCTGTTCAAGCCATCCAACAATTTCATCGATGGCAAGCTTGTGGTTTCCTATCTGACAATGCTGCTCCCCGCCTTCTTCTACAGTAAACATGCGGGCTTTCAAGCTGCGGGCATTGATAAGTTCAGCCCGCGCCTTTTCAAACTGCTCTTTTGGAATGTAGTGGTCTTTTTCACCTGCCAACAAGAGAACATCCTGGGTGATCTTTTCTGCAATGGGCTCCAGCGTATGCAATTGCAGCTTGCAATAGAATTCAAAGGGTGTCTTCGTATGGGTGATATGCATGCCTTGTGTAAATGCCCATTGGGCAAGAAGGCTTTTTTTCATGGCAAAACCCACAAGCTTATTGACAAGTCTTTGCCTCCCCTGATGGATGGCGCCGCCTACCAGCCTTTTCAAGAGAGATGGAAAGACATTCAGCATGATATCCATACCATTTTCAAGAACATCATAAGCTGCCACAGCAGTAATACGTTTATCAAAGACAGCAGCTCTCAGGGCAAGATAGCCTCCCCATGAAATGCCAATCAAGGCACAGCTGGTGATTTCATAGGCATCCAAAATACATTGAGTGGGTTCTTCCCAGTTATGAATAAAGGGCAGACCCTCTTGCAGGGTCTTTCCCTGACCGTCGCCCTCGTAAAAGACAAGGGAGTATCCCGCATCAAGAAAATCCAATACCCCCACGATAAACTCCTCAATGAAGGAGTCATATCCCCCGCACATCAGAAGGATCCGCTTCTCCTTTTGGGCAGGGAGGTAGACCGTGTGCATCTTTGTGCCTTTATAAGGGATATCACGCACTTCATAGCTTATCCCCAGATGGTCAAATCCCCGATAGAATAATTCGATAGACTTATCGTACATCTCCTGTTTGTCAGCCCTGCCACCTGTCAGAAAGAACTCGGCCATTCGGTAGGAATAAGCTGCGTGAAGCCACCTGCCTTCACATTCTGCTTTTTTCCCAAGACAAACCCAGGCGTCAAACCAATCATCAAGGGTTTTAATCCCTTTTGTAGCCTGAATAATTTCAGTTTCATGGCCGGCCATTTCACCGTAGGTAAGCACACGATTAATCTGAAAGTTGAACTGTTGTATTTTATTGACTAACCGATAGGCCATCTTCAACACCTCTTGAATGATGTTTTTTCATGACGTTGGACTTCCCTCTCATCCTATCATCTGCAAAAACCTATTGAAGACCTGCCCTCTCTTAACCCTGCCTCTCGAGGATGGGTTTATGCTATAATAGTAGTACAATTAAATTTCGTACTTCTTATTAAGAGTCATGGTAGAGAGTTAGCTCAGTAACCATGCGCCAACCTGCCGGAGGGTAAGGTGGTAAAGCTAACACCGATGAGGGGTGACAGGCTCCTTTGGGAGCTTTTTTCTTGCCTTTGCCATGATCTTGGCCGGAAGTTCGAAAAGAGCTTGAAAGGAGCGTTATTTATGAAGACAAGATTTGAATCAGGCAGTCAGGGCTCGGAACTGGAAAGACGGATAGGGGGCGGCAGCGGCTTTGCCGACTCCATCTTCCGAAAACAGGCCGACAGTGAAGCTTATGCCAGAGAGATGTTTGTTCGGACCCTTCACAAACTGAATCTGGATCATCAAGGCTATGAGTTCTACACATCGGAATCTTCCTTCCTGATCAAAGAAGGGAAAGAGATCCTGCTGCAGATGACCTTTGAAGAGGTTGAAGATTGTCGAGCCCTGGCCATTCATGCACTGGAGGAGGAGATGGAAGGGAAACTCGCTGAGAGTAACCCCAATGAATCTTTCCAGTAGGGATCGATGAAAATACCGGCCTGCCGGCCAATACTCGGCAGGCCGGTACTTTGGACCCGGTAATCGCTCCTGCTTAATGAAACCAAGGTTGTACCATCCCCTATTAAAGAAAACATAAGGATTTCTTTACTGATTTGGAAAAATATCATAGAAGTTGCCGGCAAATGCCCTTTATTTGCTGTATACTTCAAATAAGAATTAAGCGGATGGCTGCCATACTCCTGTCTGCCTCAATTGATTTGATCGTAGCCAAGGGCTAGACAGAATCTTCCGTATACGCTTTCTTGAGTTGCGGCTTGAGAATTTCAATTCAGGAGCGCTTTATGACGAGGAAAATTCTTGCGGTACTGGTCAGTCTTTTGCTTGTAACTCTCTTGTTGCCGGCCTTTGTTTCTGCTGACACTCCCCCCACGACCAAAGCTGAGTTTATTGATGCTTATTCAAGTGTCAACGGACTGCTCTTTGGCTACGAGAATTTTGGGACGCCCGAACTTTTGTCCGAACCAATGACACGGACAGCAGGGCCTTATACGCTGGAGATAAAAACGGTTAAGGGACCCGGTGTTGAGGAGGAGGATTATGCCGATGGACTTTTCAATGATCCTGTTAATCTAACGCCAAACAGCTACCTTGCGGCCTTGGTCCTGGAGTTTTTGGACCCTCTGCCAAGATCCGTTTGCCTTGGGGCTATTGCGACAGACTCCTTTGGCGACTATCAGGCAGGGGAACCTCTTATTATCTCCGTTAACGGCGGGGGGTGGTCCTCTTATACGACCAAGACTGCCTTTGCGGACAATGAATACATCATTCAGGATCCGAACGGCATCTCCAGTATTCAGATCTTCAGAGACACCGAAGACAGTATCTGGGTTGGCATCAGCTATGTCTTGCTTCCGGGAAAACTTGAGCAGGATGCGCCTGCCGCTCCCTCCGTGGCAGACAAAACATCCACCAGTATCAGGCTTACAGAGATTCCGGGCGCTGAATACAAAATGGGTGAAGATGCCTGGACGGATGATCCGCACTTCACGGGACTTTCTCCGGGAACGGAATACACCTTCTACGCCCGTTATGCTGAATCGACCACCCACCACGCCAGCTGGGCCAGTTTGCCTACCCTGGCCAGCACCGACAAAGGCAATCAGACAGCCCCCGCGGCTCCGCTTGTTGACCTTGTGACTCCCTTCTCCGTGACCCTTCAAGCCATTCCCGGCGCCGAATATAAAGAGGCAGGTGGGGACTGGCAGGACGAAGCGGAGTTTACCTCCCTGAACCCCGGGGTGGCTTATGTCTTCTATGCCAGGCTCAAAGAAACGGCTACACTGAATGCCTCCCTGCCAAGTGCTGGCACTGAGGTCACGACGCCGATTCACATACTCCGCACGCTGACACACACCCCCAGCGGAATCAGCATGACGGGGGTCATCCACTTTGCAGCTGATCTCCTGGTGGAGGAAGCAGTTTTGCATGAGCCCGGGGAGTGCGCGGCCTGCGATGCCATCCGCCAGCGTATGGGCGATGACGATTTCCTCTCCCTTATGCTTGTGGATATCTCCCTGGATCTTGATGGGCCGATCCCCTACAGTCTGCCCATCGTCACGTTCGGCTTGGGCGATGGCCCCCCGGTGCCCGACCTCTACTCAGGCCCGCTGACCCTGACTATTCCCGTGGACGCCACGTACAACGGCAAGACGCTGACAGTTCTGCACTGTGCCCAGGGCACACTCAAGACTTACACCCCTCTGGTTGAAGGCGGCAAGATTACGCTGACCGTCACGGAGCTCTCACCTTTTGGCATCTTCGGAGACGCGGATCCAGCCGGCGACAATCCGCCTGCCACCGGCGTCAGCGGCCATCTCCAGATTCTTGGTCTCCTCTCTCTGATCCTGGCCGCAGGCACCCTCCTGATCCTCAGACAGCGTAAGAGAACCCAGGACGCCTGACGGTCACCTTTCAAGAGGCTTCCCTTTTGAAAACCAAGCCCCTCCCGACCAAAGCCGGGAGGGGCTTTTTTGTATCAAGATCCGGCTTGTTTTCCCAACCGAAATCCCCTATCCTGCCTGCTTAATTAGCCCCATATGCTGTATACTTTCAAACAAGAACTGATGCTGACCGTTAGACGCTGCTCTTGCTCCAATCTCTTGGCCTGCCCATTGCCAAGTCCTTGACTGAGTGATCCGCCTATCTGGCCGGACTGTGACTTGAGAAGAAATTTGAGGAGCCCTTATGAAGAGAAAAATTTTCGCAGCGGCCTTAAGCCTTTTGATTGTATTCCTGTCCTTGCCTGCCTTTGTTGCTGCTGACGCATCCCCCACGACCAAATCTGAGTTTGAAGCCTCCTTTTCGAGTGTCAATGAACTGCGCTTTGGCTACAATCATTTTGGAGCATATGGAGGGGTGGAAGAACCCATGATACGAACGGCAGGCCCCTACAGGCTGGAGATATCAACTGTTAACAGCCCCGGCCTTGAGGGGATGGATGGAACGGGACTCTTTAATGACCCGGACGATCTTACAGCAGATAGTCTCTCTGCGGCTATAGCCCTGGACTTTTCAGATCCTCTGCCTCGATCCGTTTGCCTGGGACTCATTGCGACAGGCAGGACTGGTGACTATCTGGCGGGGGAATCTCTTATTGTCTCCGTTAATAATGGGGATTGGGCAGCTTATACAACCAAGCTTTTCTTTGAAGATAATGCTTACATTATCCAGGATCCGGACGGTATCTCCGGGATTCAGATCTACAGAGGCACCGAAAATAGTACTTGGGCCGGTATCAGCTATATTTTGCTGCCTGGGAAACTGGAACAGGATGCGCCCGCCGCTCCGACTGTGGCGGACAAAACAACCACCAGTATAGAACTTACGGAAATCGAAGGGGCCCAGTACAGAATAGGTGAAGATGCCTGGACCGATGATCGGCTCTTCACGGGGCTTTCTCCGGGAACGGAATACACCTTCTATGCCCGCTATACTGAAACGACCACCCACCACCTTACCGGAGCCAGTTTACCCACCCTGGCCAGCACCGACAAAGGCAATCAGACAGCCCCCCCGGCGCCGCTTGTTGACGATGTGACTCCCTTTACAGTGACCCTTCAAGCCATTCCCGGCGCCGAATATAAAGAGGAAGGTGGCGACTGGCAGGACGAAGCGGAGTTTACCTCCCTGAACCCCGGGATGGATTATGTCTTTTACGCCAGGCTCAAAGAAACGGATACGCTGAATGCCTCCCCATCAAGCGCGGGGACAACAGTCACCACGCCCACCAAAATGCCCCGCACGCTGACACACACCCCCAGCGGAATCAGCATGACGGGGATCATCCACTTTGCAGCTGATCTCCTGGTGGAGGAAGCGACCTTGCACGAGCCAGGCGAATGCGCGGCCTGCGATGCCATCCGCCAGCGTATGGACGATGACGACTTCCTCTCCCTTATGCTTGTGGATATCTCCCTGGATCTTGATGGACCGATCCCCTACAGTCTGCCCATCGTCACGTTCGGCTTGGACGATGGCCCCCCGGTGCCCGACCTCTACTCAGGCCAGCTGACCCTGACCATACCCGTGAATGCCAAGTACAACGGCAAGACGCTGACCGTTCTGCACTGCGCCCAGGGAACACTCGAGACTTACACCCCTCTGGTTGAAGGCGGCAAGATTACGCTGACCGTCACGGAGCTCTCCCCCTTTGGCATCTTCGGAGACGCGGATCCGGCCGGCGACAATCCGCCTGCTACCGGCGCCAGCGGTCAACTCCAGATTCTTGGACTCCTCTCTCTTCTTCTCGCCGGAGGCTTCTTGCTGATCCTGAGATTGCGCACAAGAACACAAGACGTCTAATGCCTTTGCCCTTAACCAGGCCCTTTTGAAACAGCAAGCCCTTGTTGATACCAATCAACAGGGGCTTTTCAATGCGTGGCGATCCAGCTGTTTTCAGTGATCTGCAAGGTAAAGAAGCAGGTCACGGCATTTGCCATCCGTCCTTTTACCTGCTTCTAATGCCTGCGAACTGAGTCCCCATAATTTCTTCCAATGCATGAAGAATGTCCTGATCTACGCCTACATAGAGAAGAATCATGTTGCCTGACTTGAAAAAATGAGGATCTGAAACCCATTGAATTTTTAAGGCCCGGCTCCCATTGTCATAAGTTAAGCCACCGCTGGTGATGAAGGCGGCATCTTTTTCCATTTCAGCCCCATCTTCATATAAATAGGGCCACAGCCTTTCGCCTCCATCAAGAATCAGCATTCTGCGCTGTCCTTCAAGGATATCTTCTTCAACATCCTCTTCGTCGACCTTAAAACCCCTGGCTTCAAGACCGGCAATCAGAATCCTGTACACTTCTTCCGTTTCTGCAGCTGCGGTACCTGGATCTGTTTCAGGCGAGGGTCCTGTGCTGCAGGCACTCAGGCAGACAGCAAGTATCAGGATCATCCGGCCCATGGATAAAAGAAGTCTTGCTCTTCGCATTGTGCACCTGCTTTCTGTCTGACCGGCTTCTATTCCCGGAAGAGCGCGGCAGTCCCTTGTATTCGTGGCTGCTCCTATACAGGCAAGTATAGAACAGATAGTCGGGGCAAGGCGCGGCTTGAGAGGATGGACAAAGGTAAGACTCAAAAGTAGTTTGGCCCCTGATTTCGCAGATCCGGGGGCTTTTTTATGAAGCAATTTTGGACTGTTTTCCAGGGTACGACCCTCCTCGCGCCCCCATGTTAGTATGACCTCGCCTTCTTGAAAGCTTGAATCTATCTGAAAGGAGATCACATCAATGAGTGCCTTTCGAGTTTATCTGGATGATATGGAGCAGGGGTCAAAAAAGACGCGACTTGAAATTATCTTTGACTGGGTCCGGGCCAACTTCCCACAGTTGCAGGAAGTCATCAAGTGGAACCAGCCCCTTTATACAGATCACGGAACTTTTATCATCGGCTTCAGCGCCACCCCGGACCACCTGGCGGTCGCGCCCGAGGCACAGGTCATGTCCCGCTTCAAGTCTGATATAGAGGAAGCCGGTTATTCCCAGACCAAGGAACACTTCCGGATCAAGTGGACCGACGCCCTTCATTTTGATCTCCTGGGAAAGATTATTGCCTTCAATATCGAGGACAAGAAAGAAGTCCAAAGCTTCTGGAGGGTCTGATATTTCTTTTGTGACCGGATCAGAAGTGAAATTTGCGGTGCATCAGTGAGAAAAAATCATGCGCGCGGTCCATGGTGCTTGAACTGATTCTGCCAAAAACAATGATCAGGCGAATCAGAAAGAATGAGAAAACTGCTGTACTGCTCATCCCCAAAGAACCTCCTTGGTTATAGATAGGCCTTCCTGGCGGAGCAAACGCTCGAAGGCGCCGGGCAAAACAGGAGTTTCCTGATTGCTTGTATAAGTCAGCCGCAGCCTGTCCCCTGTCGTGATTAAGGCGGCGCCTGTACCAGCCCCCTTGGTCGGACCCAGGACAACATCGACCCACTCGATCTCTTCCATCATGGCGGCGGGTGCCTTGAAGAGGCCCAGGTTCGAAAGTGTTGTCGTCACCATTTTGATCCCCATGGCCTTATGGACGGACCGGATGACCAGATTCTTGATGGGCAGGGGGGCCAGGCGCAAGAGCAGGCTGTTTTCGCTCGCTACGTTGGGGGCAATCCCCGCGTAGAGATTTTCAGGCAGCAAGGCCTCCTTCATGAAGGAACGCACCTGCGCAGTAATGCTTTCAAGTGTAAGATCGCCGAAAGGCGGGGCAATTTCAGGATTGACAAACCATGAACAGTTTCGCAGGCTGTCCGTCGGGAAGACCTGCCTCATATTGATTGGAACGGATACCCGTACGGGCAGCTTTTTTCGCGGATTCTCTTTCTCCTGCTCCTGGTAGCCGACAAGAAGGATGGCCGCGGTCAGATACTCCGTCAAGGTCGCGCCGATGGACTTGGCCTTCTCTTTTACCTGAGAAGCGGACATGCAGTAGGTGGTGATCGACCTGGCGTGGGGGCTGGTCATTTTCTCGCCCGGGAAACGATAGGCTGATCCCTCAATTGTTCTTTTTATATTTTTGGGAAGAGGCATCCGCTGAAAGGCATCCTCAAGTTCAGTGGCCACAGGCTTCGATCTCAGGTCCAGAATCCCATCTTCGCACGGAATGCTTGTACCCCTTAGGCGGAGATACTCGGCTATGAGTGTTTTCAAAAAAACCATTGCCCCCGCCCCGTCCGTAATGGCGTGAAAATACTCCACGGACAGACGGCGGCCCGCATAGAGGACGCGCATCAAATGCCCGTTCTTTTCGCGCCAGGAAAGAGCCGCGCAGGGGACTATTTGATCTTCCTGGATTAAGAGGCGTTTTGGATTTTCCTCCAGGTAATACCAGAAGACACCCTTACAGAGCTGGGTGTTCATGGTAACGAAACGGGGCATGACTGAATCCACAGCTCTTTGCAGTCTTTTGGGTTCAATATCCTGCTTCATGGCTGCACTTATCCTGAAGACTGAATCCCATTTGGCCGTGCTGAGCGCAGGGTAAAGCTTGCCCGCGTTATCCAGGCGGTACCATTGTCTGTCCCGGACAGCCTTTGGGTAAGCTGCTGTCAACTCCATATTGCCTGACTCCATTCGGTCACGATATCACCTTGCGCACGTCTCATGTGATGGATCCATACTGGGTCATTGTATTTCATTTCTCCCCAGATTGTTAGTAGTTTGTAAAAAATATCTATTAAATTTCCTTAACAATTTATCCTGCCTATCCATGGCATCCCGCCTAGGTTCATGAAACATGGATGACCCGGAGACGCCCGTCCTTCAGGCAGGATCGGCACTGCTGGCGGTTGATAAAGAAGAAGAGCCGGAAGGAAAGTCCGATGGCAAGGGCCAGCCCCAGGTAATAAAGAGGCAGGGTCATGATCCTGCCCGCCTGGGGCAAGGCCTCTCGAAGGGCCGGGGCCTCCAGCAGCTTGTAAATCAGCAGCTTTCCGGGTTCTTCGATCCAGGGGCGGACCGCCAGTGCCCAGGAAGCGACACAGACGATCCCTGCGGTCAGAATCCTCCGGTCAGCTTGCGGATAGAGGCGGACCCGGATGGCCGTCAGGCCCAGGAGGTAGAGGATCCCGTGATTGAACATGGACAGGTAAATGGATGAGGGCGCATAAGCCCCATAGAGGACCTGGCCCTGAAGAATCATGGCAAAGAAGTAGAAGAAACCCGCCATGAGTCCGGAGTAGGCGGCCCAGGCCCCTGCCTTACCCCTGCCCGCCAGGATCAGGAGCGGGACCATGAAGTAGGCGACCGCAGAGAACTCTGCCGGCAGGCGCAGGCCCTGCCCACGAACAAGGGGCAGGGCATAGAGCAGGCAGTTGCCAGCCAGGAGGGTAAGCCCAAGGATCTTCAGGGCTTTATCCCGGGCCTGGGCTGAAAGCTCACAGAGCCAGCCAGCGGCCTGGTGGAGGAAACCAAACCAGATGAAGGCCATGGTGTTCAGGCCGTCCATTGGGTACTCCTAGCCTGCCGACGCGCCGGAGAACCAGTTCCAGGAGTGCCAGAACTGAAAGCTGCCGGTTGACAGAATGGCCGCCAGAATACCCAGGATCAGGCTGACGGTGCAAAGGGCGAAGGACAGCAGGGCCAGAAGCCGCAGACGCCGCTTTGTCTTGCCCCCAAGCTGGGGGAAGATGGTCAGATTGGGCAGAGGCGCCGTCCCCGATGCAGAGGCCATGATATTGTGCCGGAGGCGCTGGTAGGCACGGGCCAGCTGGCGGATAAAGGCCGCGTAATAAACGCAGCCCACTGCCAGAAGGAGGGCCAGGGCAGCTGCGGCAAGGCCAAAGACCGCACCGTTCCAATAGGGCATGGGCGGGATCAGGGAGTAGACATTAAGATCGGCGAAGAGGACCACTGCCAGAGCCCCGAAACTGATGGCCATGGCCGCCAGGGTAATGGCTGTCACGATCAGCATGAGAAAGCCAAGGGCCGCCGGAATGGCCAGGATGAAAAGGGCGCCGATAGCAAGCCACTTGGCCCCCGGTTTCTTCTCTTGCGAATCGTCCGTCTCAAACTGGGCCGCAATCAGGAAGGGGTCACCCAGTTTGGCGACAATCTCTTCTTCTGAATAGCCGTCTGCCATCTTGAAGGCAATATGCTGCTCGTATTCACTGACAATCTCCTGGGTGTCCGCCATGTCCCTTCGCTTTAACTCTGCAGTCAGCGTGGACAGAAAATCATTTTTCGTCATGGGTTCCATCCTCCAATATCTCCTCAATGATCCGAGCAAATTCCAGATAGTCCGCCCGGTCTTTCTCAAACTGCTTATGACCCAATGAGGTCAGGGAATAGTACTTGCGGGGTGGCCCCCCGCTCTCCTCCTGCAGGTAAGTGGTCAGCAGGCCGTCGTTTCTCAATTTCCGCAAGATAGGATAGACCGTGCCGACCGCGATCCGGATATGGTTGGCAAGATACTCGGACAGTTCATAGCCGTAGTAGTCGCGACGTTTGAGCAATGAAAGGACGCAAAGCTCCAGAACGCCCTTCTTGTACTGTGGATTCATCCGCCTTCCTCCTCTCCAGGTAACAAGTCTTATCTACTAGTAGATATTAAATAATAGTTAAAGACTTGTCAAGCCCCCTGACCGGCCCATTTAAATCAGTTGGAAAGAATCAGCGCCGGGTGTAGCCGCAGGAACCGCAGACGAAGTAGGTCCGCAGTTTTGACCTCCGGCCCCGGATGAGAAAAAAAATGGCAATCCAGCCCAGGACTGGAATGCAAAGGAGAATAATGTAGAAAAGAACGGTCAGGCAGCCCCGCGGCTTCAGTATCGAAACGGCCTGGGCTGTCATGGTTCCGCCGCAGCGGGGGCACTGTCGCATGGGGAGCTCCTCTTCTTTCCAAATTCACTGCGCCTGACTTCAGATCGTGGCCGTCGCTATGTTATTCTAACATTCAAGAAGAGTCTGAGAGGTCGTAGCCATGAGTGATCAAATCATCTTCACCCGCCGGGACAAAATCAACTACTACCTGGATCTGGCCGAGGTCGTCAGTGAACGCTCGACTTGCATCCGCCGCCATTATGGAGCGGTCATCGTCAAGGACGATGAGGTCATCTCCACGGGCTACGTGGGCGCCCCTCGGGGCAGAGCCAACTGCAATGAGCTGGGCTACTGCACACGGGAGCGATTGAAGGTGCCGCGCGGCGAACGCTACGAACTTTGTCGCTCGGTTCATGCCGAGGCCAACGCCATCATCAGCGCCGCCCGCAAGGACATGATCGGCAGCACCCTCTACCTGGTGGGCAAGGAAGTCAACGGCGGCGGCTACGTTGAAAATGCCTCCTCCTGTGCCATGTGCAAGCGTCAGGTCATCAACGCCGGCATTGAAACCGTCTATGTGCGCGACACCAAGGATGAATACCGCAGAATTGATGTCCAGGATTGGATTGACAACGATGAATCCATTGAGGGGGCTTACGGTTACTGAGAGAAAGAAAGTGACCCGTCCCTCATTGATCCCTGGCAACTAAAAAAGGAGACCCCTTGCGGAGTCTCCTTGTGCTTTAGCGGGATACCTGGTTTTCGTTGTAAACAATTGATAGCAGGAAGGAAAAGGATCAGGCACCCCGCCAAAGTCCTGGCGAAGAAGCCTAGGGCTTGTATTCCTCCGCCAGCTTATCTGCTACGGCCTTGGTCTGGAAGGCCGGTACAACAGCACCCTGGTATTTCTCTTCGATGAAGGTCTTGATCTTGTCGCTCTGGAGAGCGGCAAGGAGCTTCTGCAAAGAAGCCCGCTTGGCGTCGCCTTCCTTGACGGCGATGACGTTGACGTAGGGGCTGGATTCGTCCTCGATAGCCAGTGAATCGACTACGGGGTTGAGCTTGTGCTCGATGGCGTAGTTGCCGTTGATGACCGCGGCATCGGCGTCGCGGTAGGCCTGTGGGATAGCCGGGGCATCAAGTTCGGTGAACTTCAGGCCCTTGGGGTTGTCGATAATATCCTTGGGGGTGGCGCTGCCGGCGACTCCCTCTTTCAGGGTGATCAGGCCTACCTGCTGGAGGAGCAGGAGGGCGCGGCCCTCGTTGGTTGTATCGTTGGGGACCATGATCTCGGCGCCGTCGGGCAGGTCAGCCAGGCTCTTGTGTTTGGTCGAGTAGAGGGCCATGGGCTCAATGTGGATGCCGCCCAGGATCTCCAGACCGTACTTGCCCGCGCTGTTCTCATGGGCGAAGTAGGGGATGTGCTGGAAGTAGTTGGCATCGATATCCTTGTCGGACAGAGCGATGTTGGGCGTCACGTAGTCGCTGTACTCGCGGATCTCCACTGTGATCCCCTGCTCTTTCAGCTCATCGACTACCAGGGCCACGATTTCGGCGTGGGGTGCCGGGCTGACTCCGATGACGATGTGGTTGTCGTCCTTCTTCTTGCCGCAGGCAGCCGAGCTGATGACCAGGGCCAGGATGAGGGCGATGCCCGCCAGTTTGATGATGTGTTTCCTTTTCATGTTCTTTCTCCTCTTTTTTAATTCTTTTTTAGAGTGGAGCGACGGGAAGATCCCGGCGCAGGCTGTTTTCAATGGCCCGCCCAGCGAACTGGACGATTTGGACAATGAGGATGGTGATGGCAACGGCGATGAAGAGCCGGGCAGAGTCCCGCCGGTAGAGACCGTAGCGGATGGCCAGGTCACCCAGGCCGCCCCCGCCGATGGCTCCGGCCATGGCCGAATTGCCGATGATGTTGATGATGGTGATGGTTACCCCGTTGACCAGGGCAGGCAGAGCCTCCGGGATCAGGACGGTCCGCACCAGCTGACCGACTTTGGCTCCGCAGGCCAGTCCCGCGTCCAGAACACCGCTGTCGACCTCCAGGAGACTCTGCTCCATGATGCGGGCGACAAAGGGGATGGCAGCGATGGCCAGGGGCACAATGGTGGCCGTCGTCCCCGTCGCCCGCCCGACCAGCAGACGGGACAGGGGGAAGACTACGATCATGAGGATGATAAAGGGCAGAGATCGCAGGACATTGATGATGACATCCAACACTCGGTAAAGGGCTGGTCGGGGCAAGAGCCCCTCCGGTTTTGTCAGGACGAGCAATACGCCCAGAGGGAGTCCGATCAAAACGGAGAAGAAGCTGCTTGCCCCTACCATAAGGAGTGTTTCCCCGGTTGCTTTCAAGAAATCGTTCATGACGGAAGCCCTCCATTCTGTCCGTTGGTCAGTCGGATGATCTCGACGCCTTGATTCTGCAAAGCTTCCAGGGCGATGGCCTCGTGTTCCCGGTTGCCGTCGAAGGACACGACCAGGTAGCCGATGTCCCCCGTGACCAGGGCATTGATGTTGCCCGCCAGGATATTGACGTCCAGGTCATAGCGCCTGGAAAGATCTGAGATCAGGGGACGGCGGACCGAGTCCGATCGGAAACCCAGCCGGTAGACGGGGGCTTCGGTCATGGCAGCCAGCCGCTCCAGAGGGATATCCTCATCGAAACCCCGGACCATGCGGCGGGTGGCCGCTTCCTGCGGCTGCAGGAAGAGGGCCTCGACCGTATTCTCTTCGACAATCCGCCCCTGCTCCATGACGGCGACCCGGTCACAGAGGACCTTGGCCACTTCCATCTGATGGGTGATGAGGACAACGGCAATGCCCAGATCGTCGACTACCTTGCGGAGCATGGTGACTACCAATTCGGTGTTGACCGGATCCAGAGCCGAGGTAGCCTCGTCAGACAGGAGGAGACGGGGGTTCAGGGCCAGGGCCCTGGCGATAGCCACCCGCTGCTTCTGGCCGCCCGACAGTTCGGCCGGATAGGAGGCCGCGTGGGCTTTGAGGCCGATGTAATCTAAGAGACTGTCGACCCGCTCTTTGATGGCTTCCTTGTCCTGTCCCGCGATCCGCAGCGGATAGGCCACGTTCTCGCGGACGGTTTTCCTCATGAAGAGGTTGAAGTGCTGGAATATGATCCCCATCTCCCTCCGCTTATCGCGGAGCACCTCCTCCGACTGATCCACCAGGTTCAAGCCGTCAAACCATATTTGACCCTGATCGGGTTTGGTCAAAAGATTAAGGCAGCGTACCAGGGTGGACTTGCCTGCCCCCGATAAACCGATGAGACCGTAGATTTCACCCTTTTCCACATGGAAGCTGACGTCATCGACTGCCTTCAGAACCGTCCCCTCCAAGGGAAAGGCCTTGCTTAAGTTTTTTACTGTCAGAATGCTCACTGTCATCCCCTTCCTGTCCGGTCCAACAAAAAACGCCCGTCCCGGAACCCTTTTCTAAAAAAGGTTCCGGGACGAGCGCATGATTACGTCGTGTTACCACCCGGATTCGCCTGAACCTCACGATTCAAGCCTCAAAGAGTACCATCATACTCCGGCGCTGTTACGGGCGCTCCCGTCAGGACCTAACTTCTCAAGCTTGCTCAGCCCTGCGGCTCAGGGGCCATGTTCGGCTTTCGGTCTCGCCCCGCTTCCACCTACCCGGGTTCTCTGATCGACACCAGCCAGCGTACTCTTCCCTTCACTGCCTTTGTGGTCTATTCAATTGTTTGCCAGTTTCGCATATGAAATTGGCCTTGTCAAGCGGTCCGGGAAAATCCTGGCAAAGAAACTTCCCAAGGCTGATAGATCAGGAACCGACCACGATATTGACCAGGCTGCCGGGCACGTAGATCTCCTTAATGATCCGCCTGCCCTCTATCTCACCCGCAATCAGCTCATGCTGGCGGGCCAGTGCGACCGCTTCCTCCTGACCCAGATCCCTGGCGATATGGATGCGGGCCTTGATCCTGCCGTTGATCTGCAGGACGATCTCCACCTTGTCCTCAACCGTCTTGGCCTCATCGTAAGCGGGCCAGGTCTGGTCCGTCATGGCTTTAGGATAGCCTTTCCGCTCCCAGATCTCTTCCGTGATATGGGGCGCGAAGGGGTTGAGGAGGATGAGGAAGGTCTTGAATTCCGCCTCATTGACACCGTCCAGTTCGTAGAAGCGATTGACCAGGGTCATAAGTTGGGCCACCGCCGTGTTGCCCTTGAGCCCCTCGATGTCGCCGGTCACCTTCTTGATGGTCTGGTGCATGAGCACTTCGACGGCAGACCGGTAGGCGGAGCCGGAGGACACCTTGTCCTGGAGGGCCCAGACTCGGTCCAGGAAGCGGGAACAGCCCTTGATGGAGGTGGTGCTCCAGATGGCGGCTTTCTCGAAGTCCCCGATAAAGACTTCGTAGAGCCTCAGGGTATCGGCCCCGTATTCTTCCACGATGTCATCGGGGTTGACCACGTTGCCGCGGGATTTGGACATTTTCTCCCCGCCCTCGCCCAGGATCATGCCATGGCTGGTCCGGCGAAGATAAGGTTCTGGCGCGCTGACCAGCCCCTGATCGTAGAGGAACTGGTGCCAGAAGCGCGAATAGAGAAGGTGCAGGGTGGTATGCTCCATGCCCCCGTTATACCAGTCAACGGGCATCCAGTAGTCCAGGGCCTCCTTGGAGGCAAGACCTGTCTCGCAGTGAGGGTCGGTATAGCGGAGGAAATACCAGGAGGATCCGGCCCAGTTGGGCATGGTGTCCGTCTCCCGCGTCCCCGGGCCGCCGCATTTGGGACAGACGGTTTTGACCCAGCCGGTCAGCTTGGCCAGGGGGGATTCGCCTGTTTCCGTGGGCAGAAAGGAGGCAGCATCGGGCAGGCGGAGGGGAAGCTCATCTTCCGGTATGGGCTGCCAGCCGCAGGTCTCGCAGTAGACCATGGGGATGGGTTCCCCCCAGTAGCGCTGGCGGGAGAAGACCCAGTCGCGGAGCTTGTAGTTGACCTTGCTCTGGCCGATCCCTTCCGCTTCCAGCCAGTCGATGACCCGCTCAATGGCCTGGGAGACGGGCAGGCCGTCAATGAAGCCTGAGTTGACCATGATCCCCGTCTCGATATCGGTGAAGGCCTCCTGGCTGATGTCGCCGCCTTCGACGACACAGACGATGGGCAGGTCGAAGGCCTTGGCGAAGTCGTAGTCCCGCTGGTCATGGCCGGGGACCGCCATGATGGCGCCCGTGCCGTAGGAGGTGAGGACATAGTCGGAGATGAAGACGGGGATTTCCCCGCCGGTGACAGGATTGATCCCACGGACGCCCTGCAGGCGAACGCCTGTCTTGTCCTTGGTCAGCTCCGTCCGCTCGAATTCAGACTTTCGGGCTGCTGCCGCCCGGTATTGTTCGATCTCTGACTTGTTGTCAAGAAGGCCGCGGGCCAGCCACTTCTCGATCAGGGCATGCTCAGGTGACATGACCATATAGGTAGCTCCCCAGAGGGTATCGGGCCGGGTGGTGAAGACGGTCAGCTTGTCCCCGGTCGTCATCTTAAAGCCCACATCGGCTCCGGTGCTGCGGCCGATCCAGTTGCGCTGCTGGGCCTTGACCCGGTCGATGAAGTCCACCTGGTCCAGACCGTCCAGGAGTCGCTGGGCATACTCCGTGATGCGGAGCATCCACTGGCTCTTCTGCTTGTGGGTGGCTTCGGCTCCGCAGCGTTCGCATTTGCCGTCGATGACTTCTTCATTGGCCAGGACGATCAGGCAGGAGGGGCACCAGTTGACGGCCATCTCCTTCTTGTAGGCCAGGCCGTGCTTGAAGAACTGCAGGAAGATCCACTGGGTCCACTTGTAATAGTCGGGGTCGGTTGTGTTGATCTCCCGGGTCCAATCGAAGGAAAAGCCCAGTGATTGAAGCTGCTGTTTATAGCGCGCGATGTTATGTTTGGTGACGATGGACGGATGAATCTTATGCTTGACCGCATAGTTCTCGGTCGGCAGACCAAAGGCATCCCAGCCCATGGGATAGAGGACGTTCCAGCCTTCCAGCCTCTTTTTCCTGGCTACCAGGTCAAGGGCTGTGTAGCTCCGGGGGTGACCCACGTGCAGGCCTTCTCCGGAAGGATAGGGAAACTCCACCAGACAGAAATATTTCTTCTTATCTGGAACATAACCCTCTCTGGGTTGATCCGCGTGAAAGACGCCTTTCTCTTCCCAGCGGTCCTGCCATTTCTTCTCAATTGAGGTGAAGTCATACCGGTCCATCTCTGCCTCCGTCAATGCGCGCCAAATGACGCCTGTCAAGCAATTGCCCTCTATTATATACGAAAAGAGCCTGAGTTCATCTGACCGGCCGCCAGGCACCGCCCATACAGACTTTTCTGGTCCGGCCATCCAGGCTTAACGAATAAAAATCTGAATATTGCAAAATAGAGTATAATGTCATCAATCTTGTGTGATGGAACATCGTTGTTTGCCGCCAGGCCTCCCTGGCATCTTTTAGAAAGACGTTACCGATCACGAAGGAATAAGTCCCCAGTAAGAAGATAGATCCAATAAATGCCTGCGCTGTAAACCATGCACCGACCCCTTCGGGGCCCCTCAAACAAGGAGAAGAATAATGAAGAGTCAAGCAAGAGATGGGCGCAAACGCAAGATCGGCCTGATCTGCCTGTTGTTAATCATATTCCTGGCTATCCCGGCCTTGCCTGGGCAGGTTGAAGCTTTCAACGGCTTTGAATTTGAATATTCGGTCACCATCCCCGACGCCAATTTACACCAGGAACTCCGCAAGGCCTGCAATATGATGCCTTACATTCTGGATCCCAGGTACCCCACCAACAAGATGCTGGCCCAATTGACCGGTACCCTCAACCTGGAGGGCAAGGGTATTCAGAACCTGGACGGTATCCAGTACTGCAAAAATATCACCCAGCTCAACCTTGCCCAAAATCCCGTGAGCTCTTTTCCGGATATGACCAACATGACCGGCCTGATCACTCTGCGCCTGGACAGCTGCCAGCTCTCGGAGATCCCTGCTGCCCTGGCTACACTGCCCAATCTGGAAAACCTGCAGGCCGGCAACAATAAAATCAAGAGCCTGGCAAGCCTCAAGGGACGGCAGAATATCAAGTACCTGGACCTCTATAAAAACCAGATCAGCACCATCCCCACAGGCCTTGGCCTGACGGGTCTTGTCGGTATCAACCTGGACTACAACAAATGCACCACCTTTCCCCAGGGCCTGCTGGAATGCAAGGCCCTCGAATACATCCGGCTAACCGACAACGGTCTCAAGAGCATCCCGGACGCCTTGGGGAAGATGCCAAACATTGACACCCTGGCACTGGATGACAATGATTTGACCTCCCTTCCCGCGTCTCTAGGATCCGGCAAACTGAAGTTCTTGTCAGTGGCCCGCAACGAGATTTCCTCTGTCTCCGATTCACTTTTCAAATCGAAGACCATCAAGCATCTTGATTTGGAAGCCAACAACCTGACCAAGCTGCCGGATGCGATCGCCAACTCTCCCTATGATCTTGTCTATCTGAGTTTGAATTACCTGGATATCTCGCCGGGGAGCAAAACCCTCCAGCTGATCAACAAGATCTCGGTCGACGACTACTTGTTTTACGAGCCCCAGCTCTCCCCCGTCAAGAATTTGAAGGCAACGATCGAAAAGGACCTGATCAAGCTGACCTGGAGCCCCTGCCTGGATGTCTCGGGAAGCTTCGGTATAACCGGCTTTGTCAGCCACTACGATGTCTACCTGAAGGAGAATAACAAACTCACCCTCCAGGGAGCGGTCCAAAAATCCCCAGCGCCCACTTTCATTGATATGGGACTTGCCCCGGGAACCAAAAGGGAGTATTCCATTGCGGTCATCTACGAAGTAGATTCAAGCATGGGCAGCAAGACTTCCCGCTTCCACACCACCCTGTCAGCGGAGATTCCGCCCCTGGAGACCACCACAACCACGACAGAAGAACCGGCTACAAGTGAAGTGACAACAAGTCAGACGCCCCAAGTGCCTAATACCACGACGGGTCCAACACAAAGTGGAACCGACCAACCGAATGAGACGGATAAGGTCAAGGCCGCCAGCTATCTCAAATGGATCATCCTTGGCCTGGCCCTCCTCCTCATCGCAGCCGCCCTTCTCTTCTGGTTCCTGGTCATCCGGCCCAGGATGAAAAAGGAACAATAGACTGTGACCGTCCCGTACAGATAGAAAGCCTGCAAGTAAAAGAACACCCAACACTGCTTGCTCAAAGAGCCCATGTGATCCTTTTTTGGACCCTCAACCCTGTAGGAGGATGTTATGAAGAGACAAGTAAGAGAAGGAAGCGAGAAGATGGCCTGTCTGGCCTGTCTTTTGCTGGTCCTGATGCTGGTCATCCCGGCCCTGCCCGGTAAAGTCCAGGCCTTCAACGGCTATGATTTTGAGTATCAGGTCACCATACCCGATGCCAATTTGCACCAGGAGCTCCGCAAGGCCTGCAATATGCTGCCTTACATTTTGGATCCCAGATACCCGACCAACAAGATGCTGGCAGGACTTACCGGGACTCTCAATATAGAAGGCAAGGGCATCAAGGACCTGACGGGTATCCAGTACTGCATCAATATCTCAGAACTTGCGGCTTCTTATAATTCTTTGACTTCCCTACCGGACATGCAGCTTATGACAGGATTGAAAACCTTGCACCTGAACCGCTGCACGCTCACGGAGATCCCCTCCTTCATACCCAAGTTGCCCAATCTGGAAGCCCTGTCCATGATGGAGAACAAGATCAAGAATCTGGCCAATTTGAAGGGCTGCCCCAAACTCCTGCACCTCAACCTGGACGATAACCAGATCAGCAGCATTCCATCCGGTCTTGGCCTGGCCACCCTTTCCACCATCCACCTGCATACCAATAAGTTCTCGGCCTTCCCCAAGGCCATTCTGGAATACAAGAACCTCGAAAGTATCGACTTGCGATTCAATCAATTAAGCAGTCTTCCGGACGCCTTGGGAAAGATGCCCAAACTGGGAAGGCTCTTCTTGGATGACAATAACCTGACCTCTCTTCCCGGTTCTCTGGGATCCGGCAAACTCAATAAGCTGTTCGTTGCCGCAAACAAACTGACTTCCATTCCGGATGCCCTTTTCAAATCCAAGACCATCAAGACGCTTGACTTGAGTTTCAACTACCTGACTCAGCTCCCAAGTGGAATCGCCAATTCCAGCTACGACTCATTGGATCTCCAAATGAATTTTCTGGATGTCTCACAAGGCAGCAAGACCCTCCAGCTGATCAATAAGATCTCAGCCACAGAGAAGAAATACCAGACCCAGCTCACCCCTATCCAGAACCTAAAGGCAACACCAGGCAAGGATCAGATCAGGCTGACCTGGAACCCCTGCCCGGACTCCACAAGCAATCCCAAAATGCAGGGCTTTGTCAGCCATTATGATGTTTACCTGAAAGAAGGCAACAAACTCACTCTACTTGGCAATATCCAGAAATCCTCAACACCCACTTTCATCGACACCAACCTTGCCCCTGGAACCAAAAGGGAGTATTCAATCGCTGTCGTCTACGAGGTCAACTCAGATTATTACGACCAAGTCTCCCCTTCCTACAGCTCGATTTCCGCGGAGACGCCACCCGAGGAAACCACGACTGCTACAACGACAACGGAAGAGCCGACGACAAGTGAGATTACAACATCAACGACATCCGCAAGCAGTCCAACAACGGATCCAACGGATGCGGTGATCCAGAAACCCGAAGAGCCGGGCAAAGCAACGGTTAATAGTCTTCTGGGATGGATTCTGGGAGGAATTGGACTAGTCCTTCTCATCGTCGGAGCCGTCTTGGTCTGGCTGCTGGTGATCCGGCCGAGGATGAGAAAGAAGTAACAGAGTCGTTTGATAGAGCTGACCAATGGGTGCATCTTACACGACGTTCACGGACCCTAACAGCTATGATTCCATCTTCTTGAATGCAACTATTCGAGCCTGTTGTCCATCTTTATGGCAATTAATCTGTTATGTGATGCATGCTATCATTGGAACCATCAGCAACATATTTGAATGTCTTTCAGATAATCGAGGAGCATCATGATTCAAATATCTTCTGACATATACCATCTAATAGATGAATCATTTATTGCAAAATTCCATTCAGGACATAGGGAATTCATGAAGGATATTTACTTCAGTAAATACCTATCGTATTGTTTACAAACGGAGCGCAAGTCGCTAGAGAAAGAGCAGCTTTTTTCAAACATGCGCCGCCGCAAAGTAAAAATCGTTCAAGTATTCTGTCCGCAATGCACTCAGATTGGCTTGTTTATTTTCGAAGGACCACTGTCCCGAACCAAATCTTTAAACTACTGTACCTCATGTGGGTATCACTCTGCGTTGAGAAATGCACTAAGTCAGCTTCATAGAATCGCGCGCATAAGGAATTTCAATTCGATGGCTCTTACATCTCTGAAGGAACGTTTTGATGAAAGCACTATAGGAGCTCTTAGAGCAGATGCATATCATTTAGAGGTGATCGCACTGACATCCATTATGGAGGTTATCTTGCGAGACTTCTTCAACTCCCTTACTTATCTTAAATATGCATACTCTCGCCATGAGTATTTCGATTTAATCGCGAATGAAAGTACACGAAATGATTTTATGAACATTTCAAAAGCAAACAAACATTACAAAAGAGCGTTGGATATTGATCTCAGACGATTGATTGACACGGATGATTGGTTGCTTCTGATGGACATGACAGAAATACGAAATATCCTAATACATAACAATGGCTACGTAGATAATAAGTTTAAAAAGGGAACAGGTTATTCCCGAAGTCGTCACTTGATCAAGAATAATTACGTTGTTTTAGATTCTAATACTATAGATACTTTTGAAAAGGTTATCTTGAAAATTACTTCAGCCATTATCAACACATTCAATAGCCATTTCGAAGAGAGGCTACATAGTTGTATAGCCAACCATTATTTCAATTTGTGCTCATTCAGCGATCGAGAGACAAGATGGGTTGTATTTCCTGATATGGTCTATGCTTCAAAGAATAACAACAACAGACGTGCGAATCTTTCCCTTGCTTTCGATGTAGAGTATGAATTTGCGAGTGCGAATAGTGAGGAGGAATTGAGACAATGATAAAAGAACTATCAATCTGCGGATACAGAGGTTTCGGTAAAGAACAAAGCATTCGTTTCTCTTTGCCCAATGGTAAACTTGGGAGCGGTTTAACGTTCATCGTTGGCTCAAACAACTCTGGGAAAACTACCATTTTGGAATCATTGAAGTTTTTTAATCTAGATAAATCTGATAGCCCAAGCATTGCCGAACGAAAGAGAAACATTAGGTCGGGAAGTAATGTCCGAATACAATTGACTGATTCAAAAAATATTAAGCATTCGATTGCCAGTCATGAGTCAGGGGGCAGTGTCACAAAAATGCTGACAAACAATAAGGCAATTCCATTAAAAGAGTTAAAGATATTTGTCCTTCAATCAAGACGCTTTGTTAATTTTGAGTTTCGCCAACAGAGAAGAGACCGCGACCGATACATGGAACACCAACTACGCATTGTCCAGAATCGAACGTATGAATTATATGGTTTCGAATCGAGAATTTTCAATATGTATGACAATAAAGCTCATTTCGACCCCTTGTTGAAAGAGATATTGGGACAAAACTTAAATTGGACGATCGAGCAAAACGATAATAGTACTTATTATCTGAAACTCGACATTAATGGCTGTATTCATAGCATCGAAGGCCTGGGAGATGGTGTTTGGAGTGCTTTTACAATTTGTGACGCACTATTTGATTCGAAAAAACGTTCTGTAATCGCAATTGACGAACCGGAACTGTCCCTGCATCCTGCCTATCAAAGGAGAACAATGAACCTACTTAAGAAATACGCGCGTGATAGGCAGATCATCATTGCCACGCATTCTCCGTACTTTCTTGATTGGGAATCAATTCAAAATGGAGCTGAACTCGTTAGAACAGTAAAAAACTCCGAAGGGGATATTGAAATTCACGCTTTGAGCGATAGTAATAGGAAGGTGATAGAGGTATTCTCCAAAGATTATCATCAGCCGCATACACTCGGATTGGAAGCAAAAGAGGTTTTTTTTCTGGAAGACAATATAATTTTGGTCGAGGGGCAAGAAGACGTCGTATTTCTTCCTCTTATAGCTGAACAACTAAACCTCAAATTTGAAGGGGATTTTTTCGGCTGGGGAGTGGGCGGTGCACAGAAAATGGAATTCCTGATCAAAATTCTAATTGATTTGGGGTATAAAGATGTGAAGATTCTATTGGACGGAGATCAAAATAATTATTGCGAAGAGTTAAAAGGTAATTATCCAAACTATAAATTTTTCGTTATCCCAGCTGACGATATCCGAGACAAAGCGAGGAGAGCGGAGACTCAATCAAAGATTGGAATCGTTGATAGCGATGGGCTTCTTAAGCCAGAATATCGGAAAGATATGATTCGATTGATACGAGAAATCAATGACCATCATCCCTCTTATGATCGCAATTGATAATGAGGGCGCGGCAGTGCAACTGTACCGACGCTCCATAATGATGGGGGGTATTCGATCATCGGCTGTTTCAATGTGATTATGTCAACAGCAATTGTTTGGAAAGTGAGCATTAAGAAATGGACATCAATAGTGGAGGTCTGGATAAACTCATAGAGGAGTTTGAGTCATTAAGGAAACGACTTAGTGAGTTTGAAGAAACTAGCAAAGTCTCTTTGGCAGAGCTTTTCACTTCAGCATTTCTCAGAAGTCAGACTTCGTTTGATCACCCCGAAGAGTTCTTTGCTCTATTACCAAACCCTAATGAAGCTGACACCAAAGAACTCGATATTTTTGCTTCAATGTATTCGAGTTTTGATACATGGGAGGAGCTCCTTCGCGCCTCTGCGGTCGACTACACAAAGCATCGTCTTCTGGAGGATCTATTTGACTAGGGATGCAAGCCGTCCAGTTTTTACGGTTAATCTTTAAATACTTGACCCGTCTAAAGTCACAAGAGTCCGCCATTTATGTACCATGCTGTAATCATCAGCCTGCCGGAAGGGTGGTCGATGCTAGCAAAATCCTGACCGCAGCCGAACGGATCAGGAAAATTGCCTTAGCGACTTGAACATCATAGTTGATGATTCAGTTATCTGGACATTGATTGTCAGTAGTCTTCCATCAATGCAAATCCTCTAGCTCACTAAAGGCCTTCACGAACTCTTTCTCTCCATATCCTTCAAATGTAACTGTGATCGAATCGTCATTTTCACTCATGACAATACCCGTTCCATATTTCGGATGCTTAACCTGTCGCTCTCCATCAAACGCAGACGGATCAGTGGGCTTAGACGTCGGTTGATCTCTCATCCTCGCAACTTCCCGGCGAAACGCTTGCAAGTCAGGCGTACCCGCGTTCATTTCGTCACGATCAACCAAGTGCTCTGGGATCATGTAAAGATAGCTGCTTGGACCAGGGAACATACGAGGGTCATCTGGACTCGTGTAGTAGGATATTTCCAGAAAATCTTTGGCGCGTGTAATGCCCACAAAGAATAAGCGGCGTTCTTCTTCTGGATCCGCCCTTTGGCTGTGCAGCGGAATTGAACCGTAGTTTGCGCCAATAATGAAAACATACTTGAACTCCAAGCCTTTCGAAGCATGAAGAGTCATCAGCTTAACAGTATCTGTGCCTATCTGCACATCGTCTTTTAGTATGTCGATCCCATAAAGTGCTGAAGAATCAATAAAATACTTAATACCCTCAAATGCTTCAATATTTCGCGACCTAATATAAAGATCAATTTTTGAAAGAAGTGCCATAATGAGTTGTTTATCTTCCGCAAAAGCGGCTGTTGTTGGATTGAGATAGTTGTCGAGCTCAAAATAATCATAGGCACTCAAAATGCTCTCACTAGACTTACACCATTCAATAAACCCCTTCATTTTGTTAATTAAGTCTGACTTTTCTTCTTTGTCACCTTGGATTATCCTTCGCGCTTCAAAGGGTGAGAAATGTTCTCCATAAGATTCGTTTGTCAGTACGTCTATTGCGCTGTCCAGGTCATCACTATTTAAAGAGAATCGAATAAGTTTTATGAACCATCCTAAAACAGGAATATCTCTTAGCTGCTTTCGCATTGAAATCTCGAAAGGGATATTACGTTTCCTAAACACCTCCTGGAGTGTGCTCGATTGCTGATGTAAGCGGTAGAAGATGGCTATATCTTTATGCTCATTCCCTTGCGACACAATTTCGAGAACCCTGTCACATAAATAATGAGCCTCATTGAATGGATCGTAATGATTACGAATAGATATTTTGCTCCCTTGTTCACGAAGCCCACTTAAGTCAGCATTTGAAGTCAAGAAGCATCTTGCAACTTCCAAAATTGTTTTACATGAACGGTAATTAATTGGCAGGGAAAGCTCCTTAGCTCCGTATTCATCCCGAAATGAGGCGAACACATTTTGGCTGCTACCTCGCCAGCCATATATGATCTGATTTGTGTCGCCGACAACGAATATTCTCGTTTGATTCCCCGCTAGTGTGCGTATAAGCTCCAGTTGCATTTCATCACTATCATGAAATTCGTCAACAATGATCCATAGTGGCCTATAAGATATCCGCTTAACTAAAGTAATGGCATTGCGAATCAAGTCGTCAAAATTCATCTTGTTCTGTTTGATTCTGCCCTCACGCATCCAGCGTACTAATGTTTGAATATCATCCGGATGCTTCATGTTGCCATAAAGAAACTGTCCATATTCAGCGCGTTCCAGTCGCCTTTGCAACTTGTTTCGGTACTTAATCCGCAGTGGATTTGCCATGATAAGTTGCATGGCCATCTCGATCTCATCTTCAGGGTCTATTACCGTGAAGTCTTTAGTGTATTCAAGCTCATCCACGGGAAGAATTGTCTTCAACATTCTTAATGCCACACTATGAAAGGTACCGAAGAAGGACATTTCTTCTTCGGCAATCGATGCGTCAAAGTTTCTTATGCGTTCCTTGATCTCATTGGCAGCTTTATTTGTGAAGGTCAGGACGACTATATCTTTAAAGGAGATCCCCATAATCTTGGAGAGATAGAACAGCTTTGCAATAAGAACTGTTGTTTTTCCGCTGCCTACCTGGGCATTTACAAGGCACGCTGGACTATCATCGACAACAGCTTGCATTTGGTATTCATTAAGAATCGAAAATAATTCGTTAAACACGGGATTAACCACTTGTCAGATCATTATATCTCCGTTCAAGTTTACCCCTCTCATATCTGGTTTCGCTTTGTTCTAGATCAACATCGATAGCAAAGTTCCTGGGAACATCTACATATTGCGCTATCATATTTTGAAGCTTAGTTTTGTTGTCACTTTCTAGAAGCCAGCTTACGTAAAATTCGTTATTCAGCAACAGGATCAGCCTGGGGCTGTCAAGCCTAACGCTTTCAATTGATGAAATAAAGTTGGAGAGGTATTCGCCTTTGTTGAAAATATATTTCGCAAACCTGATCCATTCATCCGCAAGCTCGTCAAAAGAAAACGGTTTTTCTGCAAATGTCTCTTGGGGAACAGGTGGAAGCTTTATATCTGCTGGAGGTGCTGTCTCCTCGTACAAATTTTTTAATCCCCATAGAACAACAGCCCTGTCGAGATTATAATCTCCCACGCAGACAGGACACCCGTCCGCACACTTGCAACCACTTACCATTGTGATGGCTTTGTCAATTATTCTTTCAACCAAATCGTAAGCTTTTTCCGCGTAACCCAGCCCGCCAATAAATAAGTCATAAATGCAGATGGCGGTGCCCGCTGTGTCATTTCCGGTGATTTGTATACTATCGGCTTCGACATCCCCTCTTGTTGTCATAGTTGCCATCAGGGCTGCATTATGCAAAGCAAAGCAAATGCCGTCAAAATAGCTCTTCCAGGAATCATAAATATTTATTTTGAAAGGAGTGAACCTCCTGTAGATGTCTTCAACATTCTGTGGGAGATCAATCCAAACACCTTCCGTGTCGAAAGATTTTGATAATTTGGACTCAAGTTCCTGATATCCCAAGTTTTGATGATTGTGGAATTGCAGTTTCTTGTAGCCGCCAACAATGTAATTCACTTTTACATCGCCAAAAGAACACCTGGTTCTGCCAACTGGCCTGCCTTTCTGCTCCTTAATTATGGATAATATAGTTTCCGAATGAGGTACCGTATAGAAATTCTCATCGATTGCCTTCGCCTGTGCAGTTCTACTTTGCAGATTAAGAGTCAGCACCTGATATGATTGTCCATCATGCATATAGATAGCACCTTCATGAATTTCACGGAAGGCCTGTGTTTCATCCATCTCAGCAATAACTTCAGCGGTATCATAGTCCGTCAATCGATAACGCTCCTTATCCATATTCCGAAGGCTATAATCGCCTGCTGGAAAGTCCTTGCCAGACCAGATATATTTGCCGTTCTCGCTCCTCAGTTCCTTAGCATTCACCAAAACAGGCATTATTTCGCCTAGGTCGGGGAAGAGGGCGACATCATCAAGTGTCAGCGGAAGCTCCGCAGCCGCAGCGCGGACATGGGCGAATTGAACATAAAGGTTGTTTTTATCAATTACTGCGCTTTCGCTGCCGGTCTCGAACAGCCAATCAGGTTCGATGGCGAGATATTGATCAAACGGCAGATTGTCCAGTATGAGATATGTATCTGAAGTTTGCCCGCTTCTGCCAGCGCGACCGGCTTGCTGCCAAAATGAAGCACGGGTTCCTGGGTACCCTGTCAGTATTGTTGTGTCGACTTTTCCTATATCGATACCCAACTCCAATGCATTCGTTGCAACGAGGCCCTGTAGTTTCCCTGAAATCATTTTGCGCTCAATCTCTTGGCGTTCTTGTGGTTTGTATCCTCCGCGGTATCCTGATATCAAATGAGAATAACCCTGCCCTTGAACACCGTCATAACTCAACTTATCGCGTGATTCTTTGAGCACAACTTCAACTGCTTTCCTCGATTTACAAAAAGCGAGAAAACTTCGTTTTTCCATAACGAGCTCGGGGATCAAGTCGGCAGATATGCTGGTTGCCATAACGCGATGATTTGCACCTTGGATAAAGGGAGGTTGCAAAAAATAGTACTGCTTTTGTGGAGCGGGTGAGCCATCATTGTCAATCAGTTTAAATGACTTCCCGCAGATATTTTCTGCCAATTCTACAGGATTTGCAATCGTTGCTGAGCTGCATAGGAATTGGGGTGAAGTCGCGTAATATCTGCAAATGCGATTCAACCGTCGAAAGATGTTTGCAAAATGAGAACCGAATGCTCCTCGGTATGAGTGCAATTCATCAATGACCACATATCTCAAATTCGAGAATATGAAACTGAAGCCATACTTGCTGTGATGGGGTAGAAAGGCAGAGTTAAGCATCTCAGGGTTTGTCAATATAATATTGGCACTGTTTCTGATTCTACTACGCTCATTGGGAGGTGTATCGCCGTCGTAGACTCCAATTGAAATCTTATTATTTCCGAAATAATCCACCAAAGGAGACATGGCTCTGTATTGATCACTCGCCAATGCCTTCGTTGGATAGATGAAGATCGCCCTTGCTTGCGGGTTGGATAGAATCTCTTGCAGTACTGGAAGTAAAAAACTCAGGGTCTTACCGCTTGCCGTAGAGGTGGTAATAACAGTATTTCCGCCCTCCATAGCAGTATTAAACATATCGGCTTGGTGAACATATAGTTGCTTAATACCGCTATGAGACAGGTATTCTTTAATCTGCGGCAACATAGCATCTGGGAATTCTGCATAAACAGCATCCCGTCTTTCAGTGATCTTCTTATGAATTACAAACTGCTTTGGGGATCCTTTTTCTGCCATCTCGATAGCTTCTCCTCTACAAATAACCCATTACATCGCCTATTTTGCAATCCATCAATTGTTAGATAATTCCAGCGCTCCTATGCGAAACATATTGATCTAACTTGAGTCTTACGATAATCTTCGCAGAAAATCCTGCATCAAACGGCTAATGATGGCCTCTCAGCCTTTCTCAACTTCTGACCAAATCCCATAGTTTTTCGTAACTGCTGACAACATCGTACTTCACCTTTTCACCGCTGATAGCCCGGAAATGTTCACGGGCGCAGTGGACTTTCGCTTGTTCTATCTGGCGTAGTTCCATCGATGACATATCGCCCTTTGTCTCCGCAACAAAATAAATATGCTTTACCGTTCCCTCATAAAATGCAATCGCCCAATCAGGATTATACTTCCCGACGGGAGTATCAATATAAAAACCCCCGGGTAGTTTCACATAAACCTCTATTTCCTGACTATGGGATTCAAGCTCGACTGCAAAGTCTCGCTCTATGGTGGAATCATAGATGACGTAGTCGTACAAATGCCGTCGCGCCTCAATGGCATTCACCCCCAAGGCGCCTTTTTTCAAGTCTGGTTCTGTGAAGATATTTGTGCTGAACACCTCGGTTAGTTTGTCATAGGTGATGTGCTCGATAATTGATGTCGCCTTTTGCTCATTAATAATCTTGGAAGCGCGAATGATAAACTCCTCCGGATTATCCCCAAATTGATCAAAGATGTGTTTATCAATTCCTGTGAGTATTGAGACGACGGCCTTTCGAGTCAACCCGGTTTCCGTGACAATTTTTCCAACAAGGTCATAGGAGACCCTACTGCTCGCCCTCATCTGCGTGTAATCTGAAGTTTCTTCACGCGCAATAACAGGTCGGACGAAACCTTCTCCCGATTGCAGCTGATCTTTGCTGGTAATCGTCTTGGCTTGTTCACCCCTTTCAATCTTAAAATATACTTTTGAGACTCGAAGATGCTTGTTCAACGCTGTGATAGACTTCTCGATTAGTTCAGCCTCATCGAAGTTCACAACATAATAGCTTCTGCAATTGATGCGAGACCAAAGCTCTTGGAAAGCATGGCTATTTAATTTAGCTTCGTCGAGTGTGACTTCCACATTATTTTTCCGTGCATCCTCCGGCCTCGTGATCTTCGGATCGTAGACGGAGTCCAGAACAGCGATAATATCAACGGATCGCCCATCTGCCTCTTCCGGCACTTCCAAAATACCTTTCTTCTTAGCTTCGTAATAAAGTTCAGTGAGTTCACCACGCTTCACATAACCATTTTCAATGAGACTCTCGTGAATAATGGTGGCGGCATCCTCACCAAATTCCTCGACAAAAAGTTTTGCCTCAACCTTAACTGGACGATCTGCAACTGCTTCGGCAATCTCGCTTTGAAGTCCTTTTGCAAAGCTCTCATAACTTTCATTCGCGATGACAGTCAGAACATTAACGTTGTGGATCTCGTCGCGGGAGAGAACATTCTCGTCCATACGCTCGCCGTCCAAGTTTACAGCAAGACGTAGACCTCGCCCCACTTCTTGACGTTTACGGACATTCGCCTCGCTTCTTTTTAGAGTGCAAATCTGAAAGACATTCGGGTTATCCCACCCTTCACGCAAGGCGGAGTGAGAGAAGATAAAACGTACAGGTTCACGGTGATCGAGCAGGCGTTCCTTGTCCTTCATGATCAGGTCATACGCGTCCACGTCGTCGGAAGTGCGCTCTTTTCTATCTCCTAATCTGCCGTCTATCATACGGCCACTCTTCTTATCTATAGAGAAATACCCCGCATGTGTTTTATCGGCGGTAATGCTCGACAGATAGTCCAAATACTCAGGCCTATCCTCGAAATTCGGTTGCATTTTATTGACGATGGATTCGTATTCTTCCTCAAAGATTTGGGAATAGACTCCTCCGATCGCGTTGCTGTGCTCATCGTAATCCCTGTACTTCTTAACTTCATCGATGAAAAACAAGGAGAGGACTTTAACGTTTTTGGGAAAAAGCTGTTGCTCTCGTTCAATGTGCGATAGGATGGTTTCCCTGATCTGGATCCTGCGTAGCTGGTCTTCAGAATATGCCCCAATGACGTCCCCGGCGAACACCTTTATACCGTTCGTGAATTCCACCGAAGAATCCCGCCCGTCAATCCGAAGGACGGTGTATCCATCTTTATACTCGTCAAGTTCACCTGAATTCGCGAATAGATTGTAATTCTCATTTACCACGCGAGATACTTTGCGGACACCTCTACTTCCCTTCTGATCAAATTCTATGGTTGCAGTGGGATTCCCTTTGGAAAGATTGATGCTCTGAACGTAAACATAACCCTCGGTAGCCGTGCTTCCTGAAGCAGAAATACCCTTGACAGCAATCTTCTTGACAAGCCGTTTGTTATAAGCTTCCAAAGCGTCAAGGCGATATATCATGTTATAGACACTGTCCTCACGATGAGTCGCAGAATATCTAAGTGTCATCAGAGGGGCAAATTCCTTGAGCCGTTCTTTGGTCGCCTTGCCCTCAACAGACTGGGGTTCATCGATAATCAAAATGGGATTTGTCTTTGCTAGAATATCGATGGGTCGTCGTGAACGAAACTCGTCCAACTTCATGTAGATTCGTCGAGCATCTTTCCCACGGGCATTAAAAGCCTGACTATTGATAATCATGACATTGATTGAGCTATCGGACGCAAAACGGTCTATCTCAGTCAGTTGTGCAGAATTGTATATGAAGTACCGGATCTTTTTTCCGTATTCTTCTGCAAAGTGTTCCTCAGTCACCTGAAAAGATTTGTAGACACCCTCCCGAATCGCAACACTCGGGACAACAACAATAAACTTACTCCAGCCATAACGTTTATTCAGCTCATACATGGTTTTGATGTATGTGTAAGTTTTCCCTACACCGGTTTCCATCTCAATGGTGAGGTTATAGCGTCCTTCCAGTTTTTCGGAGGGTTTGATTCGCCCTGCACGTTGGATGGCTTGGATATGCTGCAATATCTTATCATCATCAACAACTACTGGAGCATTATTAAAACCTGAAACGTCGCGCGCAGTGGCGATAGCTACCTGTGACTCCCAATCGTCAGTTCCCTTGCCAGGATCCATCATGTAAGAAGGCGCATAGAAAGGTTGTCCCGCAAACACATCGCAAACGGCGACCGCAGCGTCTGTTTGGAATTTTTGTCGTCTAAATCTAAGTTTCATTCTGCCCTCTATACCTAAAAGGGTAATCAACCTCAGAGATTCCAGGATCTTCTTGAGCTGGTGAATGTGAGTTTCTCTTCGCCAATCGTTCGATAGAATCTATGAATGAAAGTGTATTTATCATAGTACGTACAACATATTCCGCTTCAGTATTTCCCAAAACGTCGTTGTCGTGCGCATAACTTTGTTTATTCCTTATCTCATTGAATTTCTCAAAAATCACAATGCTGTTTTGAATAGCCAATGGAACAAAAGGCGAATCGAAGACAACGTTTTTCAAGTAATGCTTCTTTAGTGCTCCGGCTAAACTGTGTAGTGGTAGGTAGTTACCCTTATCATTTGTCACTCCAATATCGTATGACGAACAAACGTTGCGCAAATATCTTGTGGAAAAGGTGTGTAATCTGTCCAAAACCAATGTCGGTTGATTCCTTGACAAAGCGTTATTAATGTCTTCTTGCAATGTTCTTAATGTATCCTCCTTTTCTGTAGGAATAGTTAGTTCAATTGGATGTCTCAGTAAACGACGGGCAACTTCACGAATATCTTCGACACGGCGCTGCTCCTTCGGACCATACGCGTCAATCTGCTGCTTGTTGTCAATGTAACGATCCAATAGGGCGTTGATGAGATTGCC
>Ga0265293_10002439_pt1 | contig 37386 bp, 29 predicted proteins | sample Munlanlewell138R_FD_192505 | JGI IMG/M metagenome (GOLD analysis project Ga0265293, IMG submission 192505) | Leachate microbial communities from a municipal landfill in Southern Ontario, Canada - Leachate well 138R | ecosystem: Engineered > Solid waste > Landfill > Unclassified | place: Canada... | reverse complement strand
TGGGGTGGAAGCAGCCGAGCAGCTGCTGCCCGGAGGCCAGGTCGACGACGGCGCCGTGGCCGAACTTCGGCCGGGGCTTGCCGAACTGCCCCGCCAGCAGCCCGAGCGCCACCTGCCAGGCGAAGCCGCCCAGGGTGACGATCACCCGGACGTGCGGGGAGATCATCGCCCACTCCGCGAGCAGCCACGGCGAACAGGTCACCCGCTCGGCCGGGGTCGGCGCGTTGCCGGGCGGGGCGCAGCGCACCGGAGACGTGATGCGAATCTTGTTGGCGCGCAATCCGTCCGCGGCATCCACGGCCGTCGACTGGTTGACCAGGCCGGCGCGGTGCAGCGCGGCGAACAGCTGATCGCCGGAGCGGTCCCCGGTGAAGATCCGCCCGGTCCGGTTGGCGCCGTTGGCCGCCGGGGCCAGGCCGAGGATCAGCAGCCGGGGCCGCGCCGCGCCCCACGCGGGCACCGGCCGGCCCCAGTACGGCTGATCGGCGAACGAGCGCCGCTTGACGACCGCGACCTCCTCGCGCCACGACACCAACCGCGGGCAGGCCCGGCACACGCTGATCTGAGCGTCGAGTTCGCGCACACTGCCGGCGGCGGCGGCCAACTCCGCAACCTCGGTCTCGTCGGCGGCGACGGGGGTCGCGGCGGTGGCCGGGTCACCCGGCCAGCCGGTGCCGGGCGGCACCGGCGAGGCGAACAGACGCCCGGTCCGCGGATGAGGCAACACCTCTTCATCGTGCCAGTCGAAATTGCGTGGTCGCGGCGGGTTCGCACTGCTAGCGTCGATTCGCCATGGCCAGCCGCTCCCGCGTACCGCTCGGGCTGATCCTGTTCTCGGCCCTGGTCGCCGGCGCCGGCAACGGCATCTCGATCATCGCGTTCCCGTGGTTGGTGCTGCAGCGCAACGGCTCGGCGATGGAGGCCTCGGTGGTGGCGATGGCGGCCACCCTGCCGCTGCTGGTGGCGACGCTGTTCGCCGGGACCGCGGTGGACTATCTGGGCCGGCGGCGGGTGTCGATGCTCTCGGATCTGCTCTCGGCGCTGTCGGTGGCCGCGGTGCCGGTGATCGCGCTGAGCTTCGGGGCCGAGGCCGTCAACGTGGCCGTGCTGGCGACGCTGGCCGCGTTCGGCGCGTTCTTCGATCCGGCCGGGATGACCGCCCGCGAGACCATGCTGCCCGAGGCCGCCGCGCAGGCCGGCTGGACCCTGGACAAGGCCAACAGCGGCTACGAGGCCGTCTTCAACCTGGCCTACATCGTGGGGCCGGGCATCGGCGGTGTGCTGATCGCGACGATCGGCGGCATCAACACCATGTGGGTGACCGCGGGCGCGTTCGCGTTGTCGATGGCGGTCATCGGGGCGTTGCGCCTCGAGGGCGCCGGGGTTCCGGACCGCACCCAGCTGCCCGAGCAGGTGTGGGCCGGGATCGTCGAGGGTCTGCGCTTCGTGTGGAACCTGCGGGTGCTGCGCACCCTGGCGCTGATCGACCTGGCGGTCGTGGGGCTGTACATGCCGATGGAGAGCGTGCTGTTCCCGAAGTACTTCACCGACCGCTCCGAGCCCGCGCAGCTGGGCTGGGTGCTGATGGCGCTGTCGATCGGCGGGTTGGTGGGCGCGCTGGGCTACGCGGTGACCTCCCGGTTCATGAGCCGACGGGTGACGATGATCGCCGCGGTGCTGATCCTGGGCATCACCATGACGGTGATCGCGGTGCTGCCGCCGCTGCCGGTGATCCTGGCGATGGCGGCCATCGGCGGGTTCGCCTACGGGCCCATCCAGCCGATCTACAACTACGTCATGCAGACCCGGGCGCCGCAGCATCTGCGCGGCCGGGTGGTCGGGGTGATGGGCTCGCTGGCGTATGCGGCCGGCCCGGTCGGGCTCATCGTGGCCGGACCGCTGGCCGACGGCGCCGGTCTGCAGGTGACGTTCCTGGCGCTGTCGATCCCGATGATCCTCATCGGCGTGGTGGCGCTGTTCCTGCCGTCGCTGCGGGAGCTGGATCGAACACCCGGCTGAGTGCGGCCAGCGCGGCGGGATCGCCGTCGACGGTCAGCTCCCCCGATTCCTGCAGGGCCGCGACGCGGTCGGGATGGGTTGCGGCCATGAGGGTCTCGGCGCGGCCGGTCAGCGTGATGTCGGCCGCGGCGTCGTCGTCGAGATCCTCGATCCCTTGTTCCCCGATGCGCCCGGTCCAGGCCCCCTCGGGCATCACGAGGCGCAGCACGATGTCGACGCCGGGCCGGTCCGGTCGGGCGTACGCTCGCACCCCGCGTCCCACCCATTGCGGGCGCACCGCGTCGTCGGGCTGACGGGTCTCGATCAGCGGACGCCCCCAGCGGATGTAGGCGCTGACGACGTCCTCGAGCGCGCGACCGCGTTCGGTCAGTTCGTACACGCGACCGGTCGCGGGGCGGGCCAGTTCGCGGCGGGTCAGCACGCCGTCGGCCTCCAGGTCGCGAAGGCGCGAGGCCAGCATGTCGGTGGCGATGGGCGCGAGCGCGGCGAGCAGGTCGCCGTAGCGCTGCGGTCCGGCGAGCAGTTCCCGGACGATCAGCAGCGACCAGCGGTCGCCGACGACATCGAGGCTTTTGGCCAGGGCGCAGTACTGACCGTAGGAGCGGACCATCAGCACAGTCTAGTCATCCTTGGAATTTCCAATTTCATACTTGCTTTTTCCAAGTAGCACTCTTAGCCTTGGACCATGGCACCCGAGATCGACACCGTCCCCACCCTGGAACTCCTCGCCGACATCCAGCTGGACATCGCGGCGGTCCACGTCACCCCGGGGCCGGCGGGTACCCGGCTCACCTATGTCATCGGCGGCGGACGCTGCGACGGGCCCGCGCTGCACGGGGAGTTCCTCGCCGGCGGCGGCGACTGGGTCCTCGTGGGCGCCGACGGCGTCTCGCGCCTGGACGTGCGCGCCACCCTGCGCACCGATGACGGCGCGTTGGTACAGGTGACCAACCTCGGCCGGGTGCGGATGCCCCCGGAGTCCGTCGAACGCTTTCGCGCGGGTGAACTGATCCGGCACGACGAGATGTACGGCCGTTCGAGCCCGTTGTTCGACAGCGGCGACCCACGTTATGAGTGGCTCAACGGCACCTACACGCTGGCCGTCAACGAGGTCTCGCTGACGGCCGTGCACTATCGGGTGTTCGCCGTCGGCTGAGCCGGCCGCGATCCGTAGGATCGGCGCTGTGCCCCACCCCGCTCTCCCCACGCTGACCTCGCAACTCCCGGCGGGAACGGTCGTCACCGACCCCGACATCCTGGCCCCCTACCGACAGGACCGCGCCTTCGATCCCGACGCCGGGACGCCGCTGGCGGTGGTGCGCCCCGCCCGCACCGAGGAAGTGCAGACCGTACTGCGCTGGGCCACCGAGCACCGGATCGCCGTGGTGCCGCGCGGAATGGGCACCGGTCTGTCCGGCGGGGCGACGGCCCTGGACGGCGGGATCGTGTTGTCGACGGAGAAGATGCGCGACATCACGGTGGACCCCGTGACCCGGACCGCCGTCGTGCAGCCCGGGTTGCTCAACGCGGAGGTGAAGAAGGCCGTTGCGGCGCATGGCCTCTGGTACCCCCCGGACCCGTCGTCGTTCGAGATCTGCAGCATCGGCGGCAACATCGCCACCAACGCCGGCGGGTTGTGCTGCGTGAAGTACGGCGTCACCACCGACTACGTGCTGGGCCTGCAGGTGGTGCTCGCCGACGGCACCGCGGTGCGTCTCGGCGGCCCCCGCCTGAAAGACGTTGCGGGGCTGAGCCTCACGAAGCTGTTCGTGGGCAGCGAGGGCACCCTCGGGGTGATCACCGAGGTGACGTTGCGCCTGCTGCCCGCCCAGCCCACGGCGTGCACGGTGGTCGCCACGTTCGGGTCGGTGCGCGCGGCCTGCGAGGCCGTCGCGGCGGTCACCGGCAAGATCCGCCCGGCCATGCTGGAGTTCATGGATTCCGCGGCCATCAACGCCGTCGAGGACAAGCTGAAGATGGGCCTGGACCGCACCGCCGCGGCCATGCTGGTGGCAGCCTCCGACGAACGCGGCAGTTCCGGCGCCGAGGACGCCGAGTTCATGGCCGCGGTGTTCACCGAACACGGTGCCCGCGAGGTGTTCTCGACGTCCGACCCCGACGAGGGCGAGGCCTTCGTCGCGGCGCGGCGGTTCGCGATTCCCGCGGTGGAGGCCAAGGGGTCGCTGCTGCTCGAGGACGTAGGGGTGCCGCTGTCGGCGCTGGCCGATCTGGTCGCCGGGGTCGAGGCGCTGGCGGCCGAGCGCGACCTGATGATCTCGGTGATCGCGCACGCCGGCGACGGGAACACCCACCCGCTGATCGTGTTCGACCCGGCCGACCCCGACATGACGGCGCGGGCCGAACGGGCCTTCGGTGAGATCATGGAACTCGCCGTCGGCCTCGGCGGCACGATCACCGGTGAGCACGGCGTCGGCCGGCTCAAGAAGCCGTGGCTGGCCGACTACCTCGGCCCGGAGGCGATGGAACTGAACCGCCGGATCAAGGGCGCCCTGGACCCCGACGGCATCCTCAATCCGGGCACGATCTTCTGATCGCGCCCGGGTTGACACATCGATCACAGTGTCGTACCAATGAGACATGACAGCGGATCTGTCTCACCTTGATTCAGGCCGGACCTCGTTCCGGCTGGCCGACGCCGACTCCTGGGCCGAGCCCTGGCCGATGTACCGCGCGCTGCGCGATCACGACCCGGTGCACCACGTGATTCCCGAGCAGCACCCCGAGCACGACTACTACGTGCTGTCCCGGCACGCCGACATCTTCGCCGCGGCCCGCGACCACGAGACGTTCTCCTCGGCGCAGGGACTCACGGTGAACTACGGCGAGCTGGAAATGATCGGCCTGCAGGACAATCCGCCGATGGTCATGCAGGATCCGCCGGTGCACACGCAGTTCCGCAAGCTGGTGTCGCGCGGGTTCACCCCGCGACAGGTGCAGGCCGTCGAACCCCAGGTCCGCGAGTTCGTCGTCGACCGCCTCGAACGGTTGCGCGCCGACGGCGGCGGCGACATTGTCGCCGCGCTGTTCAAACCCCTGCCGTCCATGGTGGTCGCGCACTATCTCGGGGTGCCCGCGGCCGACCGCGACCGGTTCGACGGCTGGACCGACGCCATCGTCGCGGCCAACACCGCCGAGGGCGGGCTGGGTTCCGCGCTGGACACCCTCGGCGACGCGCTCGGCGAGATGATGGCCTACTTCACCGCCCTGGTCGAGCACCGCCGGGTGGCTCCCGCCGACGACACCGTGTCGCACCTGGTCGCGGCCGGGGTCGGGGCCGACGGGGACCTCGCCGGGCTGCTGTCGATCCTGGCGTTCACCTTCACCATGGTCACCGGCGGCAACGACACCACCACCGGAATGCTCGGCGGCTCGGTGCAGCTGCTGCACCGCCGGCCCGACCAGCGCCGCCTGTTGACCGAGGACCCGGAGTTGATCCCGGATTCCGTCGAGGAGTTCCTGCGGCTGACCTCACCCGTGCAGGGATTGGCGCGCACCGTGACTCGCGACGTCACCCTCGCCGACACGACCATTCCCGCGGGGCGGAAGGTGTTGCTGCTCTATGGTTCCGGCAACCGCGACGAACGCCAGTACGGACCCGATGCGGCCGAGTTGGAGGTCACGCGCCGCCCGCGCAACATCCTGACGTTCAGCCACGGCGCACACCACTGTCTAGGCGCGGCGGCCGCGCGGATGCAGTCCCGGGTGGCGCTGAGCGAGCTGCTGACCCGCTGCCCCGACTTCGAGGTGGACGAGTCCGGAATAGTCTGGGCCGGTGGCAGTTACGTGCGCCGTCCGCTGTCGGTCCCGGTGACGGTGCACTGATGGCCGGCAACAACTGGCTGGGATCGCGGCGCAGCGAGGCCGCGGCCGACCGCATCCTCGACGCCGCGGGCGAGCTGTTCGCCCGCCGCCCCGCCGCCGCGGTGGGCATGCACGAAATCGCCCAGGCCGCAGGCTGTTCCCGGGCCACCCTGTACCGGTACTTCGAGAACCGCGAGGCGCTGCACACCGCCTACGTCCATCGCGAGGCGTACGCGGTGCACCGGGAGATGGTGGCGAATCTTGCGGGTGTCGACGATCCGCACCAGCGGCTGGTCCAGGCGTTCCTCGTCTCGTTGCGGCTGGTGCGCGACAATCCGGCCCTGCAGTCCTGGTTCGCCGCGGACGACGCCCCGATCGGTGCCGAGATCGCCGAGTCCTCCGAGGTGATCAAGGCGATGAGCGCGGCGTTCGTGGTGTCGCTGGGGTACGGCGAACCGGACGCCGACGCCGAGTCCGTCGAGCGCAAGGCGCGCTGGCTGGTGCGGGTGCTCACCTCGCTGCTGCTGTTCCCGGGCCGCGACGAGGACGACGAGCGCCGGATGGTCGAGGAGTTCCTGGTGCCGGTCGTGACGCCGTCAGCGCGGGATCAGGCAACCCAGTAGCCCTGCGCCTTGATCGCCGTCCGCGGAATCGCGAAGTCCTCGCGCAGCACCCTCGCGACCGCGCGTGTGGTCCGGTTGTCGCAGGCGACCCAGCCGAAGTGGTCGCCCGCCTCGAACGCCGCGGCGCTGACCGCCTCGATCAGTCCCTGCCCGCCGTCGCGGCGATCCACCCAGGTGACCTCCGCGTCGCCGACAACCGGCAGGTCGCGGGCCTCGTCGTGACCGGCCTCGAGAAACACCCGCGCGGGCGCCCCGTCGATGGCGTCGAGCAGCGAGTTGATCGCGGGCAGTGACGCGGTGTCGCCGACGATGACGTACCCGGCCGGCGCCGGGGTCGGCAGCTGGAAGTTGCTGCCCAGCACCGTCACCTCGAGGACGTCGCCCGGGCGGGCGCCGGCGGCCCAGCCGGTGGCCAGGCCGTCGTGCATGGCGAAGTCGATGTCGACGCTGCGCGCCTGCGGATCCGGATTGACCAGGGTGTAGCCGCGCTGATGGGCCTTGCCGCCGTCGGGGAACCAGCCCCGGACCCACATGGTCGGATGGACCGGGCAGTCGTCGAGCAGCGCCCCGGAGTCGAAGTGCAACCGCAGATAATGCGGGCTGATCTCGGTGCGTCCGGTGACGGTCAGCTGGTAATCCCCGCCCCGCCACAGCTTGACCAGGGCCCCGGTGAGGCCCCGAGACGGCTTCTGCTCGGCCACGGCCCGCTCCCTTCGTCGAAGTTAGGTCACCCTAACTTATGGCCGACGGTACGGGGCGCTCACCGCACCCGGGTGAACCGGTGCAGCAACCACGACACCGGGATGGTCAGCACCATCGTCGCGACGAACAGTCCGGCCATCGATCCGGTGTAGACCGGCTTGTGCAGGATCTCGACCATCGCGATCTCCATGAGCACCAGATGCACCAGGAAGATCTCGTAGGAGATCTCCCCCAGCCACACCATGGGCCGGCTCGCGAGAAAGCGGTTATACCAACCGCGCTGGTCCCCCAGCGCCGGCGGCGCCAGCACCAGCGCCGCGATCACGGCGTAGAACACCGCCTTGACGATCGCCTCGCTCAGCGCCTTGGGCGACGTCGTAGGCTCGCCCGCGATCGGGGTGGCGGCAATGAAGTAACAGATCAGCGCCAACGGCACCGCGACAAATCCGTAGCACCGCACTCCCATCGACTGCAGCACCGCCAGCGCCATGCCGCCCAGGAACCACAGCAGATAGGTCGGCAGCCACAGCGTGGCGCCGTCCGGCAACCAGTGCGAATCGTGCACCAGCATCAGCCACAGCGGCGTGATCAACCCCAGCGCCGCCATGCTCGCCAGCAGCAGCCACGGGCGCCACTGCCGGCGGCACAGCACCACCAGCAGCAGGTAGGCCAGGCCGGGCAGCACCGCATAGAACGACACCTCGACCGCCAGGCTCCACATCTGCGTAAGACCCTGGTGCAGATACGAATACACGTAGTTGTCGGTGTAGAGCTGGGTCAGCGTGAGGTTGCGGAACAGCCCCTCCCAGGTGTGTCCCGGGTTGGGTCCGGCGGTGCGGAAGTGGTAGACGAGGTAGGCCAGCAGCACCGTGACGACGTAGGCCGGCATGATCCGGCGCACCCGGTGCCAGGCGTAGCGGCGCACCGAGGGCGCCGGGCGGTCGGCGGCCACCGCGCGCACCCACGGCCGGAACAGCAGGAAACCCGACAGCGCGAAAAAGATCGGCACGCCGATCTCCATCCGCGAATACACCAACCCGACGTAGCCCTGCGGGTACTTGCCGGTGGTGTACGCCGCGTGGGTGAGCACCACCAGCAGCGCCGCGACGGCACGCACACCGGTCAGCGAGGCGACCCGGTCGACGGTGGAGACCTGCTCCAGTCCGCCCTGGACGTCGCGGTCCTGCGACAACGTCATTCGAACTTACGGTGCTTGTGCGGTTTCTTGCCCTGGCCCTTGTAGGGCTTCTTGTCGCCACCCCGGAACGGCTTCTTGCCGCCGCCGTCGCGGGCGCCGGGCCCGCGGTCGAGCTGCAGGTTGATCAACTGGCCCTGGATGCGGGTCTTCGCCAGCGCCTTGAGCGCCTCGGGCGGCAACTCCGGCGGCAGTTCCACCAGTGAGAAGTCCTGCATGATCGAAATGTGCCCAAAATCACTGCGGTGCAGGCCGCCCTCGTTGGCGATGGCGCCGACGATCGCACCGGGCATCACCTTGTGCCGCTTGCCCACGTCGATGCGGTAGGTGGCGAAGTCGCCGGAGGGACGACGCATCGGCCGGTCCGAGCGCGCCGGCCGGTCCGGACGTTCCCGCCGCTTCTCCGGCGGCGGTTCGGACATCAGGAACTCCGCACCGTTGCGGGTCTGCAGGGCCAGCGCCGCCGCGATGTCGCCCATCGGGACATCGCTTTCGCGTTCGTAGTCCTCGATGAGCCTGCGGAACAACTCGAAGCCGGGCGCCCCGAGCGATTCGCTGATCGAGTCCCGGAACTTCGCCACCCGCTGCGCGTTGACGTCGTCGACGGTGGGCAGCTGGATCTCCTCGAGCTGCGACCGGGTGGCCTTCTCGATGGCCTTGAGCATGTGGCGCTCGCGCGGCGAGACGAAAAGTATTGCGGTTCCGGACCTTCCGGCACGGCCGGTGCGGCCGATGCGGTGCACGTAGGACTCGGTGTCGTGCGGGATGTCGTAGTTGAGCACGTGCGAGATCCGCTCGACGTCCAGCCCGCGGGCGGCGACGTCGGTCGCGACCAGGATGTCCACGCTGCCGTCCTTGAGGGCGGAGATGGTGCGCTCCCGCTGGTTCTGCGCGATGTCGCCGTTGATGGCGGCGGCGGAGAACCCGCGCGCCCGCAGCTTCTCGGCGACCTCCTCGGTGGCCTGCTTGGTGCGCACGAACACGATCATCGCCTCGAAGGACTCGACCTCGAGGATCCGGGTCAACGCGTCCATCTTGCGGTAGCCGGCCACCTGCAGGTAGCGCTGCGTGATGTTCTCCGCCGTCGCGGTCTTGGCCTTGACCGAGACCTCGACGGGGTCGTGCAGGTACTTGGTGGTGATCTTGCGGATGGCCGACGGCATGGTCGCCGAGAACAGCGCGACCTGCTTGTACTCCGGGGTGTCGGACAGGATGCGCTCGACGTCCTCGGCGAAGCCCATCTGCAGCATCTCGTCGGCCTCGTCGAGCACCAGGTAATCCAGGTGCGACAGATCCAGCGTGCCGCGTTCCAGGTGGTCGATGACCCGCCCCGGGGTGCCGACCACGACCTGCGCACCGCGGCGCAGCCCGGCCAGCTGCGGGGCGTAGGCCGAGCCGCCGTACACGGCCAGCACGTTGACCTGCGGCAGCCCGGCCCCGTACCGGCTGAACGCCTCGGCGACCTGCAGCGCCAGCTCGCGGGTCGGGGCGAGCACCAGGGCCTGCGTGCCCTTCTTGGTGACGTCGATCTTGGACAGGATCGGGATGGCGAACGCGGCGGTCTTACCGGTCCCGGTCTGCGCCAGGCCCACCACATCGGAGCCCTCCAGCAGCGCCGGGATGGTCGCCGCCTGGATCGCCGACGGCGACTCGTAGCCGACGTCGGACACCGCCTGCAGCACGGCGGGATGAATCTGCAGGTCGGCGAACGTCAGGGCAGCGGGACCGGACTGGTCCGGGTCTTCGGTGGTCATTGCAGGTGAGTCTAATCTGCTGCGGGCGCGACGCCTGCCAGGTCGCCGATCACCGAGGGCGGTAGCCTGCCGGTGTGTCCGCAGCGCGTCGAGCAACTCTGGCCTCGGCAGTGGCCGCGGTGGCGCTGACGGCGCTGACGGCGCTGACCGGGTGCGGTTCGGGCGACTCCACCGTGGCCAAGACCCCCGCGCCGCCCGAGGCCCCGGCGGCCACCAGCGCGGCCCCGAGCACCGTCGCCCCGCCCACCACGACACCCACCGGCCCGGCCGATCCGTGCGCGGTGAACCTGGCCGCGCCGGCCATCGCCCAGGCCGTCTCGGAGTTGCCCCGCGACCCGCGCAGCAAGCAGCCCTGGAGCGCCGAGCCGATCGCGGGCAACTACAACGAATGCGCGCCGCTGTCGGCGGTGATCGTCGAGGCCAACACCAACGCCGAGAACCCCAGCACCCGCGCGGTGCTGTTCCACCTGGGCCGCTACATCCCCACCGGGGTGCCCGACACCTTCGGCTTCAACGGCCTCGACACCGCCCAGAGCACCGGCGACACCGTGGCCCTCGAGTACGACGCCGGCATCGACGGGCTCTCCAGCACCGTCAAGTTCCGGTGGAACGGCAGCGGAGTCGAACTGATCGGCAACGCCCCGGCCGGATAGCCCGCCGCGCGTCCCCGGCCGCCCCGGCGGTGTCGGTCTGCTCCCCTACAGTGGGCGCTGTGTTCGTCGCCGACGACCCCGGCGGCCCGGTGGTCATCTACAGCGCCTCGGATCTGGCCGCCGCGGCCGGGTGCGAATACGCGCTGCTGCGCGGCTTCGACGCCAAGCTGGGCCGCGCCGAACCTGGCGACGGCGCCGACGACGAAATGCTGCGCCGCACCGCCGAACTCGGCACCGAACACGAACAGCGCACGCTCGAACAGCTCGTCGCGCGGTACGGCACCGGCCCCACCGGGGTGGTCAAGATCCCGACCGCGGGCTACTCGGTGCCGGCGCTGCGCCGCGCGGCCGAGGCCACCACCGCCGCACTGACCGCCCGGCCCGCGGTGATCTATCAGGCCGCCGTGCTCGACGGCCGCTTCGCCGGCTTCGCCGACTTCCTGATCCGCACCGACGACCACCCCGAGGCCCCCTACCGGGTGGTCGACACCAAGCTGGCCCGCCACGCCAAGGTCACCGCACTGCTGCAGATCGCCGGCTACGCCGACGCGCTGGGTGCCGCCGGGGTCGACGTGGCCCCCACGGCGCAGCTGGTGCTCGGCGACGGGCACACGGTCGAGTACCCGCTGGCCGACCTGATCCCGGTCTATCGCCGGCAGCGCACGCGCCTGCAGGAACTGCTGGACACCCACCTGCACTCCGGCGCCCCGGCACATTGGGACGACCAGACCGTTGCGGCCTGCATGCGCTGCGAGGTGTGCGCACCGCACCTGGTCGAGGACGACGACGTGCTGCTGGTCGCCGGGATGCGCCTGACCCAGCGGGCCACCCTGCTCGAGGCCGGCATCGACAGCGTGACCGGCCTGGCCGAGTCGACGGGACCGGTCGAGGGCATCGCGGGCGCGACCATGACGGCCCTGCGCCGCCAGGCCCGGCTGCAGGTGCAGGGCCGCCGCAGCGACGCCCCGCCGTACGAGGTGGCCGACCCCGCCGCGCTGGGCGCGTTGCCCGCCCCCAACCCCGGCGACCTGTTCTTCGACTTCGAGGGCGACCCGCTGTGGACCGAGGACGGCCAGACCTGGGGGCTCGAGTACATGTGGGGCGTCCTCGACGAGCGGGACCGGTTCACCCCGCTGTGGGCGCGAGACCGCACCAGCGAACGCAAGGCGCTCCTGGACTTCCTGGCCATGGTCCGCAAGCGCCGCAAGCGCTACCCGGACATGCACATCTACCACTATGCGCCCTACGAACGAACGACGTTGCTGCACTTGGCCGCCCGCTACGGTGTCGGCGAGGACGAGGTCGACGACCTGCTGCGCGCCGAGGTGCTGGTGGACCTCTATCCGATCGTGCGCAACGGGCTGTGCATCGGCGCCGCGTCGTACTCCCTCAAGGCGCTCGAACCGCTGTACATGGGGGCGGAGTTGCGCACCGGGGAGGTCACCAACGCCGCGGCGTCGATCACCCAGTACGCGCAGTACCGCGCCCTGCAGGACGCCGGCCGGCACGAGGAGGCCGACGCGGTCCTCAAGGAGATCACCGACTACAACCTCTACGACTGCCGCTCCACCCGCCGGCTGCGGGACTGGTTGCTGCTGCGCGCCTTCGAGGCCGGCGTCACCCACCTGACCCGCACCGCCGACACCGGGGAGACGGTGCCGCCGCTGGACCAGACCGCACACACGCTGCGCGAGTACGCCGGTGACGGCTACAGCGCCCCGCGGACCCCCGAGCAGACCGCGGCGGCCCTGCTCGAATCCGCCCGCGGCTACTATCCGCGCGAACGAAAGCCCTACTGGTGGGCGCACTTTCAGCGGCTCAGCCACCCCGTGGACGAGTGGGGCGACACCTCCGGGGTGTTCCTCGTCGATACGGCCGAGGTGGTCGAGGACTGGCACCTGCCGCCGCGGGCGCGCAAACTGCGCCGCCATGTGCGTCTCAGCGGGGTGCTGCAGGGCGGTGCGCTGGACCACCGGCCGCAGACCATCTACGACCAGCCGGCCCCACCGGGACTCGACGACGACCACCCCGACCGCCGCGCGGCCTGCGGCGCCAAGGTCATCGACCAGGTGGCGGTCGACGGCGTCCCGATCGAGGTGGTGGTCGAGGAACTGGCACCGGCGGCGGGCCCGTTCGAGCACCTGCCGATGGCGCTGACCCCGGCCAAGCCCATCCGCACCGACCGGATCGAGGCGTCGATCAACGAGGCCGCCGACCGGGCCGCGGCCACGCTGCGCGAGGATCCGCCGCGGCTGCCCCGCACCGCCGTCGTCGACATCCTGTGCCGGCGCCCGCCGACCACCCGCAGCGGTGCCGCGCTGCCGCGACTGGACGACGACATCGCCTCCATCACCGCCGCCGCGCTGGACCTGGACCGGTCCTACCTGGCCGTGCACGGGCCGCCGGGCACCGGTAAGACCTACACCGCGGCCCGGGTCATCGCCGCGCTGGTCAACGAGCACCGCTGGAAGGTGGGCGTGGTGGCGCAATCACACTCGGTGGTCGCCCACCTGCTTGACGAGATCGTCGGCGCGGGTGTCGACGCGGCCGCGGTGGCCAAGAAACCCAGCCTCGACGGCATCGGCGGGCGCTTCAGCACCATCGGAGAGAACGAGTACGCGACCTTCCTCGACACCGAGGACGGCCGCGTGATCGGCGGCACCGCATGGGATTTCGCCAACGACAGCCGGATCGGGGCCGAGGTGCTGGACCTGTTGGCCATCGACGAGGCCGGGCAGTTCTCCCTGGGCAACACCATCGCGGTGGCCCGCGCCACGCGCAACATGCTGCTGCTCGGCGACCCGCAGCAACTGGGCCAGGTCTCGACCGGCAACCACCCCGAACCTGTCGACCATTCGGCGCTGGGCTGGTTGACCGACGGGCACGACGTGCTGCCGGCCGAACTCGGCTACTTTCTGGAGTGCACGCACCGGATGCACCCGCGGGTATGCGCGGTGGTGTCGGCGCTGTCCTACGACAATCGACTGCTGCCGCACCCCAAGACCGCCGAACGCCGCCTCGACGGCCACCCGCCCGGCGTGCACACGCTGCTGGTCGAGCACCACGACAACGCCACCGCCAGCGTCGAGGAGGCCGCCGCGATCACCGCCGCCATCGCGGATCTCCTCGGCGCGACGTGGTCAGACGAACACGGCAGCCGACCGCTGACCGCGGGCGACGTCCTGGTGGTCGCGCCGTACAACGCCCAGGTGCTGACCCTGCGCGCGCACCTGGCGGACGCCGGCCTCGGCGAGGTCCTGGTGGGCACCGTGGACAAGCTGCAGGGCCGCCAGGCGCCGGTGGTGTTCGCCTCCATGACGGCGTCGGCCCTCGCCGATGTCCCCCGCGGAATGTCATTCCTGCTCAACCGAAATCGGCTCAACGTCGCCATCAGCCGGGCGCAGTACCTGGCGGTCGTGGTGCGCTCACCGTCGCTGACCGACTACCTGCCCGGCACACCGCAGGGCCTGATCGACCTCGGCGCGTTCCTCGCGCTGTCCCCCGGCTCGGAACCGGCCTGACGTCACCGAACTGAATACGTCGACCTGAAATTTCGCTGATCGAAACTGTTCTCCAGGGGCGGTTCCGGGCGTCCAATCGAAAGATCCCGCCCCATCGATCAGAGGAGCTCCCGTCTGATGGCAGCGCCCGCGAGACAACTTCATCTGAATGCGTTCCTGCGCAACATCGGTCAGCACGAGGCCGCGTGGCGGCTGCCCGAGACCCGGGTGTCGGCCATCACCGACATCGACCACTACGTCGAACTCGCCCGCATCGCCGAACGCGGGAAACTCGACGCGATCTTCTTCGCCGACCACCCGGTCCTCAAGGGCCAGACCGAGTTCCGCCCGTTCGACGCGCTCGACCCGGTCACCCTGGTGACCGCGCTGTCGGCGGCCACCAGCCAGATCGGGCTCATCGCGACCTCCTCGACCACCTACAACGACCCGTACAGCCTGGCCCGCCGCTTCGCCACCCTCGACCACGTGAGCAAGGGCCGGGCCGGCTGGAACGTGGTGACCACCGCCAACCAGAGCGCCGCGGCCAACTTCGGCTTCCCCGACCATCCGGATCCCACGCACCGCTACCGCCGCGCCGACGAGTTCCTCGACGTCACGCTGCGGCTGTGGGACAGCTGGGAGGACGACGCCATCGTGGGCGACAAGGACGCCCCGCGGTTCGTGGACCCGGCGAAGATCCACGCCATCAACCACGACGGGGAGCATTTCACCGTGGCCGGCCCGCTGGAGGTGCCGCGTTCGCCGCAGGGACACCCGGTGCTGTTCCAGGCCGGATCCTCGGAACCCGGCAAGGACCTGGCGGCCAAGTACGCCGAGGCCATCTTCACCGCCCAGCCCACCCTCGGCGAGGCGCAGGACTTCTACACCGACGTCAAGGCGCGAGTGCGCAAGTACGGCCGCAACCCGGACCAGGTGCTCATCCTGCCCGGTCTGTCGACGATCATCGGCGGCACGGAAGCCGAAGCACAGCAACGCAAGCGGCAACTCGAGGAACTCACCGTCGTCGACTACGGCCTGGAACAGCTCAGCCGCGTCGTCGGTTACGCGGTGACCAAGGACGACCTCGACCGCCGGCTGAGCTTCGGCCCCGAGGACGACGCCGCCACCCACATGAAGAGCCGCTTCGCCCTGGTGCGCCGGCTCGCGGTGGCCGAAAACCTCACCGTCCGTGAGCTGTTGCTGCGCCTGAGCGGCGGGCGCGGCCACCGCGTCTTCGCCGGCACCCCCGAGCAGGTCGCCGACACCATCGAGGAGTGGTTCACCAGCGGGGGCGCCGACGGGTTCAACCTGATCCCGCCTGCGCTGCCGTCCTCACTGGCCGCCTTCGTCGACCACGTCGTGCCGGAACTGCAGCGCCGCGGCCTGTTCCGCACCGAGTACACCGGCAGCACGCTGCGTGAACACCTCGGCCTCGAGCGACCCGTCAACCGAAACAGCGCCGAGACGGCCGTCTCGGCCGCATGCTAGCTGGGAGAAGAACGTGCACAACCGTCTCGCCCCCATGGCCCGCCTCACCGCCGTCGCGGTGCTCGCCGTCGGCGCGCTGACCTCCTGCGGATCGGCCGATACCGAGGTGGCACCCGAGGACCGGCTGGCCGCCGACGCGCCGCTGCCCGTGGCCGTGCCGGCCGGCACCACCCTGGTGGTGGCCGACGACGCCAACCGGCTCAAGACCCTGTTCGCGCTGTCCGGTGAACAGGACCGGCTGACCGCCGAGGTGACCTACGCCAACTTCAGCAGCGGTCCGCTGCGCCTGGAGGCGATCCGGTCGGGCAACGCCCAACTCGGCCGGGTCGGCGACGTCCCGCCGATCCTCGCGCACTACTCCGAGGCCGACGTCCCCATCGTCGGCGCAGTCCGCTTCGACGGCAGCGGCTCCCTGATCGCGACCTCACCGGAGTCGGGCATCAAGAGCCTGAAAGACCTTGCGGGAAAACGGATCGCGATCAACGAGGGCACCGCGCAGCAGGCCATCTTCCTGCGCAACCTCAAATCCGTCGGCCTCGACATCGACGACGTCGAGCCGATCAACCTGGCGCTGGCCGAATTCGCCGACGGACTGCGCGCCGAGCAGATCAACGCCGCGGTCCTCAAACAGCCGGACCGGGCGCGCTACCTGGCCTCCACCGAGGGCGAGGGCAGCATCGAGGTCCCCAACGCCCCCGGCGCCTACCCCGGCCTGAACTACGTCTACGCCAGCACCGAGGCGCTCTCGGATCCGGCGCAGGCCGCCGCGATCCGCGAGTTCGTCATCGCCTGGTACCGCGCCGAACAGTGGCACAACGAGAACAAGGAGACCTGGATCCGCGAGTACCTGATCAAGGACCAGAACGTCACCCCCGAGGACGCGAAGGTGATCGCCGAGGCCGACGGGTCCGCCTCGGTGCCAGGCTTCACCGACGAGGTGATCGCGATCCAGCAGGAGACCATCGACCTGCTGCAGGGCGCCGGCGCATTCGGCGGCAAGGACCTCGACGCCCGCGACGAGTTCGACTTCCGGTTCGCCGACCTGACGGCGGAGTCGCCGACCGAAACCGCCGCCCGATAGTCCGACCGAAAGTCCCCCGACCGAACGGTGCAACGACCATGAGCACAACCTCGACCCTCACCGCCGACGACAAACTGACCGCCGAGCACGCCGACGCGTCGCCCGATTACCCACACCTCGAACACCGATCGGGTACGCAGCGTCGCCGACGACTGGGACCGGGCAAAGCCATCCCGGCCTCGCTGGCGGTGGGACCGGTGCTGCTGGTGGTCCTGTGGCTCGTCACCTCGCAGTTGGGCATTCTCGACCCGGACACGCTGCCGCATCCGCTGGACATCGCCCGCACGGTCCAGCAGATGTGGGTGGACGGCCGACTGCCGGCCAACATCCTGTCCTCGCTGAAGCTGGCCGCGATCTCGCTGTTCATCGGGGCGGCCCTGGGTCTGGCGCTCGCGCTGATCTCGGGGCTGAGCCGCATCGGCGAGGCCATCGTCGACGGGCCGGTCCAGGTCAAGCGCGCGGTGCCGACGCTGGCCATCATCCCGCTGGCGATCATCTGGTTCGGCATCGGCGACACCATGAAAATCATCATCATCGCCACCAGCGTGCTGATCCCGGTGTACATCAACACCACCGCGCAACTGAAGGGCGTGGACCTGCGCCACGTCGAGTTGGCCGAGACGGTCGGGCTGTCCCGGGCGCAGTTCATCCGCAAGGTCGCCATCCCGGGCGCGCTGCCCGGGTTTTTCACCGGACTGCGTCTGGCCGTGACGATTTCGTGGACCGCCCTGGTGGTCGTCGAGCAGGTCAACGCCACCAGCGGGATCGGCTTCCTGATGACCCAGGCGCGGCTGTACGGCCAGCTCGACATCGTGGTGGTCGGCCTGCTGGTGTACGCGGTCTTCGGGCTCGCCGGGGACTACGCGGTCCGCGCGATCGAGAGGAGAGCGCTGTCGTGGCGACGCGCCCTGGGCAACTGACCGAGACCGACGAGACCCCGGCCGTCGCGGTGGTGCGCGGGCTGAGCCGGTCCTTCGGCGGCGCCACGGTCCTCGACGCCGTGGACCTGACCATCCACCAAGGCGAGTTCGTTGCGCTGTTGGGCCGCAGCGGTTCCGGCAAGAGCACCCTGCTGCGGGCGCTGGCCGGTCTCGATCACGGCGTGGCCGGCGACGGCGACCTGTTCGTCTCGCGCAACGTGTCCGTGGTGTTCCAGGACTCCCGGCTGCTGCCGTGGGCCCGGGTCCTCGACAACGTGACGCTGGGCCTGTCCGGACGCGACGTCGTCGCGCGCGGCGCCGCGGTGCTCGCCGACGTCGGACTGCCCGGCCGCGAACAGGCCTGGCCGTACGAGCTTTCCGGCGGTGAACAACAGCGCGTCGCGCTGGCCCGGTCGCTGGTGCGCAACCCCGCGCTGCTGTTGGCCGACGAACCGTTCGGCGCGCTGGACGCGCTCACGCGGATCCGGATGCACGGCCTGCTCGAGGACCTGTGCGCCAAGTACCGGCCCGGCGTGCTGCTGGTGACCCACGACGTCGACGAGGCCGTGACGCTGGCCGGCCGGGTGCTGGTGCTCGACCGGGGCCGTTTCGTCGCCGACCGTCGGCTCGAGTTTCCCGCCGACAGCGCCCGCAATTACCACAATCCGCAGTTCGTGGCCCACCGTGAGGCGCTGCTGGGGGCCCTCGGCGTCAAGGCCGCCTGAGCCGAGGCTACGGCCGCGAGTGCCGGCCGTAGGACTCCCCGTCGTCGGGGTCCTCGCGATAGTGCCGGGCCCGCCGGTGCCCGTTGGCATGCTCGCCGGGGTCGCCGAACGCGTCGAACACGCTGTCCTCGCGATAGCGGTGCCGCCGCGGACGATCCTCGGGTACCTCGAAGGCCGACCAGGACGCCTGACCGTCCTCGAACAGGTCCGCGAAGCTGTCCGAGAGGCTGTCGATGTGCTCGGCGAGTTGCTGGAACGTGTGGCCGTGCGACTCCGCGTCGTCGCGGCGGGCCGTGACCGTCGACGGCGGCGGCAGCGGCTGGAACCGCTCCTCGTCGTCGACGTGGAACCCGTTGTGCGCGAACCCGATCGGCTGCGCCTCGGCGGGATTGTCGGGGGCGCCGTCGGGGTCGGCCGCCTGTTCGACCTCGGGGGCCAGCAGCGAATGCCAGGACTGCACCGGGGCGCTGTGCCACGCCTCCGCCGGGGCCGGCGCCGGGTGTCCCACCCGGGTGCTCAACGGTTCGGTGTCGCTGTCATCGGCATAGTCATGGTCATCGTCGGCGTAGTCGTCCTTGGCGTAGTCGTCGACGGCCGCTGTTGCGGGCTCGCGGGGGACGGTGAACTCGACGTAATCATCGTCGTCGTCATAGTCGGTGTCGTACTCGTCGTACTCGTGGTCGTCGTACTGCGCGTGGACCTGCCCGTGGTCCTCGTACTGCGCGAGGCCGGCCGGGGCGGAAAGGTCGGTCACGACCGGCAGCACCTCGGTGCGCCGCTCGGAACCGTCGAGCCGCGGTTCGGGTTCGCGCGCCGAGCGCAGGGCGCCGAGCAGGAACATCGCGGCCACCACGCCGAACAGCGCGATGAACGACGGCAGCAGCATGGCCTGGCTCAGCGCGGCCGAGAACGGCGCGTGCAGGAACTCGGGCAGCGTCAGGACCGCGCCCTCGCCCGTGGGCGCCTCGGCCGATCCCGCCGGCATCTCCGCGCCGATCCGCCACGTCATGAACGCGGCGATGCCCGCGCTGCCCAGCACCGAACCCACCTGGCGGGTCGTGTTGTAGACCCCGGAGCCCGCACCGGCCAACTCCGGGGACAGGTTTCGCGTCGCGGTGGCCGCCAACGGCGACCAGATGCACGCCATCCCGATCCCCATCACGATGAACGGGACCACCAGCCGCCAGTTCGCCGTCGTCGGCGTCATCTCGACCGACAGCCAGGTCATCGCGATCGCCAGCACGGAGAAGCCGAAACCGATGATCGGCGTCGGATGGGCCCGGTCGACGAGGCGGCCGACCACCGGCGTCAGCAGACCCGACACCAGCGCCATCGGCGCCATCAGCAGGGCCGAGCGCGTCGGCGTCAACCCGCACACCACCTGCAGGTAGAACATGACCGGCACGATCATCGCGGTCACGGCGAAGCCGATGATCGCCACGCCGACGCTGGACAGGCTGAAGTCGCGGTCGGTGAAGATCCGCAGCGGGATCAGCGGTTCGGCCTGGTTGACCGCCTGCCAGTAGACGAAGCCCGCCATCAGGCCGAGACCGGCGAGGATCATCACCCAGATCCAGCCCGACCAGTTGTGGGATTCGCCCTCCTGCAGGCCGAAGACCACCAGGAACATCGCCGCGCCCGACAGCGCCACCCCGAGCCAGTCGAAGCGGTGCTTGTTCGTCGGCAGCACGGGGACCAGCCACACCGCCAGCGCCAGGCCGACGATGCCGATCGGCACGTTGACGAAGAAGATCCACTCCCAGCCCAGATGATCCAACAGCACCCCGCCGACCAGGGGCCCCGCCAGCGTCGCCAACCCCGCCGTCGCGCCCCACACGCCCATCGCCGTGCCGCGGTGATCCGACGGGAAGATCCGGGTGATCGTGGTCAGCGTCTGCGGGGTCAGCAGCGCCGCGCCGATGCCCTGCACCACGCGCGCCGCGATCAGCATCTCGACCGACCCCGACAGGCCGCACCACAGCGAGGCCGCGGTGAAGATGCCCAGACCCAGCAGGTACAAATTCTTCGGCCCGAACTGGTCGCCGAGCCGGCCGGCCACCAACAGCGGCACGGCGTAGGCCAGCAGGTAGGCGCTGGTGACCCAGATGACCCCGTCGTAGTCGGTGTGCAGCTGCTCCATGATGCTCGGATTGGCGACCGCCACGATCGTCGAATCGACGAGGATCATGAAGAAGCCGATCATCATCGCCCACAGGGCGTGCCACGGGCTGCGCACCGTGTCGACGACCGTCTTCTGCTGAGGCGTCACAGACGTCACCTCACGTTCCGTTGTCCGCGCGTCGCCGTACCACCGCGCCGACCGTGTGGTCGGCAGGTTCCAACGCCGTCGGGGGAACATCTCGGGGTGGTCCCGGCCATACGCATGGTAGCCACTGGCGTCCGGATCCCCACCGTACGGACCGGTCCGGACAATTCGCGCGACGGTACGGACTCGGCCGCCCCGTCACAACCCGTCACTGCGGGTCACGCGCGTTCGGGCACCGCCTCGACCGCGGGGCTCGCCACGACGGGCTGGGGCTGCGGACGGACCACCAACATCAGGATCAGGGCCAGGCTCGCGCTGACCGTCATCACCAAGGCGAGGGCGCGCTCGTCGTTGCCCAGCAGACCGACCACCGGAGCGATCACCGCGCCGAGGCCGAACTGTGCCGAACCCAGCAGGGCCGCGGCGGTGCCGGCCGCCTCGGGATGCCGCGACAGCGCCAGCGCCGGCGCGTTGGGCATGACGAAGCCCATCGAGGCCAACACGGTCCAGGCCGGCACCAGGAATCCGACCACGCCGCCGAACCGGGTCAGGGTGACCGCGACGAACACGAGGCCGGCCAGGGTCGCCACCGCCAACGCGCAGACGACGATGCGCTGCGGGGTGAACCGGTTGAGCAACACCACGTTGAACTGGGTGGCCGCGATCAGCGCCACCGCGCCGGCGCCGAACACCACCGCGAACACCTGCTGATTGAGGCCGTAGTGCTCTTGGAGCACGAAGGCCGCGCCCGCGATGTAGGCGAACAACCCGGCCATCGCCAACGCGCCCACCAGCACCAGCGCTATGAACCGCGCGTCGCGCAGCAGTTGGCCGTAGGTACTGGCGATGCCGCGGATCTGCAGCGGGCGGCGATGGGCGGCGGGCAGCGTCTCGGGCAACGCGAACGCCGCGATCAGAAGGAGCCCTGCGGCCATCAGCACCAGTGCGCCGAAGATCCAGCGCCACGACGCCTCGAGCAGCACGACGGCCCCCAACGACGGCGCCAGCACCGGCGCGACCCCGAGCACCAACATCAACCGGGACAGCACGGCGGCCGCCGTCGACCCGGTGAAGAGATCCCCCACCACGGCCACGGCGACGACCGCCGCGGCGGCCGCACCCATGCCCTGCAACCCGCGGGCGATGCCCAAGGCGGTGATGCTCGGGGCGAACATGCACAGCAGCGAGGCGACCATGTGCAGCACCACCCCGGCGATCAGCGGCCGGCGACGACCCAGCGAGTCCGACAGCGGGCCCACGATCAGCTGGCCCAGCGCCAGCCCCGCCAGCGTGCCGGTCAACGTCAACTGGATCACCGACGAGGTGACGTCCAACTCCTCGGCGATGCGCGGCAGCGCCGGCAGATACATATCTATGGTCAGCGGCCCCAGGGCGATCAGTGCACCCAGGACGAGGATCATGCGAACGCGACTCGGCCTTGAGGGCGCAGACACCATGAACGTCAGCAGCGCGCGCACGAACCGGTTTTCTTCCCGTTGCGCAAAACCGTGACCGTTCTCACTTCCCGGCACCGCACCCACATCGGCATTCGTTGGACATTACGTTTCAGCGGTTAGCCTGAAGCGAGGCAGTCCCGGCGAGGAGGCACCCGTGTTCGGTCGTAAGAAGCGCAACCCGGAGAACTTGCCCGCCACCACCGAACCCGAGGATCCCGGCGCCGCGGCCCATGTGCTGTCCCGGGTGATCGAGACCGGCTCGCGGCTGCAGGCCCCGGCCATCCGCGCCTACGTGGGTCGGTTGCGCGACAAGTCGCCGGATGCCACTCCCGAAGAGATCATCGCCAAGCTCGAGAAGCACTACCTGGCCGCGGTCATGGCCAGCGGCGCCGCCGTCGGGTCGGCGGCGCTGGTCCCGGGCGTGGGCACCCTGCTGGCGCTGTCGCTGATCGCCGGTGAGACCGCGCTGTTCCTGGAGACCACCGCGGTGTTCGTGCTCTCGGTCGCCGAGGTGCACGGCGTCTCGGCGACCGACAAGGAGCGTCGCCGGACGCTGGTGCTCGGCGCGCTGGCCGGCGACGACGGCAAGAACGCCGTCGGACGGCTGCTCGGACCGGGCCGCACCAACGGGGCCTGGCTGGGCGAGGGCGCGGCGACCGTGCCGCTGCCGGCGCTCTCCCAGGTGAACACCAAGCTGATGAAGTACTTCGTGAAGAAGTACACGGTCAAGCGCGGCGCCCTGATGTTCGGCAAGTTGCTTCCGGTCGGCATCGGCGCCCTCATCGGCGCGATCGGCAACCGGTTGATGGGCAAACGCATCGTCAAGAACGCGCGCAACGCGTTCGGGCCCGCGCCCACCCAGTGGCCGGGTGCGCTGCGGGTGCTGCCGCCCCTCGAGGTCGACGCCGGCTCGACCCCCGATGCCCTGTCGTCCTGACGACCGTGTGAGGAATTCGCGATTTGCCCTGCTTGCGTGGCCTGACTCGCCTCACAGGGGCTAGCCTTGTTTTCGGCGAAACAACTCGGGTCGGGGCCGGGTATGCGACGCCGAACACTCCGGCGGGCGCGGCGCGGTGCCCGCCGGTGCAGAACCGACCAGAGATCACGAGATGAATTGAGGCGAGTAGCCGCTGTGAGCAGCACAAGTTCACCATTCGGCCAGAATGAGTGGTTGGTCGAGGAGATGTATCGCAAGTTCCGCGACGATCCGTCCTCGGTCGATCCGAGTTGGCACGAATTCCTCGTCGACTACAACCCGGAACCCGTGCAGGCCGAGACGGCCGAGCCGTCGTCGGCCGGCAACGGCAAGGCCGCTGCCCCCGCCCCGACCGCGCCGCCCGAGCCCGCGCCCGCGCCGCCGGCCAAGCCGCAGCAGCCCAACAGCCAGACCAAGAGTTCCGCGCCGGCCAAGACCGACACCACCAAGACCGACAAGGCCCCCGCCAAGGAGTCCGCGCCGGCCAAGGGCAAGTCCAAGCCCGCGGCCAAGCCCGCCAAGCCGGCGGCGAAGGCCGCCGAGGCTGCCGAGGACGCGACCCAGGTGCTGCGCGGCGCGGCCGCGGCCGTCGTCAAGAACATGAACACCTCGCTGGAGGTGCCCACCGCCACCAGCGTGCGGGCCATCCCGGCCAAGGTGATGATCGACAACCGCATCGTCGCCAACAACCACCTCAAGCGCACCCGCGGCGGCAAGATCAGCTTCACCCACCTGCTGGGCTACGCGCTGGTGCAGGCGGTCAAGAGCTTCCCGAACATGAACCGGCACTTCGCCGAGATCGACGGGAAGCCGAATGTGGTCACCCCGGCCCATACGAACCTGGGCCTGGCGATCGACCTGCAGTCCGGTGACAAGCGCACGCTGGTGGTCGCGGCCATCAAGAACTGCGAGACCATGGGCTTCGGGCAGTTCATCGCGGCCTACGAGGACATCGTGCGCCGCGCCCGCGACGGCAAGCTGACCGCCGACGATTTCTCCGGCGTCACCATCTCGCTGACCAACCCCGGCACCATCGGCACGGTGCACTCGGTGCCGCGGCTGATGGCCGGTCAGGGCACGATCATCGGTGTCGGCGCCATGGAGTACCCGGCCGAGTTCCAGGGCGCCAGCGAGGAACGCATCGCCGAGCTGGGCATCGGCAAGCTGATCACCTTGACGTCGACCTACGACCACCGCGTCATCCAGGGCGCAGAGTCCGGCGACTTCCTGCGGACCATCCACCAACTGCTGCTCGACGACGATTTCTACGACGAGATCTTCCTCGAACTCGGCATCCCCTACGAGCCGGTCCGCTGGCGCACCGACAACCCGGACTCGGTGACCGACAAGAACGCGCGCGTCATCGAGCTGATCGCGGCCTACCGCAACCGCGGCCACCTGATGGCCGACATCGACCCACTGCGGCTGGACAATTCGCGCTTCCGCAGCCACCCCGACCTCGATGTGGTGACCCACGGGCTGACGCTGTGGGATCTGGACCGCGAGTTCAAGGTCGACGGGTTCACCGGCAGCGAGTACAAGAAGCTGCGCGACATCCTGTCGGTGCTGCGCGACGCCTACTGTCGGCACATCGGCGTGGAGTACACCCACATCCTCGAGCCCGAACAGCAGCAGTGGCTGCAGGAACGCGTCGAGATCAAGCACGAGAAGCCGACCGTCGCCCAGCAGAAGTACATCCTGAGCCGGCTCAACGCCGCCGAGGCCTTCGAGACCTTCCTGCAGACCAAATACGTTGGGCAGAAGCGTTTCTCGCTGGAGGGCGCGGAAACCATCATCCCGATGATGGACGCGGCCATCGACCAGTGCGCCGAGCACGGCCTCAACGAGGTGGTCATCGGCATGCCGCACCGCGGTCGCCTCAACGTGCTCGCCAACATCGTCGGCAAGCCGTACGCGCAGATCTTCACCGAGTTCGAGGGCAACCTGAACCCGTCGCAGGCGCACGGCTCCGGTGACGTCAAGTACCACCTGGGCGCCTCGGGCACCTACATCCAGATGTTCGGCGACAACGACATCGAGGTGTCGTTGACCGCCAACCCCAGCCACCTCGAGGCCGTCGACCCCGTGCTCGAGGGTCTGGTGCGCGCCAAGCAGGACCTGCTGGACAAGGGCGACGGCGAGGACGGCTTCTCGGTGGTGCCGTTGATGCTGCACGGCGACGCCGCCTTCGCCGGCCAGGGTGTGGTGGCCGAGACGCTGAACCTGGCGCTGCTGCGCGGCTACCGTGTCGGCGGGACCATCCACATGATCGTCAACAACCAGGTCGGCTTCACCACCTCCCCGGAGTTCTCCCGCTCCTCGGAGTACTGCACCGACGTCGCGAAGATGATCGGCGCCCCGATCTTCCACGTCAACGGCGACGATCCGGAGGCGTGCGTCTGGGTCGCCAAGCTGGCCGTCGACTTCCGGCAGAAGTTCAAGAAGGACGTCGTCATCGACATGCTGTGCTACCGGCGACGGGGCCACAACGAGGGCGACGACCCGTCGATGACGCAGCCGGCGATGTACGACGTGATCGACCGCAAGCGCGGCGTCCGCAAGTCCTACACGGAGGCGCTGATCGGCCGCGGCGACATCTCGATGAAGGAGGCCGAGGACGCGCTGCGCGACTACCAGGGGCAGCTCGAGCGGGTCTTCAACGAGGTGCGCGAACTGGAGAAGCACCCGATCGAACCCAGCGAGTCGGTGGAGTCCGAACAGGAACTCAACCGCGGTGTGGACACCTCCGTCGACAAGTCGATGCTGGCCCGCATCGGCGACGCGCACCTGGCCATCCCCGACGGCTTCACGGTGCACCCGCGCGTCAAGCCGGTGCTGGAGAAGCGCCGGGAGATGGCCTACGAGGGCAAGGTCGACTGGGCCTTCGGCGAGCTGCTGGCGCTCGGATCGCTGGTGGCCGAAGGCAAGTTGATCCGGCTGTCCGGGCAGGACTCCCGGCGCGGCACCTTCACCCAGCGCCATTCGGTGATCATCGACCGCAAGACCGGCGAGGAGTTCACCCCGCTGCAGTTGCTGGCCACCAACGAGGACGGCACACCGACCGGCGGCAAGTTCCTGGTGTACGACTCGGCGCTGTCGGAGTTCGCCGCCGTCGGCTTCGAGTACGGCTACTCGGTGGGCAACCCGCAGGCGCTGGTGCTGTGGGAGGCGCAGTTCGGCGACTTCGTCAACGGCGCGCAGTCGGTGATCGACGAGTTCATCAGCTCCGGTGAGGCCAAGTGGGGTCAGCTCTCCGAGGTGGTGCTGCTGCTGCCGCACGGCCACGAGGGCCAGGGCCCCGACCACACCTCGGGCCGCATCGAGCGGTTCCTGCAGCTGTGCGCCGAGGGTTCGATGACCGTGGCGATGCCGTCGACCCCGGCCAACTACTTCCACCTGCTGCGCCGGCACGTCTACGACGGCATCCACCGGCCGCTGGTGGTCTTCACGCCGAAGTCCATGCTGCGCAACAAGGCCGCCGTCAGCGACCTCAAGGACTTCACCGAGGCGAAGTTCCGCTCGGTGCTCGAGGAGCCGACCTACGAGGACGGCGTGGGCGACCGCAGCAAGGTCAAGCGCATCCTGCTGACCAGCGGCAAGCTGTACTACGAGCTGGTGGCCCGCAAGAACAAGGACAACCGCGAGGACGTCGCGATCGTGCGGATCGAGCAGCTCTACCCGCTGCCCAGCCGCCGGCTGCCGGCCACCCTGGAGCGCTACCCGAACGCCGCGGAGTTCTTCTGGGTCCAGGAGGAGCCGGCCAACCAGGGCGCGTGGCCGACGTTCGGCCTGTCACTGCCGGAGCTGTTGCCGGAGAAGCTGACCGGGCTCAAGCGGATCTCGCGGCGCGCGATGTCGGCGCCGTCGTCGGGCTCGTCGAAGGTGCACGCGGTCGAACAGCAGGAGATCATCGACGAAGCGTTCGCCTGAGCTTGCGAAGGCGAACGTCGAGGAGAATTCCACCGGCGCGAAGCGTTCGCCTGAGCTCGCGAAGGCGAACGTCGAGGAGAATTCCACCGGCGCGAAGCGTTCGCCTGAGCTTGCCTGATTTCTCCTAGCGCGAGCGGCCGCTGAGGTACACCCACACTGCGTGGTTTGTACCTCAGCGGCCGCTCGCCGCTGGCGCGGGATCAGAAGCCGAACAGGCCCAGCGGGATGGGTGACTCGCCGTTGGCGACCGCCGCGACCGCACCGGGGCAGAACAGCGTGATGGCCAGGCCGGTGAACATGGTGGCCGGCCCCAGCGGCCGACCGATGGACTCGGAGACGCGGCCGGCCACGTCGGCCATCTGCTGGCCGGGTTCGGCGAGCATGGGGCATACCTGGTGGCCCACGTCGGCGGCGGTCGCGGGGTCGAGGCCGGTGATGCCGGCGTCGGCCAGGGAGTTCAGGAACACGTCGGTCTCGGTGTCCGCCTGGGCGGGCGGGGCAACGGCCAGGCCCACTGCGAGTGCGATCGAGCCGACCACCGCCATCCGGGAATACTTCATGATGGACAAATCGTAGGCGGGTCGCGGCGTGTTACCCAACCCTGCCGCCCCACCCATACCGGTACCGGCGGTATCGGTTAGCCTGACACCTCACGAGTCGAACAGCGAGGAGCGCGCACATGGAGGGTTTCGCCGGAAAGGTCTGCGTGGTCACGGGGGCGGGGTCGGGCATCGGCCAGGCACTCGCGCTCGAACTGGGTCGCTCCGGGGCGAAGCTGGCCATCAGCGACGTCGACACCGAGGGCCTGGCCAAGACCGAGGCCGAGCTCAAGGCCATCGGCGCCCCGGTGAAGGCCGACCGACTCGACGTCACCGAGCGCGAGGCGTTCCTGCTCTACGCCGACGAGGTTAAGGAACACTTCGGCAAGGTCAACCAGGTGTACAACAACGCCGGCATCGCCTACTCCGGTGACGTCGAGGTGAGCTCGTTCAAGGACATCGAGCGGGTGATGGACGTCGACTATTGGGGCGTCGTCAACGGCACCAAGGCGTTCCTGCCGCACCTGATCGAGTCGGGCGACGGGCACGTCGTCAACGTCTCGAGCCTGTTCGGCATCTTCTCGGTCCCCGGGCAGGCCGCCTACAACGCGGCGAAGTTCGCCGTGCGCGGCTTCACCGAGTCGCTGCGCCAGGAGATGCTCACCAAGCACCCCTACGTCTCGGTCACCACGGTGCACCCCGGCGGCATCAAGACCGCCATCGCGCGCAACGCCACCGCCGCCGAGGGCCTCGACGTCGAGCAGTTGGCCAAGGAGTTCGACCGCAAGCTGGCCCGCACCACCCCCGAGCGCGCCGCGAGGATCATCCTCGAGTCCGTGCGTAAGAAGCGGGCCCGGGTGCTGGTGGGCGCGGACGCCAAGATCCTTGACGTCATCGTGCGCATCACCGGTTCGGGCTACCAGCGGGTGTTCTCGACGGTGATGGGGTGGCTGGTGCGCGGGGTGCGCTGACCCGCTATCGGCCCAGTGGGTTCTCCGCCAACCATTCGTCGGCGACGCTGCGCGGGTCCGCCCCGTCGGCCACCCGTTGCCGCATCTGCTTGAGCGCCGCGGTGTCGAGCACGCCGGCGACCTCGTTGATGGCCAGCACCTGGCGCGCGGTCAGCTCGTTGCGCCGGTACAGCGGCACGACGTTCTGCCCGCGGATCAGCGTGGGTTTGCGGTCGGTCAGCACCACCACGTCGTCCGGCGCGTCGGGATCGGCCGTCGTGGTCCAGGCCAGGTTGATCCGGTCGTCGCGCAACGCCTCGAAAAGCGCTGCATCGTCAGCGAATTCACGTGAGTTCGGCAGCTCGCACTTGCCGACGGCAGTCGGCGGCACCACGCCCCGCAGCGCCCCGGGACGCAGCTGCGCGCAGTGCTCGACCAGGGCGGGCAGATCGCGGCCGTCCCACTTCGCGGCGGTCGCCTCGGTGATCGCGACGGCCGGCTTGTCCTCGGCGGCCGTGGCGTAATCGCCGGCGCTCACCCCCTCGGGCAGCACCCCCACCATCGACTTGTAGACCTGTTCGTCGCCGGTGGCCCGGATGCCGGGGGCGAACGTGCGCAGCAGCCGTCCGGTGTAGCCGGGAACCACGGTCACCTCGCCGGAGTCGAGCCCGGCCAGCGGGTCGGTCAGCTCGACCACCTCGGCCGGGGTGCCGTAGTAGCGCAGCGCGGCCGCGTAGAGGTTGGCCAGCAGCACCGACTCGGGATCCGGCTGGGCGCCGACGCCCAGGACGGGGCCGTCGTCGGGCCGCTGACCGCAGCCGGCGGCGACCAGCACCACGAGCAGAGCGCACAGCAGCGCGCGGCGGGTGCCGGTCAGGACGCCAGGCAGGGGGCTAATCCTCCTCTTCGACCGCCGCGCCGACGGCCTCGGCCACCGCGGGGCACACCCGCGGGTCCAGGGGGCTCGGCACGATGTGCTCGGCCTCGAGATCGTCGAGGATCACGCCGTGGATGGCCTCGGCCGCGGCCACCTTCATCCGCTCGGTGATGCGCCGCGCGCCGGCGTCCAGGGCCCCGCGGAACACGCCGGGGAAGGCCAGCACGTTGTTGATCTGGTTCGGGAAGTCGCTGCGCCCGGTGGCGACGACGGCGGCGTACTTGTGCGCGACGTCGGGGTGAATCTCCGGGTCCGGGTTCGACAGCGCGAACACGATGCAGTCGGGCGCCATCGTCGCGATGATGTCCTCGGGCACCACGCCCGCGGAGACACCGAGGAACACGTCGGCGCCGTCGAGCGCCTCGGCCAGGCCGCCGGTGCGCTTGAGCGGGTTGGTGCGCTGGGCCAGTTCAGCCTTGAAGCTGTTGAGGTCCTCGCGCTCGGTGTGCACGATGCCCTTGGAGTCCAGCACCGTGACGTCGGAGACGCCGCTGGCCATGAGGATGTTGGCGCAGGCCACACCGGCCGCGCCCGCACCGGAGACCACCACGCGCAGCGAGCTCATCTCGCGGCCGACCACCTTGGACGCGCCCAGCAGCGCCGCGAGCACCACGATGGCGGTGCCGTGCTGGTCGTCGTGCATGACGGGGCAGTCCAGCGCCTCGACGACCCGGCGTTCGATCTCGAAACAGCGCGGGGCGGAGATGTCCTCGAGGTTGACCGCGCCGAAGGTCGGTCGCAGCCGGATCAGGGTCTCGACGATCTCGTCGGGATCCTTGGTGTCCAGGACGATCGGGATGGAATCCAGGCCCGCGAACGTCTTGAACAGCGCGCTCTTGCCCTCCATCACCGGCAGCGACGCCGACGGTCCGATGTCGCCGAGACCGAGCACCGCGGTGCCGTCGCTGACGACGGCCACCAGCCGATTGGCCCAGGTGTACCGCTTGGCCAGCGTGGCGTCGGCCGCGATGGCGCGGCTGACCTTCGCCACCCCGGGGGTGTAGGCGATGGACAGGGCCCGCTGGGTGTCCAGCGGCGACTTCAGCTCCACCGACAGTTTGCCGCCCGCATGGGCTTCGAAAATATCTTCGTCCGCGATCACCAGATGTGATGCACTCACCGATTCGGCCACTGCGCCAGGTTACTTCACCGCACAACCTCACCGGACACCGTTCCCCGGTCGTGAGGTGGGGCGATCAGGGTGCGCCGCGTAACATCACCGATGCGTCCGCGCGGCGATGAAGGGAAGATTGCTCATGCCGTCGTTTCGAGCAGGGTCGATCTCCGCGCGCGGGGCAAACCGGGGCGGCGGCGCGGACTCTCGACGCTACCCGCGCCCGGTCTCCGGGGCGATGGTCGACTGCGCGGTCTACGTGGACGGCGAGCGCCTGCCGGGTCATTTCACCCACGCCGCGGCGATCGGCCGGGCACGGGAATTGGAGCAGTCCGGCCGCAAGGCCTACGTCTGGATCGGCCTGCACGAACCCGATGAACACCAGATGCATTCGGTGGCGGAGGTTTTCGACATCCACCCGCTGGCCGTCGAGGACGCGGTGCACGCCCATCAGCGGCCCAAGCTCGAGCGCTACGACAACACGCTGTTCCTGGTGCTCAAGACCGTCAATTACGTTGAGCACGAGTCGGTTCTGCTGACCCGCGAGATCGTCGAGACCGGCGAGATCATGGTGTTCGTGGGTGCGGACTTCGTCGTGACCGTGCGGCACGGCGACCATTCGGGATTGGCCGGCGTGCGCAAGTCGCTCGAGGAGCGACCCCGGCAGCTGGCGTTGGGCCCCTACGCCGTCATGCACGCCATCGCCGACCACGTCGTCGACAGCTACCTCGACGTGACCACGCTGATGGAAGTCGACATCGACGCGATCGAGGAGGAGACGTTCTCCCCCGCCAGCAAGACCGACATCGGGCAGATCTACATGCTCAAGCGCGAGGTGGTGGAGTTGCGGCGGGCCGTGGCGCCGCTGTCGGTCGAACTCGGCCGGATCAACTCCGAGCACCGGGATCTGCTGTCCAAGGAGCTGGTCCGCTACATGCGCGACGTCCTGGACCACCAGACCCAGGCCGCCGACCGGATCGCCAGCTACGACGAGATGCTGTCCTCGCTGGTGCACGCGGCGTTGGCGAAGGTGAGCGTGCAGCAGAACATAGACATGCGCAAGATCTCGGCGTGGGTGGCCATCGCGGCGGTCCCGACGATGATCGCCGGCGTGTACGGGATGAACTTCGAGTACATGCCCGAACTCGACGAACGCTGGGCTTATCCGGCGGTGCTGCTGCTGATGCTGACGGTGTGTTCGCTGCTGTACGCCGTCTTTCGGCGCAACCACTGGCTCTAGGAGGGTGTGGTTCCAGGTCACCTTGGCCGCGAGGGTGCGCAGACTACGTGGAAATGCGGCGTGTCGGCCGGGGACGCGCCCGCTCGCGCTGAGCCCCAGCACCCTCGCGGTAAAGGGAACTCGCGGTGGCGGGGAAGGGGTCAGACGCGGGCGGGGTCGAGGATGTCGGTGCCGTCCTGGGCCCAGGTGCCGCGCAACTCCTCGACGCCCTTGAGCCGCACCCACGCCGCCTCGTTGGCCGAGATCGGGGTGGCGGCCAGGAACCGGACCGGCTCCATCGGCGCCGCCAGCGCCAGCTCGTCGATCGAGCCCGGACCCAGCAGCACCGCAGACAGCGGGGCATGCCCGGGCTGCTGCGCCCACAGCGACGACCCCAGGTCGATCAGCGCGTCCTCGACCAACACCAGACCGTCGACGGCCGGGGTGGCCGCCAGCAGCGCCACCGTCCGGGCGATGCCGGGGGTCGGCGTCGTATTACGCAGGCTGACAACGACTTCGGCGCGTGGGCCGCGCACCGGGTCGGCGGCCACGGCCGCCGGGTCCCCCATCGGGTGACGCGAACAGCCCAGCGACACGTAGTGCAACACCCCGTCGGCGTCGGGCCCGAAGCGCAGCACCTCGATGCGCTCGACACCCAGGAAAGTCACGCTGGCCGAGCCGGGTTCGGCGTCCAGGCCGGTCGCGGCGAAGTGCGCGCGCACGTGCGCGCGCACCTCGTCGAGGACTGCGGTCACGCGCGTCCCGGCGCGGGCAACGTCAGGTTGACCCCGGAGTCCGCGTCGAACACCAGGATCTTCGACGAATCGAAGGCCAGGCTGACCGTCGACCCGGCGGTGGCCGTCGAATCGGTGGCCACCCGGGCGACGAATTCGTTGGCGCCGGCGCCGGATTCGGCCGCCAGCTCGGCCAGTTGCTCGGAGTGCGCGCTGCCGCCGGAGACGGTGAAGTACACGTACTTGTCGGCACCCAGCGATTCGACCAGGTCGGCCTTCACGTCGAAGGTCAACGCCCGGATGCGCTGGTAGCCGTCGAGCAGCGCGGCGTCCTCGAAATGCTCCGGGCGGATACCGACGATGACGTTCTTCGGGGTCGGATGCGTGGCGATGTTGTCCAGCAGTTCCTGGGTCAAAGTCACCTCGCCGAACGGCAATTCGACGCCCACCGGGGTCAGGGTCGCCGGCAGGAAGTTCATCGACGGGGAGCCGATGAACCCGGCCACGAACAGGTTCGCGGGCCGCGAGTACAGCTCGTCGGGGGAACCGATCTGCTGGGCCACCCCGGCGCGCATCACCACCACGCGGTCGCCGAGCGTCATCGCCTCGGTCTGGTCGTGGGTGACGTAGACGGTGGTAGTGCCGAGCCGCTGCTGTAGCCGGGCGATCTCACCGCGCATCTGCACCCGCAGCTTGGCGTCGAGGTTCGACAGCGGCTCGTCCATCAGGAACGCCTTGGGATCACGCACGATCGCGCGCCCCATGGCGACGCGCTGGCGCTGACCGCCGGAGAGCTGCGACGGTTTGCGATCCAGGAAGTCGGTGAGGTCGAGGACCTTGGCGGTCTCCTCGACCTTCTTGGTGATCTCGGCCTTGGGCAGCTTGGCCAGTGTCAGCGGGAACGCGATGTTCTGGCGCACCGTCATGTGCGGGTACAGCGCGTAGGACTGGAACACCATGGCGATGTCGCGGTCCTTGGCGGCCTTCTCGTTGACCCGCTGGCCGCCGATGGTCAGCTCGCCGGAGGTGATGTCCTCGAGGCCGGCGATCATGTTCAGCGTGGTGGACTTCCCGCAGCCGGAAGGCCCGACGAGGATGATGAATTCGCCGTCGGCGATGGTGATCGACAGATCCTTGACGGCGGTGCGCACACCCTTGCCGTCGGGGTAACTCTTGGTCACATGCGAGAGAACGATCTCGGCCATCGCTAACCTTTCACCGCGCCGGAGGTCAAGCCGGCGACAATGCGCCGTTGGAAGATCAGGACAAAGACAATGATCGGGATGGTGATCACCATCGCGCCGGCCGCAATCGAACCCGTCGGTTCCTCGAATTGCGAACTGCCGGTGAAGTTGGCGATCGCCACCGGGGCGGTGATGGCCGACTTGGTGGCGGTCAGCGACAACGCGAGCAGCAGGTCGTTCCAGGCGAAGATGAACACCAGGATGGCCGCGGTCACGATGCCCGGGGCCGCCAGCGGCGCGATCACCCGCCGGAAGGCCTGCGCGGGCGTGGCGCCGTCCATCTTGGCGGCCTTCTCCAGATCCCACGGGATCTCCCGGAAGAACGCCGAGAGCGTGTAGATGGCCAGCGGCAGCGCGAAGGTGATGTACGGGATCACCAGCCCGGCCCAGGTGTCGAACAGGCCGATGTTGCGCCACATGTTGAAAAGCGGTGTCACCAGCGAGATCTGGGGGAACATCGCGATCAACAGCGCCATTCCCACCAGCAGCTTCTTACCGGGGAAGTCCAGTCGGGCGATCGCGTAGGCCGCCATGCCGCCGATGACGACGGCGATCACCGTGGTGATCAGGCCGATGCCGATGGAGTTGATCAGCGCCGAGTTGAAGATGTTGGTGGCGCCGCCGCTGAAGATCGCCCGATAGTTGTCGAAGGTGATCTGTGTCGGGATGAGGTTGCCGTCCTTGACCATCGACGTCGGCTTGAGCGACAGCGACAGGATCCACAGCACCGGCAGCAGTGCGTAGATCACCACGACGATGTTGACGACGGCCCACCGGGTGGCCCGGCCCGGACTCACGCGCTCAGACACCTAGCGCCCCTCGCTGTCTGCCCCCGGCGCCGAGGCGCCGAACAACTTGATGAAGACGAACGCGATGATCGCCACACAAATGAAGACCAGCACGCTGATCGCCGACCCCAGCCCGATCGAGAAACCCTTGAACAGGTTGTCGTAACCGAGGATCGAGACCGAGGCGGTGTTGTTCGCGCCCGCGGTCAGGACGTAGATGTTGTCGAAGATGCGGAAGGCGTCCAGCGTCCGGAACAGCAGCGCCACCAGGATCGCCGGCTTCATCATCGGCAGGATGATGCTGATCAGCCGCCGCCACGGACCGGCGCCGTCCACCTGGGCGGCCTTGAGCAGATCGTCGGGCACCAACGCCAGGCCGGCCAGCAGCAGCAGCGCCATGAACGGGGTGGTCTTCCACACCTCGGCGAGGATCACCACCGCCAGCGACGGCCACTGCTCGGTCAGCGGCGCCGCCCCGTCGGGCAGCAGGTTGGCCAGATAGCCGGTGCCCGGCGTCCAGGCGTAGTACCAGCTGTACGCGGCGGCGACGGTGACGATGCCGTACGGGATCAGAACGACGGTGCGCACCAAGCCTTTTCCGAAGATGGTGCGGTGCATCACCAGCGCCAGCGCCAGGCCGAGCGCGAACTCGATCGCCACCGAGATCACGGTGACCGCGGAGGTGACCGCCAACGCCGACCACCAGTAGCCGTCGGTGAGGACGGTGACGTAGTTGCTCAGGCCCACGAAAGCCGTGTCGTCGGGCTGGGCGAGGTTGTAGCGCTGCAGGCTCAGCCACACCGCGTAGCCGATGGGATAGGCGGTGACCGCGACCATCAGGAAGACCGCCGGGGCGATCAGCAGGAAGGCGAGCTTGCGTTCTGCTTTGCGATCGTCGCTGAGCTGCTTCGACGGCGCCTCGGCGGTAATCGTCACGGGATCAGGCCCTTCCCGTCGATCGCCTTCTGCACCTGCTCGGTGAGTTCGTCGGCCGTGCGCTCCGGATCGATGTCGGTGATCGGCGCCAACGTCGCCGAGATCATGGTCGACACCGCCTGGTACAGCGGGGTGGCCGGGCGGACCGCGGCATTGGTCAGCTGCTCCTGGATGATCGCGTACTGCGGGTACTTCGCCTGGAAGGCCGGATCGGAGTACAGCGAGGTACGCACCGCCGGCAGACCCCCCTCGATCGAGGTGAGCTGCTGGTTCTCCTCGTTACGGATGCAGCGGATGGCCTCGAACGCCTCCGCCGGGTGCCGCGTGGTCTTGGCGACGGCGAGGTTGAGCCCGCCGAGGGTGACCCGGGCCGGTTCCCCCTCGCGCACCGCCGGATACGGCGCGAAACCGAACACCTTCTGGCTCTCGGCGTAGGCGGCCTCGAACTGCTCGTCGGTCGGCGAGAACGTGCCGACCTCGTTGATCGCGCTCGCCAACTCGGGTCGCTCGTCGAGCGGGAGGAACGACACCCCGCCCTTGAGCGCGTTCTCCAACATCGACGGAAGGACGAACGGCCAGTTGACTTCCAGCGCGGCGTTGCCCTGCTCGAGGGCCAGCCGGGCGGTGCCCTCGTCGGTCTGGGTGATCGACGGGTCCGCGCCGGGCGCAGTCGCCACGGCCTTCATGATCGACAGGGCCTTGACCGTGGCCTCGCGGTGCTCGTCGGTGTCGGTCAGGGTCACCGTCTTGCCGTCGTCGGAAAGCACCTGTCCGCCGGCGCTTTCCAGCAGTGTGTTGAACCACACCACCAGGCCCTCGTACTGCTTGGCCGTCACCGCGATCCAGCTGGGCTGGCCGGCGGCGTGCAACCGGGTGGCCTCGGCGACCATGCCGTCCCAGGTGGCCGGCGGGCCGGCCATCAAATCGGGCCGGTACCAGAGCAACTGGGTGTTGGTGGTCACCGGCGCGGCGTACAGCTCGCCCTGCCACTTCGCGGTCTCCAGCGGGCCCGGCAGGGTGTTGGCGGTGGCGTCGGCCTCGGCCTGACCGGCGGGATCCTCGGAAAACGGTACCGCCCAACCGGCTTCGGCGAACTCGGCGGTCCACACCACGTCGAGCGCCATCACGTCCAGGGTGCGGTCGTTGCCGGTGAGCCGACGGGCCAGTTGCAGGCGCTGATCGTCGGCGCCCTTCGGCAGGCTGACCTGCTCGATCCGGAAGCGGCCGTCGAGTTGCTCATTGCACCGCTTGGCCACCGCGGTGAACGTCGCGGTCTCGCTGGCCGGGGTGTAGAAGCTGACGACCAGCCCCTCGGGCTGCGAGCTACAGGCCGCGGCCCCGGTGATCGCGGTGAGGGCCGCGAGCGTACCGGCGCCGAGCCTTCTCAGTCGGGCACGCCGACCCGTCGAGCGTGCGCGTGTTGCCACCAACCGCCCGCACCGCCTCTCGCCTCCGCATTTCGCCGATAGTCCCGCGCGTGAACCGTAGAGGTAGGCCCACGTGACACGCAACACTTGTGGCACGCGCGTCGCATTTCCGCCTCGGCGCGGACGGGGCGCGCTCAGATCGTCAGGCGCGCCAGCAGGTCCCGTCCGCGCTCGGCGTTCTGCGGATCGCAGAGCACGTCGTAGCGCCCGGCCACCAGTTGCATCGTCGAGCTGAAATCACGGGTGCCGCGGGCCATCGCGTACGGGATGGCCGAGGTGATCAGGCCGAAGAAAACGCCCGCGACCAGGCCGGTCAGCAGCGCCGCCCACGGGTTGGGGCTGAAGAAACCCAGCACCAGGCCGATGAAGATACCCAGCCACGCACCA
>Ga0265293_10002438_pt1 | contig 37392 bp, 38 predicted proteins | sample Munlanlewell138R_FD_192505 | JGI IMG/M metagenome (GOLD analysis project Ga0265293, IMG submission 192505) | Leachate microbial communities from a municipal landfill in Southern Ontario, Canada - Leachate well 138R | ecosystem: Engineered > Solid waste > Landfill > Unclassified | place: Canada... | reverse complement strand
TGGACTAACGCTGCTCTCACGTGATGAGATAACTTCGCATTATTATCTAAGAGTAAGTGTAGAGGACAAAAAGGGAGTACTAGCTGAAGTGACCAATCTTCTTAGCCGCCTTGATATCTCTATAGAAGCTATGATGCAAAAGCCAGATATTGACAAAGATGCCTGCGTGGAACTATTATTTGTGACTCATGAATGCCAAGAGAAAAGCATCCAAGAAGCTATCGGTGAGCTAGAGAAACTCAACGTAGTACACGGCAAAGTAGGAATGATAAGGATAGAGCAGTAAGACTATGCTTCTCAATCTAAACTCATTTATTGCGGATGGCTATAATAGCAATTCCCAAAAAATGAGAGTGCTTACTGAGCATTGGGTAGATAAAAATATTTTTTGTCCAAATTGCGGCAATGCTATTGTAAGTTATGAAAACAATCGACCTGTTGCCGATTTTTATTGTTCAATATGCAAAGAAGATTATGAACTCAAAAGCAAAAAAGACAATATAGGCAATAAAATTGTAGATGGTGCATATTCTACAATGATAGAGAGATTGCAAAGCGACACAAATCCCAACTTTTTCTTTTTAAATTATGATAAAAATAGCTTTGATATAGTTAATTTCATTGTAATTCCAAAACACTTTTTTGTACCAGCGAATATAGAAAAAAGAAAACCGTTATCTCAAACTGCACGGAGAGCCGGATGGGTTGGTTGTAATATTTTGCTTAATACAATACCAAATAGTGGAAAAATCTTTTATATTCAAAACAAACAATTACAAAGCAAAGAACATATTCTAAAATCATGGAACAAGACTAAGTTTTTAAAAGAATCAATGAATATAGATGCCAAGGGTTGGCTACTAGATATTATCAATTGTATAGATAAAACTAAGAAAACAGATTTTATACTGCAAGATATTTATCGATTCGAAAACTTTTTAAAAATCAAACATCCTAACAATAACAACATCCAAGCAAAAATACGGCAACAATTACAAATTTTGAGAGATAAAAATTTTCTCAAATTTACAGAACGCGGAAAGTATGAGCTTGTATAATAAATGACCGTAAATAAAATATTTAAGAACTACATTTTTATAACCAATGAAGGTTTTACATTCCAGCCTGATAGCAAAAGCGATATACCTGACGTAGAAAATATGCAAGTGATTGGATTTGCCACAGGTAAAGATGCAATAGAAGCTTTTGAACAACTAAAAATTGATAACCCATATTTATTGGATACTACTTTTGATGAGATAATGAGCTTTGAATTATCAAGCAAAGATAAAACATATCATTGCCTAAAAAAGTTAAATATTAGCTAATACCTCTTTGTATTCCAAAAACTCTAGCTTATTATCTTCTGCACGCGTCCAACATCACCACTCATTAATCGCACTTTGATCCCGTGAGGATGAGTAGGCGAACTAGTCAAGATGTCTTTTACAATTCCCTCTGTGAGTTTACCACTTCTCTGGTCTGCTTTGAGTATGATAGCGACCTTGACGCCTGATTTGATAGAGCTGCGAGGTGGTACCATGTATTATCCTTTAGAGTGGCAAATCATAAAAATATGCAAGGCCGTAGTATATGCTATAAAGGCCGTAAATAAATATAGCAAGGGCTGCTATACGATTCATCATTTGACGAAAGGCAACTTGCTTGAGGAAGCTCACAGATTGTCCGAGAGCCAAGAGTGTCGGTATAGTAGCTATGCCGAATATTGCCATTATAAGTCCTCCTTCGATTATGGAGGCTGACGCAGCTGCTTTGGCTGCAAAGAAAAATACAAATCCGCAAGGAAAAAACCCATTCATGACCCCAAGAGCAAAAAAGCTGCCTATGGATTTACTCTTTAAAAGCCGTGCAAAGAGGGCTTTAAACCACGGCAAATGGGTAAAAGAGTGTTCTAGCAGATGTATCAGGCGAGACAGGCCCAGCATTCCTAGTGCAGTCACTATCATAATGATACCTGCAAATATAAACAAAGCCCCATGGAGTGACATATTCCATGTCAACAGGGCACCGATCGCTCCAAAAAACATGCCCAGTATTACATAAGCGCTAACCCTGCCGATATTGTATGCTCCATGTCTTGCTAGTTGAGCTGTCGTGTTCATCGTATCATCTATCTTTGCTGAGCTATATGCGACAATAAAACCTCCGCACATCCCTATACAATGTCCAAAACTTCCTAAAAATGCAATGGAAATGATTGCCCACCACTCTATCGTATGCATTAATATGCCCTTTTAATGTTAATTTAATACGTCATATGAAACAATACCATGAAAACAATTAAAAGGATGTCCGAATGAAAAAAACTATTTTAACAATTGCTGCATGTGTATCGATAGTAAATGCAGATCAACTAATCAAACTTAATATTCAAGGTATGATGTGCCCGGCATGTGTGAGTAATGTAAAAACATCTCTCAATAATGTAAAAGGAGTCAAAGAGACTACGGTATTTTTGAAAAGCGGAACTGCTGAAGTCAAAGCAGATGATGCTACTAAACCAGAAGCACTCTGTGACGCAGTAAAAGAAGCCGGATATGAATGTGCGGTTGCGAAATAGCCTTAGGCTTTTTGCAACTCTTCTAATTTATTTTTAACTTCTTGTATATGCCCTTTTACTTTGACACTTTCCCATACAAAAGCTATCTTGCCTTCCGGATTGATTAAAAACGTACTTCGTACTACCCCCATATATTCTTTGCCCATAAATTTTTTGAGCTGCCAAACTCCAAAAGCATTACAAAGGCTTTTTTGTTCATCTGAAAGTAGTGTGATTCGCAGCTCTTTTTTCTCAATGAATTTACGATGGGATGCCGGACTGTCAGGACTAACTCCCAGCACAGTAGCATCAAGTTCTCTAAAATCAGGCAGTGATGCAGTGAAATCACAAGCTTCAGTGGTGCATCCTGGAGTATTGTCTTTTGGGTAAAAATAGAGTACTATCCAGCGACCTCTGATATCTCTAAAACAGATCTCTTCTTCGTCTTGATTTGCAAGACAAAAATCCGGTACGTTATCGCCGATTTGTAACATCTGGTATCCTTTAGTATTTTTTTGATAGTATAGCCAAATGAATGAAAAAGAAGCATTATTAAAAGAGATAGAAATACTGATATCGTATGGAAAAGAAGAGCCCACTATCAATCCTGAGTTGTTGCAGTATCTTGAAATCAAAGATTTAGAGAGCATTAAAGAAAGTTTGCTGCGTAAAGTTGGCACACTAAGTGATGACGACAAAAAATGGTTAGAGCAGTTTAAAAAGTACGAGTGAAACTTGATAAATTTTTAGAGCGACTGAATCGCTCCCATGCTCCTGCGTGGGAGTGTATATTTGTCTTTTAGGGTTCAGTATGCATTCCCACGGAGAGCGTGGGAACGAAATTAAGACTAAATACCATATCAAGTAAGGCATGATAAGTATGTTAGTAATGAGCTTACCGAATCATGAAATATGTTTGAATCGCCCCATGCTTCTGCGTGGGAGCGTATATTTGTCTTTTGTGATCCAGTATGCATTCCCACGGAGACCATGGGAATGAGATTAAGTATATTTATAGTACAAATAGCAGCAAATAAACCCCAATACCTGTAATAGCAGTAGCATTGATCCATAAAGCAGTTTGTTTTGCCATTTTAATATGATGCGCAGACTCACTTCCGGGCAGGCTGGAGTGAGAGTAGGCTTTTATGGAAAAAACAAGAGTCTTTAACCATGTGTAAAGTGTTATGATGGCTATTGCTATATGAAAAATCAAAAAGTAAAAGATAAATGAATGCGACAACGAGCTACCTTTGACAAATTCATCAAAGCCTCCGCCTATTCGTACACCATACTCAAAATATCCCACTACAATAACAGAAACAACAAAAAGAGCAATTTGGGCAATTTTATGTGCCTCATAACGCCCCATCTTAGCAAATAAGATAGTGCCGCCTAAAAGCAGCGGCAATAATACTACGATTAGCGTGACCATATCCATAAAGAGCGGAGCCCTGGTGCCTAAGAATCCGGCTTCAAACATGTAATTCATTTTTATCCTTTGTGTGATTTTATATAATCTATCAATAATTTATAATTAATAAATAGACACGCTTTTTATCTCAGTAAATTCTTCAAGAGCCCATCTAGGTCCCTCTCTCCCAATTCCTGACAGTTTAACACCGCCATATGGCTGTACATCAAATCTCAGAGTCGGTATTTCATTGATTACAACCCCGCCTGATTCGCTGTCGTCTATAAATCTTTGGGCTAAAGGCAGATCTCGAGTAAAAATACTAAACTGCAATCCATACGGAGAGTTATTCATCTTGTCTATAGCTGTTTCATAGTTCGGTACTTTTACCAGACTTACAATGGGGGCAAATACCTCTTCGCAAATGATATTCATCTCATCGGTGACATCAGCAAGTACGGTTGGAGGGAACATATTGTCTTTTAACTCTCCTCCTGCTATTGCTCTGGCACCTTCTTTTATTGCAGAGTTTACCCAGCTTAATGCTCTTGTTTTGGCATCTTCGTTGATAAGAGGCCCCATAAAAGTATCATCACTGTATGGGCTGCCGACTTTTAATTTGCTACCCTCTTTAGCAATTGCACTTGCAAATTCTTCATAAATGTCTTCATGTACATATATTCGCTGAAGTGAGATACAAACTTGTCCACTATTGTAAAATGCACCATATGCACAACGAGCTGCTGCAAGGGCCACATCAGCACTTTTGTCTATAAAAGTTGCTGCATTTCCTCCAAGCTCGAGTGCTACTTTTTTGATACCTGCATTATTGGATATGATACGGCCGACTCCGACTGATCCGGTAAAACTCACTACTCTAGGAATAGGGCTTTTTACTAATGCAGAACCTACCTCTGCATCTCCATATACTACACTTAGAGCATCTTTGACTGCATACTTTGAATTTATGAAAAGCTCGGCTAGCATTGAAGCACACGCAGGAGCTTCCGGGGTAGGTTTGAGCACTACACAATTTCCTGCGCCCAGAGCCGGAGCCAATTTATGGGCTATCAGATTGAGCGGAAAATTAAACGGAGTGATACAAACTACAACCCCGGAAGGAACTCTCTTGAAATATGATAAAGTCTTGCGTCCGCTTGGCATGATATCCGTGGGTATTGTCTCGCCGCCAAAATTGGCTAGTGCCATTGCAGTAAGGCGGATAGTCTCAGCGCATCTGCTGGCTTCAATACGAGAAAAATGTATAGGCTTTGCTACTTCATGAGTGATCATTAGAGCAAACTCTTCATTTTGTTCATCAAGTTTATCTGCTACATCATTTAGCCATGTTATGCGTTGATGCAGAGGAGTCTCTTTGGCTATTTTGGCTGCATTAAAAGCAATTTGCAATGCTTTTTTGGCATCGCTTGCATCGCAAATAGGTGCTTTTGAAACTACCTCACCGCTAAATGGATTCTTTTGTTCTGTATAATTATTTTTATACTCTACATTAGAACCTAAAAAAAGTTTAGCTTCTTTTATTGATACCACAATTTAACCTCCATATTAATATTTTCAGAGCGACTAGTCGCAAAAGCCCTCAAGCTGAAGACTTAATTTTTAGCTTTGCCAAAAATTTGAGTATCAATTAAATATTATTATATCCGAGTGTAATTAAAAGTATCACAATGTTTAACTATGTTTTAGATATAATCGCCCTAATTTAAAGAAACATTTTTTGGAGCACGATATGAATGAAGCAAAATATATTTGGATGAATGGCGAGTTCAAGCCTTGGCATGAAGCTACTACACATGTATTATCTCACACTCTTCATTATGGCAATGGAGTAATTGAGGGAACGAAAGCTTATAAGACTGCTAAAGGCTATGCTATTTTTCGTCTAAATGACCACAGCAAAAGATTACTAGAGTCAGCTAAAATGACACATATTAATATCCCATACAGCGTAAAAGAGCTAAATGATGCTCAAGTAGAACTTCTTCGCAGAAATGAGTTTACAGGAGACAATGTTTATATCAGACCATTTGCATTTTTGGGTTATGGTGTTATGGGGGTTTATCATAAAGATGCTCCTGTTACTACAGCAATTGCTGCTTGGGAGTGGGGTGCGTACCTTGGCGAAGAGGGGATGAAAAAAGGTATCAAGCTCAAAATCGTATCCATGAATCGTCCTTCAAATACTTCAGCTATGGGTAAAGCAAAAGCAACTGCAAATTATCTAAATAGTCAAATGGCAAAATTTGAAGCAATTGATTGCGGTTATGAAGAGGCGTTGCTTCTTGATGATCAAGGTTACGTAGCCGAGGCTAGCGGAGCGGCATTTTTTATGGTCAAAGACGGCGTGCTTATCTCACCACCAAATGATAATTCATTAGCATCAATTACGCAAAAAACGGTAATTGAGATGGCCAAAAAGATGGGAATCAAAGTCAAACGACGCAGAATTTCACGCGAAGAGGTTTATGTAGCAGATGAAGCATTTTTGACAGGAACCGCAGCAGAGATAACACCTGTACGTATAATAGATGCAAGAGTTATCGGCAATGGTGCTAGAGGCGAAATAACAGAAAAATTACAATCAGCATATTTTGATATAGTTTTTGGTAGAAATCCGGATTTTGAACACTATCTTACATACATTTAAAAGGAAATAACTTATGCCAGCCGATATGAACGACTATTTTAAAAAGAAAAAACCAGAACCAAGCAATAATTCAAATAACAATAATAGTGGATTTAATTTCCCGCAAAACCCTTTTTGGGATGGTAATAAAATACCTGTATGGGCTATAGTGGCAGGTGTTTTAGTAGTATTTTTAATCTTGTTTAGACCTTTTACGGTTATAAATTCAGGAGAGGTCGGGATAAAAGTGACATTTGGTAAATTTAGCCCAGAGCCTCTTAATCCGGGATTGCATTTTTATATACCTATGTTTGAGCAAATTATCCCGGTGAATACCAAAATAAGACTTATCACATATAGCGATAAAGAGACTTCATCAGTCGGCGAAAACATGGCTACAAAATATGGTTCAAGTACAGACGGATTTGAAGGCGGCGTGAAGATAAACCCGTCTATTCAAGTGCTCGACAAAAGAGGATTGACGGTTGCTATCGATATAGCTGTGCAATATCAACTTAGAGCTGCTAGTGCTCCTGAGACCATAGAAAAATGGGGAGCTAGCTGGGAAGAAAAGATCATCAATTCCAAAGTCAGAGAAGTCGTACGTGATGTAATTGGCCAATATCCGGCAGAACAGCTTCCAGAGATGAGAAATGAGATAGCCAAATCAATCCAAGCTAAAATTTCGGCAAAAATAGATGCCTTGCAAGGCGCACCTGTACTTATCTCATCGGTAGAGCTTAGAAATATAGATCTTCCTGTAAAGATCAAAGATCAAATAGAAAGAGTACAAATAGCCAAACAAGAAGTAACAATTGCAGAGCAGCAAAAAGAGCAAGCTAAACAATTGGCAGATAAAATAACTATAGAAGCTGAAGCACAAGCAAATGCAAATAAGGTAATAGCCAGCTCGCTTTCTCCGCAATTAGTTCAAATGGAGCAAATTAAAGTTCAAGGCAAGTTCAATGAGGCTCTCAAAGAAAATAAAAATGCTCAAATATTCTTAACACCAGGCGGAGCAGTACCTAATATTTGGGTAGATATGAAAAGCAGTAAACAACAGCAAATTAGTGCTGAACAATAGGGACAAGTAATGCAAATCGATTGGCAAAAAAACCCTTTGATCCCAGCAGTTGTACAAGAAGCTGCTACAAACGAAGTGCTTATGTTGGCATATATGAACCAAGAAGCATATGAGCTAACTAAAAGTACAGGATTTGCGCACTATTTTAGCCGCAGTAAGCAGCGTATTTGGAAAAAAGGCGAAAGCTCAAACCACACCCAAGAGATAGTCGATATTTTGCTTGATTGTGACAATGATACTATATTGCTTCAAGTCAAACAAAATGGCGTAGCTTGCCATACAGGACGTAAAAGTTGTTTTTTTACTTCTGTGACACAAGATAAAATTATCTTAGATCAGGAAGTAAACATAAATGCTATATATGGCGTAGTAGATACTCTTTATCATACTATTCTAGAGCGAAAATCAAGCATGGATGAAAAGTCTTGGACTAAAAAATTGCTTGATGATCCAACCCTGCTTCAAGAAAAAATCTTAGAAGAAGCGAAAGAACTGTGTAAAGCTATAAAAGAAGAGAGCGATGAGCAAGTCATTTACGAAGCTGCTGATCTGTTGTATCATTCTCTTGTGGGGCTTGGGCTTAGAGATATATCGCCTGATAGAGTCAAGCAAGAGCTTGCCCGCAGATTTGGAATGAGCGGCATAGAAGAAAAAAAGAGTAGAAATAAATAGTTTCTATAGCTATGCCTAGTTTTAGCATAGCACTTTTGTATTGTGACTATATTTTCCAACCGGCTTGACGCAATGCTTTGTTTATGTATGCAACCATAGCATTTTTGCTCCATCCGCACCATGCCGGAGCTAATAGGGTATCATCTGAGATGCCAGCTGTCATTCTTTGAATGAGTATATGAGACGGTTTGATTTCAATGGCCTCGATAAGTACAGCAGCATACTCTTCTTTTGTTATTGGTGTAAATTCTCCGGTTTTGTATTGATTTGCCAAAAGAGTATTTTTTACTACATACAAAGGGTGATATTTGACAGCATCTACACCCCAGCTATAAACCTCTCTTGCGGTAGTTAGCATCATCCCCCGACTTTCACCAGGCAAGCCAAAAATAAGATGGGCACAAACATTTAGATCTTTTGCTTTTGCTCTAAGTATAGCTTCTTTGGCATTGGCTGCATCATGGCCGCGGTTGATCTTCTCTAGGGTTTTGTCAAATACCGATTGGACTCCAAATTCTATCCATATCTCTTTTGTTTGACTTAGTATTGCCAGATAATCAAGCACTTCATCTGTTACACTGTCGCTTCTAGTTCCTATGCTTAATCCTATTACATCAGGATAGCTAAGAGCTTTATCATATAGTGTTTTTAGTGTTTCAAAAGGCGCATACGTATTGGTAAATGATTGAAAATAGACTAAAAACTTTTTAATGCCTTGTGTTTTCATCATTTTTTGTGTGGTACGAATTTGCAAATCAAGCTCTCTAAGCTGTTGCTCTAATAGAGGGTTTTTTGTACTTTTTAGATTTAGTGTTATTTTTGCATCTTTGGCAAGATTTGGGCTGAATGACTCATTTAGACAAAATGTGCATCCGCCTTTAGCAACGGTTCCATCTATGTTTGGACATGTAAATCCACTAAGACCAACGGGAATCTTTGCTACTTTTGCACCAAATTTTGCTTTTAAGTATCGGCCGAAGGTAGGTAGAATTTTTAATTTCACTTATTAAAGATCCAAATCATTACATCCTGGACTCTGCGCACTTCCACCGGCAAAATAGTTGCCATCAAAACTAACCAAAGAGTATTTGCGTTCGCTTCCAAGTGATTCTACAAGACCTTCAGTAGATAGAAATCCAAGAGAATCTGCTCCTATTTGTTCTGCTATTTCTTCGGGTGAATAGCTTGCTGAGATCAGCTCGGTTTGTGTTGGGGTATCTATGCCGTATCTGCAAGGAAATTTAATTTCAGGTGCTGCAATACGCATATGTACTTCACTAGCTCCAGCATCTTTTAACATTTTAACAATTTGTTTAGAGGTTGTACCTCTAACTAGAGAATCATCAATGATGGCTATTTTCTTGCCTTTAATGAGGCTTGAAATAGGAGAGAGTTTTAGTTTGACTTTTAGGTCTCTTATCTCTTGGGTCGGCTCTATGAAAGTTCTGCCTACATAGTGATTTCTAACAATTGCCATCTCAAAAGGCACACCAAGTCCTTCCGCAAATCCTCTAGCAGCAGCTACTCCGCTGTCTGGTACTGGAATTACCAAATCCACATCCGCGGGCTGTTCATAAGCTAGTCTTTTTCCCATTGTGAGTCTTGATTCATATACATTTGTGCCGTCAATAATAGAATCAGGTCTAGCAAAATATATATATTCAAACGCACAAGGATGAAAATCAGGCTCAAAAACTTGCTCAGATATAGGCTCTTTATTTTTTTTGTCAAATATAAGCATTTCCCCAGGACGAACATCTCTTATAAATGTTGCTCCAAGCAGATCAAATGCACAAGTTTCACTAGCTACTATCCATCCCCCATCAGGAAGTCTGCCGAGGCTAAGCGGTCGAATACCGAATCTGTCGCGAATAACAAACATTTTTGAGCGACTCTGAATAACTAAGCAATATGCACCTTCAATTCTAGTAAGCATATCTTTGATACGGTCAACTAGTTTATCTTTTTGACTCTTTGCAATCAGGTGAACTATATTTTCCGTATCCATGCCTGTTTGAAATATAGCACCTTTGGCGATAAGTTCGCTTCTTACTTCATTTTTGTTTACTAAATTGCCATTGTGTGCTACAGAAATTTCACCTAATTTGTATCTTGCAAAAACAGGTTGAGCATCGAATATAGAGTCACTTCCTGCTGTTGAATAGCGATTGTGCCCTATAGCACAACAAGTACCACCGAGTATTTTAAATGCTTCTTCATCAAAAATATCCGTTACTAATCCTCTTTTTTTGACTAAATTGATTTTTTTGCCGTTAGCACTACTAATTCCGCTTGATTCTTGTCCGCGATGCTGCATAGAAAAAAGTGCATAATAAGCATTTTTTGCCGCATCCTCTGATCCATAAATTCCTACAATGGCACACATATTATTCCTTTTATAACCCTAAAGCATCATTGATGCTGTATAGCCCGTTTTTTTGACTCACAAGCCATTTAGCAGCACGAAGTGCACCTTTTGAAAAAGTTTCTCTACTAGTAGCGGTATGATTGAGCTCTAAAAATTCACCGTCATTATAGAAACCAACAGTATGTCTGCCTACGATATCTCCGCCGCGAAGCGCCATGACACCTATTTCGTCTTTGGTTCTTGCACCAATCACGCCGTCTCTGCCGCTGATACGTACTTTATCTAGATCCACACCTCTGCCCTCAGCAGCAAATTGGGCTAGAGTAAGAGCTGTACCGCTTGGAGCGTCAACTTTATGACGATGATGCTGTTCTACTATCTCTATATCAAAATCTTTTAGTGTGGCAGCTACTTTTTTGACAAGCATCTTTAAAAGTGCAATCCCAGCAGACATATTTGTAGCATAAAGAACAGGCATCTCTTGGGATGCATCATTGAGTAGATTTTGTTGATGAACATTCAGCCCTGTTGTAGCTATGACAAGCGGAGTAGGGTTTTTGAGGGCTTCTTCGCACAATTCGCCGGTAGCTTCCGGAGCAGAAAAATCTATAACGACATCAGATGCTTTAAGAAGTTCTTTCATACTGTTTGTGACCAGTACGCCTTTTGGGGCATCTTGTTTTAATTCGTCAAATACATGAAGTGCGCTAAGAGTCAATTCTTTGTCTTGTGCTATATTTTCTATCAAAAGTGTTCCTACACGTCCAGTGCTTCCAACTATACCTATTTTTATCATTTATGACCTCTCTTGAAGATAAGATATGACTTCTAATGCAGCGATTGCACCATCGCCTGCTGCGGATATTACCTGTTTTGGAGCATCTACGCGGATATTACCTGCAGCAAAAAGCCCCTCAACAGAAGTATGCATTTTGAGATTTACTATGACCTCTCCTTGTTCGTTGACATCGCATAAAAAATCTTTCTCCGATGTTTTTAAAACGCTATTGTTTACATTGTGTCCTACGAAGACAAATATACCAGGGATTTCAAGTTTGGTTTCATTGCCGTTTTTATCTTTAAGCAAAATACCATTTACGCCCATATTATCTCCTACGATCTGGGTAGCAGTTGTGTCAAGCATTATTTCAATATTCTCTTTGTTTTCTATTCTTTGTATAGTTGCCGGAATAGCCCTGAAGTTATCTCGTCTATGGATAATATATACTTTTGAGCATATATTGGATAGGTGATATGCCTCTTCAAGGGCCGTATCGCCTCCACCTAGGACTGCCACTTCTTTGTTTTTATAGAAAAATCCGTCACAAGTAGCACATGTGCTTACCCCTCTGCCAAAAAACTCATCCTCCCCGAGAACGCCGGCTCTTTTAGGAGTGCTTCCTGTACAAACTATCACACTTTTTGCCAATACAGGATCTTTTCCTGCGATTTGTATGGAGAATGTTTCGCCGTCTTTTTGAATTTGCAGCACTTCATCCATACGATGTTCCAATCCAAAGTTAAAACATTGTTGTTGCCAGCCATCCATAAAATCCATACCGCTTTTTGTATGATCAAAAAAACCGGGATAGTTTTCTATTTCACTGCTTTGTGTAATTTGTCCGCCAGGCAATCCTTTTTCAAAAAGGACAACATTTTTTAGTCCGCCTCTAGTTGCATACAGTCCAGCAGTCAGTCCAGCAGGCCCACCGCCTATAATTGCACAATCTAGCATAATTTCCTTCTTGGTTGGTTGATGTAATGTTTATTAATACTATATAACCGTCTAATCTTAATTATTGTAGCGATTGTATCTAAAAAGAGGTAAAAAAAGTAAGATAAAAGAGGATTTTTATCCTCTTTTATGCAGGTTTTAAAGAAGTGAGTTAAGTTTTTGGGCAAATGTGTCTTTAGATGCAGCACCTATCATTTGATCTACTAATTCACCATCTTTAAAGAAAAGAATAGTAGGTATAGATCTAATCCCGAATTTTACAGCGATATCTTGCTCTTCATCAGTATTTACTTTACAGATGTTAGCTTTGCCTTCAAAATCATTTGCTAATTCTTCTATCACAGGAGCTATCATACGACAAGGCCCACACCATGGTGCCCAAAAATCTACTAGAGAAACACCCTCTTTGATAGTTGATTCAAAATTACTATTGGTTAATTCTATATATTTTCCCATTTCTTTTCCTTGTATAAATGTTGTATTTTATAATACACTAAATTTCGTTTAAGATTTCTTATTTACAACGATAATGCAACTTTATCTAATCTTAACAATTTTGTCAAGAGTTAAATGTGATTTGGTATATGCTCTCATCGAAGCCAACCAAAACATTGTGGTCATATTCTATGACAGGGCGTTTGATAAGGCTATTTTCTTTAATCATCCATTTTATTTTTTGTACATCATCAAGCTGCATATCGCTTAGCCCCAATTTTTTATATGTAGTACCTTTGCGATTAAGCAGTTTGTCGATACCGACTTTGTTTGCCCAATATGTTATCTGTTCTACGGTTGCAGGTGTTTTTTTAAAATCTATGAACTCATACTTTATGCCCATCTCATCCAAAAATAACATAGCCTTTTTTACACTGCCGCAATTTTTGATACCATATAGTTTCACTATTTTTCTCCTAGTGTAATTTCTGGATATGCTGAAGAGCGGGTACCCTCTATAACTTTGGTTTTTGCACCTTTTACAGTATATACAAAAGATATTTTAGGCTCATCGGTATCGTTTTTATTGGCACGGTGCAGTAAAAGAGAGTGAAATATGACAACATCGCCTTTTTGCAGTCTTGTCGAAGCCTTTGTATTTATCAATGGAATATTGTTATCATGATCTTCTCTAAAGTACTCTTTCTCGTCAAATTGATCCGGATCAAATTTCATTCTATGACTGCCGGGTATGAATTCCAATAAGCCATTTTCAGCATATTCATCTCCCAAAGCCAGCCAAATGCTTACTAGATTATTATCGCTGTAATGCCAATATCTTCTGTCTTGGTGCCATCTTGTTTGAGTGCTGATGTGAGGCATTTTGGTCATAATGGAATTATGATGAGCCAATGTGATCACTACCTTATCGTCCAATATCTGCTCTAATATAGGGCGAATTTTCTCATCTTCCATCCATTCTTTGAATACTATATCCCTGCTATAAACTTGTCTTAGGCGACGTACAGGAGCATCTTCTTCTTGCGGCATACTGCTATAGTCTGCAACATCTGAGCGGTATTCTTTGGATTTTACATCATATCCGATTTCTGTCTCAATAGGCTCAATACGATGCTTTAAATGAGCTTTTGCTATGTCAAGTATAGCTTCACATTGCTCTTGTGGTGCAAAATTTGGCAGGATCAAAAAGCCGTCTTTTCTAAATTGTGCCAGTTGTTCGTCTGTGAGTATCATATTTTTTCTACTTTAGTTAAAATTAGCAATATTATAATCCATTTTGTTTAAAGCGTGATATTTTCTATTAGTTCTATATCGCCTTTTCTAACCACAAGCGCATCTATGCAAAATGCCATATCAAGTTTACGCTCTTTTAGAAAATATTGTGCCGAATTTATGACTTTGCGAATTTTTGCCGATGTAAAATTATAAATTGGATCAAAGTCAGCTCCGGCACTTTTAACCTCTATAAAATGCAGAACACCATTTTTGGAAGCTATGATATCTATCTCTCCGAGCTTGCGCGCATAATAGTTTCGCTCCAATATGCTAAAATGGTTTTGCTCCAAGAACTTGGTAGCCAGTGTCTCGTTCGCATTTCCTATAGAGGTATTATTTTGAGTCATATTGAGGAATGACCTCCACTTTGAGTGATTTGAATTTTGCAGTCATCACAAGCTCATCGCATTCATCTCCAAAAAGCATATTGATATTTGATTTCGCATGATGAAATGTGCAAAACAGCGTTTTGGCTCTCACTTTATCGGTATATTTTACAGGCAGGGGTTTGCTTGCTCCATGTTCTGTTCTTAGAATTACCATATCGCTTCCAAATATCTCTTGGGCTTCAAGAGGAGCTAAGAGCATATCCTCATTATATTGATCATTTAGCCTAGGACTCTCTTTGGTTTGTGCTGCATTGTTGTAGTGTACCAATGTTCTGCCGGTAGTGAGATAATATCCATCCAAGCGATCATTGTAAAATTTTTTCTCCAAGATCTCTTGCACCATGCCGCGAATTTTATAAGTATGATAGTGAAACTCTCCTAGTCCATCCGAGGTACGGAAATCTAGCAAGTGAAGCACAGGCGTATCTTCATGATGAATGGGCCATTGCATACCTCTTTTGCGATGTCGCTCTAATCTATAATATTTAGCTCCTGAGAATCTGCGATGTGCAACTTCTGTTACCTCATTCCATACTTCTTCACTAGTATGATATTTAAAGTCCCCGCCCATTTTTTGGTCTATCATCATAAGCACTTCCCAATCATCGGGTAAAGGAGATTCTACAAGAGGTTGTGATAGATGAAGCCTTCTCATTGCATTGACATACACCCCGGTTTTTTCATATGCACTTCGCACGCCGATTATCAAATCAGCCGATTTTGCAATCTCGGTCATAAATAGCTCTTGCACCATTAGAAATTCTAGATTTTGCAATGCTTTTGCAGTTTTGTTAACATTTGGGTGAATATGCAATATATCCTCACCGACATTGAGTATTGCTTTGATATTCCCGGCTATCATCTCATCTATGAGTTGCGGGGTCATCAACCCTTCTTTGGTAGGCGGCTGATAATCAGGAGCAAAGTATGGCAAGCATCCCATATCGCAAGCGCCTTGCACATTATTTTGTCCTCTTAGTGGCATTAGTCCTGCTCCGCTTTTGCCTATATTGCCGGTCATCATAGCTAAATGTGTTATTGCCATCACTGCGTATGAACCGTCAATGTGCTCTGTGATACCAAGTCCCCAAAATATCATAGATTTTTTGACTGCATATTCTCGGGCGATATTCGGTATCATTTTTGCTAAATATTCATATCCTTCTATTTCTTTGCAAAATGCAGGATTGGCATATGGGTCATTTAAAATCTTGGTTTTAAAATCTTCAAATCCTTTGGTACGATGAGCAAGGAAACTCTCATCATATAGCTCTTCATCTATGATGACATAAGCCATCATATTAAGTATAAGCAAATTGGCTTCATATGGTATGATACATTGATGTTTGGCGAATTTGGATAGTTTAGTATGGCGTACATCAATTAGTGCTAGATTGTTGTGTGTTTTTGCCATATCAACTATGCGATTAGCTATGATAGGGTGGGCTTCTATGGTATTTGAGCCGATTACTACCATAAATTCGCACTCATAAATGTCATTATACGGATTGGTTGCTGCACCTTCTCCGATAGTAGTTCTCATGCCCTTTAAGCTAGGAGAATGGCACACCCTAGCGCAATTGTCTATATGTGGAGAGTCCATACTTTGTCTGCAAAATTTTTGCAGCAAATAAGCGCTTTCGCAATTAGTCCTAGCACCGCCTATTGCACAAAAGCTCTCTCCACCATAGTTGGACTTGATTTCTTTTAATTTGAGAGCAGCGATAGTAGTAGCAGTATCAAGATTGCATTGGTAATAAGCATCATCATATTCTTCAAGTTTTGAGGCTATAACGTTATAAATAGCTTCATTTTTGGCAAGAAAAGATTTTTTCACCAGCGGCGTGGTAATTCGATTTGGAGAGTTGACAAAATCGTATCCGCTTTTGCCTTTGATGCATAGTTTGCCTTGACTTACTACGCCATCTTTGTGGGCAAATATCTTTTGTATCTTATTGTCTTCTACAATTCCAACTATATCACACCCGACTCCGCAATAAGTGCAGACACTTTCTATTGTTTTGCTATGCGGCATATTGGCTACTTGAAATTACCAAATACAAGCGGTGCGTTGAGTTCTAGTTTTTTAACCTCTGTGATTACAAGCTGCAAATCATCTATCTTTGCTCCGCTAACTCTTACTTCGTCGCCTTGGATGGATGGTGTAACTTTAAGTTTAAGGTCTTTGATGGCTTTGACTATCTTTTTTGCTTCATCTTGTTCTATACTGTCTACGATACGGTAGACAAACTTGACATTGCCGCCGCTTATTCCCTCACTTTTTACTTCTTGAAGCGCTTTGCCTGCAATATTTCGTTTGATCAATTTGGCTATAAGTATATCTTTTAGGGCGTCTATTTTTTGTTCGCTCGAGCTGCTTAGTGTAACTGTTTTTGCTTTTTCATTTAGCTCAATGTCAGCTGTTAAACCCTTGAAGTCAAATCTTGTATCTACCTCTTTTTTTGCTTGAATGATAGCATTTTTCATCTCCATCATATCCAGCTTGGCTGATATATCAAAATAGTGGTCTTTTGCCATTTTTCCCTCTCATTGAATAGTAAATAATTTTATTATACCGCCATAAACTTTGAAAAAAGATAAAATTTGACTTTTATAAAATTATGTGATATTATTTAGAGAAATTGATATATTTAATTAGTGTACGGTATAACTCACATAAGGAGGGTTTATATGGTTTACTCTAGAAAAGAAGATGATAGTATAGTTTGTCTGTTGTGTCGCCATTATTGCAAACTCAAAGAAGGTCAAATTGGTATATGCGGCATAAATAAAAACGAAAACGGAAAGCATAAAAACTTAGTCTATGGGCACCCGGTTGCAATACATGTAGATCCTGTTGAAAAAAAACCATTGTATCATTTTTTGCCGGGGACTAGAGTACTTTCATTTGGTACCATCGGATGCAATTTTAAATGTCCTTTTTGCCAAAACTGGGATATCTCACAAGAGAAAGAGATAAACAAAAGCATAGAAGTAACTCCTGAACAAATGGTCTCTCTTGCATTTGAACAAAACGCACAATCCATTGCATATACTTACAATGAACCGACAACTTTTTATCCATATGCCAAAGATGTAGGTATTATAGCAAAAGCACGCGGATTGAAAAATATTTTTGTAAGCAACGGCTATGAATCGCCAGAGGTTATAGAGGATATGGCGAGCTGGGTAGACGCAGCCAATATTGATCTGAAAAGCTGGGATGATGCGTATTATAAAAAATCACTAAAAGGCGGGCTAGAAGAGGTAAAAGACACTCTCAGAAGAATGGTTGCCAAAGGAATATGGGTAGAGGTTACTACATTGCTTATAGAAGGCGAGAATGATAGCGATAAAGATTTACATGAAATGTCATCTTTTATCGCCAATGATCTGGGCAAACATGTGCCTTGGCATCTGAGCGCTTTTTATCCTCAGTACAAAATGCTCGATCATGAAAGAACTAGAGTAGAAACACTTCAACGTGCAGAAAAAATTGGTAAAGAAGCAGGATTAAAATATATTTACCTAGGTAATGTTCCTGTTAAAAGCGATACCTATTGTTCCAATTGCAATGAATTGGTAATAGATAGAACAGCTTATATGGTCGATTTGAATAAATTGAAAAATGGACACTGTCCTAAGTGCAACAGCAAGATCGAAGGGGTTTGGAAATGAGCATTAGAAAAAGTGCAGTAGGCGGACAATTTTATCCTGCAGACCCTAAAGAGATCAGCTTTATGTTTGAGCATTATAATCGAATATTAGATAGTCATCTAAGCGATAAAACATTGTTGGACAAAAAACCAAGAGCGATCATAGTACCCCATGCGGGGTATATCTATTCTGCATTTACGGCCAATATTGCTTTTAGATTATTAAAAAACACTAATGCTAGACGAATAGTTGTAATTGGTCCTAGCCATCGTGTTTATCTTAGAGGTACTAGTGTATCTGATTTTAATGAATATGAAACTCCATTTGGTATGCTCAGTATTGATAAAGATCTAGTTCATGAACTTAGAGATAAATTTGGGCTCGATTTTGTGCCTGATGCCCATCATGAACATAGTACGGAAGTACAGATGCCTTTTGTAAAAACATATGATAAAGAAGCTTTGGTAGCAGAACTGGTATATGGAGATGAGAATCCGGCTAGATTGGCAAAAGTTATCGAGTATCTATTGGATGATCCTCAAACCGTGGTAGTCATTAGTACGGACTTGAGTCATTATTATGATATCGATAAAGCAAAGAGACTTGACAATATATGTTTAAGTGCTATAGAAAATTTAGATATCAACATGTTGCATCAAGGGTGTGAAGCATGCGGCAAGATAGGTATAGAGGCGATGCTTACAGCTGCCAAGGCTAAAGGGTTAAAGCCGATAATGCTTGATTATCGTACCAGCGCGGATGCCAGCAATGATGAGACGCAAGTCGTTGGTTATATGAGTGCTGCTTTTATAGGATGAAAAAATGAAAAATATGCAAGATCTAGTAGATTATATGGTTTTAAGAGGCGTTTTACATACATCGCGCATTATAAATGCATTTTGGGATATAGATAGGAAATATTTTGTGCCCGAACAATTTTCAGAACACATATATATAGATGCACCATTGCCTATCGGTAAAAATCAGACGATCTCTCAGCCGTCTACAGTGGCTTTTATGCTTGAGCAGTTAGCACCAAAAGAAGGAGAAAACGTGCTTGATATCGGCTCAGGGTCAGGATGGACAACTTCATTGCTTTGTCATATAGTGGGACAAAATGGAAGCGTAAGAGGTCTGGAGAGAGTAGACGAACTTGTAGAGCAGGGCAAGAAAAATCTTGCCCAATTTAATTTTGGAGATCATTGCAGTATTGAAAAAGCAGGTGCACAGCTCGGAATACCAAATCAGAAGTTTGATAGGATACTAGTATCGGCTAGTGCTGAAGAAATACCTACCGCGCTATTTGATCAGCTAAAAATTGGCGGCGTCTTGGTCGTGCCTGTGCAAAATTCTGTATTTAGATTTGAAAAAATTTCAGATGACAATATAAAAAGAGATGAGTATAAAGGGTTTGCTTTTGTGCCATTGATAGTTTAGATCTATTTTTCTCGTTGATGTCTGAACTGCAAAAAACGAGAATAGAGATAAATTATTTCGCTGCCAAGTGTCTAGAAAATATAAGATATTGTAAACATAAAGATATCAATACCATCATTTGGTTTTACGATGCCGGCATTTGAGTAGTGCAAATATCTAAAATTAAAATCTAATGATTCTGTTCTGATACCTGCCCCGACACGGTCTTCAAATTGGAGATGTGACGATATATCACGATTTTGAATCTCAGTATTTGACAGATAAGCACCGCCTATACCGCCTTCGATATAGGGATGAATAGGATTTGATTTATTGCCAAAATAATAGACGAACACAGGGGAGAGAGCGATACCGTATATTTGGTCACCGCTTTTTCCCCAATAATTTAACGAGGCTTCATAATATCCGCTAAGCCGACCATAATCACTATCAAAAAATGTTTTATCAAAATTTTTTCTGGCACCAAGGCGATAAATCCCTATATTGTCTTTGCTCTCTCCGATACCGAGTGTGACTTCATCAAAGAATTGTCTATCTCCTGCAAAAGCATTGACCGTAAAGTAATATAAACTAAAAACCAAAACCCATTTTTTCATATTGACACCTTTCTTTTGTTTTATATTGGAAAATTTGGAAATATTTTTTAAGATATTGTACTTCATTTTAATATCTTTTCCACAAATATTCACCCCATTTACGTATTTCGATCAGGCCAAAGATCCATAAGGAAAATAGGCCGATTATCATAAGCGATTCGCTATTCAAAGGAAGCGTATGAAATATATCCGAGAGTGCATAGATAGCAAATAATTGCAATAATAATCCTATACCTATACCGTGAAATATATATGGGTTGATCTCGAGTGATTTTTTGATATTTTTTAAAAAAGGCTCATTTTCTTTGACTGATTGGAGTCCATTGATCCATGTGGCAATGACAAAAACCGTAAAAAGTGTAGAGATCGCACTCTCTTTCCCGTAATGATCCAGCATCCAAACATACAAAAAGAGTGCACTCAGACTAATTACCAATGCAGCGTAAAACACACGAAGAATCTGTACTTTATCTAAGAACTGTTCACGCAACTTAGTCGGCGGTCTTTCCATTACATTTTCTTCGTCTTTTAGGAATGGAAATGTTTTGTCCAATGCGCTATCTGAAACAAGATTGATCCATAATATCTGTACAGGATAAAGCGGTAGCGGGAGTGCCATGAGAATAGCACCTGTGATGAGGATTACTTCATCCAAACTTGTAGAAACAAGGAAATATACCGCTTTGCGTATATTGCTAGCAATTGTACGGCCTTGTTTGATAGCATCAACGATCACAGATAGATTGTTATCGGCAAGTACCATTTTGGCAGTGGATTTAGCAGCATCGCTTCCTCCTCCCATGCTTATGCCTAAATCCGCTATTTTTAATGCCGGAACATCATTGACTCCATCTCCGGTGACAGCTACTATCTCTCCTTGTTTTTGTAAGCTTTTGACTATACGGTATTTATGTTCAGGAAGTACCCTTGCCCACACGGTTACTCTAGGCAAAAGCGCTTCAAGTTTCTCGTCGTCCATTTGATCTAATTCTATGCCGGAAATTACAAAGTCGCCATCTTTAAAGATACCCACCATCCCAGCAACTGCTTTAGCTGTGATAGGGTCATCGCCTGTGATCATCATTACCTTGACACCTGCTTTTTGAGCTATTTGTACTGCTTTTAAAACCTCCTCTTTGGGAGGATCTATAAAACCTACAAGCCCAACGATCTCTATTTCCCAAGTATCTATATCGTCCGAGGTATATTTTCCGGTACCCAAAGCGATGACTCTCAGCCCCTCAGAAGCCATTTTGTCATGTTCTTTTTGGAGTATATTTAAATCTTTTGTATTTATAGCAAACTTTTTAAGTGATTCAAAAGCACCTTTGACAAATATCTTATGATTTTCTTGGATTATGTTGGAGCTTGCCATTAATCTGTATTTGGTATCAAAAGGATAGATATTAACTCTAGGATATTTTGCTCTGATACTTTTGTATTCTTTGCCTACCCAATGTGCCAAAGCAATATCTAATGGATCGCCCTTTTCTTCTGCTGATTCATTGGCTAATGCAGCGACAGTTTGGGTAAAAGTATCATCCAAAGAGAAAACCTCTTTGACTTTCAGTTTGCCTTTGGTAATGGTACCTGTCTTGTCTGAAGCTATGACTGTTGTACTGCCCAAAGTTTCAACTGCCGGCAAATGACGGATGTAGACTTTTTTGACACTAAGTGTCATTGCGCCTATCGTAAGAACTAAAGTCACAACTATTGGCAAGCCCTCAGGCACAGCAGAAACAAGCTCGGCAATAACTAGGTAAATGACTTCCAAGATCTCTCTTCCTTGGCGTAATGCAAGAAAAGCTGTCATAGTAATTATTACAAGCAAGATAGTCATATGTTTTTGATTAAAAACTTCCAAAGCTTTGGTTAGCGGTGACTCAGTAGCGTCTTCTTTTGCTCTGTTTGCGATAGACGCAAGATATGTTTTGTCAGCTGTAAATACAACAAGCCCTTCTGCTTTGCCTTTGGTTACCGTAGTACCTGAGAGTGCCATATTGTCAAGCTCGTATGGCTGTGTCTCTTTTGGCAGCACAAGTTGCGCATTTTTTTCTATAGGCATGGATTCGCCTGTAAGCATAGACTCATCTATGGCCAATCCCCCAGTTTCAAAAAGGCGTATATCTGCAGGCACAATATTGCCTTCGCTTAAGATAATGACATCTCCTGGCACAAGTTCTTCTGATGGTATAGCAAAAATTTTATTTTCGCGTTTAACGTATGTTTTGCTTTGGGTAAGTTTTTTTAGTGCCTTAATTGACGCCAAGGCTTTTGTCTCTTGCCAAAATCCTATGGAAGAATTTATCAGTATTATTATAAGTATCAATGCCCCTTCATTCGTATTCTTCAAAAAAAATGAAAGTATAGCAGCGGCTACGAGTACATAAACCAGTGGACTTTTGAATTGTGAAAGAAAAAGCATGAAGTAATTATGCTTTTCTTCTTCGATTTCATTGCGTCCATATAGTAAAAGATTTGCCTTTGCCTTGTTGTGGTCAAGTCCTTGCGTTGAAGTTTCTAAAGTCTTGATTAAAGACTCGATCGTTTCACTATGCGGATATGCAGGAATATTCATATATTTTCCTATTTGCTGACGAAATGTTTATCGAATAGATTTTTAACTTATTATATTTTAGCATAACTATAAAGAGATTTTAAATTTTTATTATTTGATATAATAACATAAATTAGATAGTCAGGATAAAAGCAATGCTGGAACATGAAATATATCAATTGTTGGAGTCTAACGGATTTAAAGTGCCCAAATACAAACAATTTAAAATCAATGAATTACCAGATATTGACTTCTATCCGATCGCCTTAAAAATTGAGTCGTCAAAAATAGTACACAAAAGCGAATACGGAGGAGTGAAGACAGGTATTATTGACTTTGCTGGCTACAAGAAAGCCATTGATGAAATAGTACAAAAGATCAAAAATTACGGTATTGATTTGGATGGAAATGACTGCTTTATAGCTTCAAATATGATATATGGCGAAGAACTGTTTTGTGGCGTAATTGACGATAGTGTATTTGGCACTACTATTGTTTTTGGGAAAGGAGGGGTGTTGTTGGAGCTTTACAAAGACGTTTGTTATATAGATATGGTTGCCAACGAAGCAGAGATAAAAAGCGCCATAAATTTAACTAAAATTTCAAAACTTTTTGGTGAATTTAGAAATTCAAAATATAACATGGAAACAATTGTAGGATTTATCAAAAAAATTCAAGAATTTATCAAAAAAAATAACAATATCAAAGAGCTTGATCTTAATCCGATAATTTTAAATAATGAAGGATTAACTATAGTAGATGCTAGGATCAAACTTGATAAGACAAAAATATCAGATGAAGTTTCAATCAAAAGAGCAAACAGTTTTTTTGACAATAGTAGCGTAGCTGTCATTGGAGCAAGCAGCGATCCAAATAAAGTCGGATACGCTGTAGCTAAAAATACATTGTCTTTTAGCGGTGAGGTGTTTTTTGTAAACAAGAATGGCGGTGAACTTTTTGAAAAAAAATGTTTTAAGGATGTGGCAGATATTGAGTCAAATATTGATATGGCTATTATTGCCGTTCCGTCTACGGCTGTAATTGGCGAGATCCAAAAACTTATTAAAAAAAATATTAAAAATATTGTCATTATAAGTGCCGGATTTAAAGAGGTAGGCAATTTTATCGCTGAACAAAAAATAAAAGATTTAGCAAAGCTTCACAATATCAATATTATTGGCCCTAACTGCCTAGGGTATTATGAAAGTACAAAAAACCTAAATACCACATTTGCTACGAAAAATGTTATGTCAGGAGATATTGCGCTTTTGGCCCAAAGCGGCGCGGTTTTGAGCGCATTGATGGATAAAGCTTACGATTTTAATATAGGGTTTTCTCATATTGTTTCTTTTGGAAATATGATTGATTTAAATTTCGCACAAACCATAGACGCATTGCAAAATGAGCCTTCCTGCAAATATATCTCGATCTATGCAGAGGGCATCCAAGACGGCAAAGCTTTTTTGCAAAGCATCAGAAATTCGAAAAAGCCTATTTTTGTTTATAAAACAGGCAAAAGCGAGCTTGCCAAAAGAGCAGCTTTTTCGCATACAGGCAATTTGAGCGGAAATCATGCGATATTTAGAGGATTGCTAGAAAGTGTAGGCGTAAATATAGTAGACAACATAGAAGCATTGATCCTAGCACCTCAAAAACGCTCAAATAATATTTTAATAGTAACAAACGCAGGAGGCCCCGCGACTATTTTAACTGATTATATTATTGAGCGAAAACAAAGTCTTTATGATTTAAATGGAGAACATATCAAGCGTCTTGATGAGGTTTTGCCAAACAATTGGTCAAAAAATAATCCTATAGACATCATTGGAGATGCAAGGAGCGATAGATTCAAAGCCACCCTAGAAGTTATAAAAGAGTTTAAAGCAGATTTGGTATTTGTAATAGTAACCCCGCAATTTATGACAGATGCACTCCCTATAGCAAAAGTACTGCATAAAGCATCAAAAACAAAGTCTATTATTCCAATAATGCTTGGCGGAGAAAGCTTAAATGATGCCAAGATATTTTTCAAAAAAAAGAAGATGGTTTATTTTGAGAGCTTACAAGAAGCAACTTCGTTTTTATAATCATATCTAGTTTTTGTATTTTATTGAAAATAATATCTGATTTTTTTTAAGATTCGTTGGGTATAATATTGTCTCATTTTCATATGGAAATGACACCTCACATGTAGTTATTCCTTGCATGGTTGCACAAATTGTTGTGTTAAGGACTACAGAGGAATAAACCAGATAGGCGTGGAAACGCAAAAAATTAACAATACCAAGGAGAAAAAATGGTAACAATGAAAGATTTGCTAGAGTGTGGTGTGCACTTCGGGCATCAAACAAGAAGATGGAATCCAAAGATGAAAAAATTCATCTACGGTGAGAGAAAAAATATATATATCATTGATTTGCAAAAGACTTTGCGTTATTTCAAATATACTTACAATATCGTAAGAGACGCAGCTGCTGAGGGCAAAACAGTACTTTTTGTCGGTACAAAAAAACAAGCTAGAGTAGCAGTAGAAGAAGCTGCAAAATCTTGCGGTATGCCTTATGTTTCAAACAGATGGCTTGGCGGTATGCTTACAAACTATCCTACGATCAAAAAATCTATTCGTAAACTTGAAATTATCGAACAAATGGAAGAAAACGGACAGATCAATCTTTTGACCAAAAAAGAAGCTTTGATGTTGACTCGTAAAAAAGAGAAACTAAATAATTATCTTGCAGGTTTTAGAAACATGCAAAAATTGCCTGACATGATGTTCGTAGTAGATGCAGTTAAAGAACATATTGCTGTTTTGGAAGCTAGAAGACTTGGCATGAAAGTTATAGCTCCGCTTGACACAAACTGTGATCCTGATTTGATCGATTATCCAATCCCTGGAAATGATGATGCTATCCGTTCAATCGAACTTTTCTGTAAAGAAATGGCAGAAGCTATCAATGAAGGTAAAGCGATTTTTGCTGAAAACAAAGGTGAAGTAGCTGAAAATGCTACTGCTAGCACTGAAGAAATAGCCGAGCTTATCGAAGAATCTGCAGCAGAAGTTGCAGAAGAAGTTGCAGAGGAGGCGTAATTTATGGCAAGTTTTGGACCAAGTGACATCAAAAACCTAAGAGAAATGACTAATGCAGGTATGATGGACTGCAAAAAAGCTCTAACTGAAGCTAATGGAGATATGGACAAAGCTATTGAATGGCTAAGAGACCAAGGTCTTGGTGCTGCTGCTAAAAAAGCTAGCAAAGTAGCTGCCGAAGGTTTGGTGAGCATGAAAGTTGAAGGCAAAAAAGCAGTTATCGTAGAGGTAAATTCTCAAACTGACTTCGTTGCTCAAAACGAGAAATTTAAAAATACCGTAAGCGAAGTAGTTGCTCACGCATTTGCAAACAACTTGGCTGATGCAGAAGCTATCAATGCTTCTACTATCAATGGCATGCCGTTTAGTGAATATCTTTCACTTCAAATCGCTACAATTGGTGAAAATCTAGTAGTTCGTCGTGCTGGCATGATAGACGGAGATGAGCTTACGGCAGTGAATGGCTATATTCATGCAAATGGACAAGTAGGAGTTATTATTTCGGCTAAATGCGATAGCGTAGCAACTGCTGAGGCTATGACAAGCGTACTAAAAGACGTAGCAATGCATGCTGCGGCAATGAGACCTACAACTCTTAGCTATAAAGATTTTGATGCCGCTTATGTAGCTGATGAGACTGCAGGAAGAATCATTAAAATTGAAAAAGAGAATGAAGAGCGTTCAAGACTTGGTAAACCACTTTTGAATATACCTAAATATATTTCTATGGCTCAACTTACTCCTGAAGTTTTGGCTGAAGCTGAAACTGGCATTAAAGAGAAACTTAAAGCCGAGGGTAAACCAGAGCAAATTTGGGACAAAATAGTTCCAGGCCAGCTTGCTAGATTTATCTCTGACAATACAACTTTAGATCAAGAGCAATGCTTGTTGGATCAAAAATTCGTAATGGATGACAGTATAACTGTAGCTCAGTATATAGAAAATAAAGCTGCTGCAGCCGGCGGTACAGCATTTATTGATACATTTATCAGACTTGAAGTCGGAGAAGGTATCGAAGTAGTAGAGGAAGATTTTGCTGCTGAAGTTGCCAAACAAATGGCATAATTTTTTATTTTTTGCAGATATCTTATCTGCAAAAAATCGCCTCTAATTATTTTTGCCACTTTAAGGAATACAGATGACTTCCCTTATAAAAATAGCTGGCTTTATTCCTTTTATAATCATAGTATTTATCAATGCTACTGTAGATATAGCCCATAAAATCACTATTCAAAATACCATGCTTAAAAGTTTTGACGGCTCTACTCTTATAATTTTGAGTTCACTGATAAATGCTATGATCTTACTCCCTTTTATTTTTCTTTTTTCGCCGTCTGGTTATATTAGTGACAGATTTTCCAAAACCAAAGTAATACGATATGGTGCCCTTACGGCTATTATTGTTAGTTTATTTATTGTTGTTAGCTATTATTTCGGGCAATTTTATATGGCGTTTGGTTTGACATTTTTGCTAGCAGCACAAAGTGCTATATATTCGCCGGCTAAATACGGAATGATCAAAGAACTTGTCGGAAATGAACATTTGGCCGAGGCTAATGGTGTAGTTCAGGCAATTAGCATAGCAGCTATTTTACTCAGTGCCATTGTCTTTTCTGTGATCTTTGAAATTCTTTATATTGGCGGTGAAGTCATACCGAATAATATACTAAAAACCATGATGCCAATTGGTTGGCTTCTAGTTATTTTAAGTACTATAGAATGGTATTTATCGTTTAAATTGCCATTAATGAAGATTGAAAACAGAGAAAAACACTTTGATTTTTCAAAATATGTTCGTTTTAATTATTTTAAAATAAACATGAAAACTATTTTGATCGATAAACAAATATTGCTCAGCATGATAGGACTTAGTGTATTCTGGGCTATAGGGCAATTGATAATTGCTGCTTTCCCAGCTCATTACAAAGAGGTTTTAGGCGATGATAATGCCGTGATGATCCAAGCCATCTTAGCTCTAAGTGCTATTGGAATAGTTGTCGGTTCGATTATTGCCGGTAAAAATTCCAAACTTCATATAGAACTGGGCTTAGTCCCTTTAGGTGCTTTGGGTATGTTTGCAGCTTTGCTTATGTTTACATGGTCGCATACTATAGCAGCTATGATGTTAGCCAGTTTTATTTTTGGTTTTTTTGGAGGATTGTTTATAGTACCTCTGAATTCATTGATGCAATTCTTGGCACCAAATAAAGATATCGGCGTGATTTTAGCAGGCAATAATTTTATACAAAATATTTTTATGTTGAGTTTTTTGATATTATCGATTGTCTTAGTTTCGATCGGATTTAGCAGCCATACATTATTTTTAACAGCCGCTTTTATTGCACTGTTCGGAACATTTTATCTTGTCGCTAAAATACCGCATCTTTTTGTAAGAGTTTTATTAATGCCTATACTAAAAATGAGATATAGATTAAATATACATGGATTGGAAAATATACCTTCTCAAGGCGGAGTACTTTTGCTGGGAAATCATATTAGCTGGATAGATTGGCTGCTGCTTCAAGTTTCAACCCCAAGAGCCATAAAATTTGTCATGCACAAACATTTTTATGAAAAGTGGTATATTAGACGGATTTTGGATTTTTTTGATGTCATTCCAATTGCTAACGTTGGAAGCAAAAGGGCGTTGGATACCATTAGAAAAAGACTTGACAATGGTGAAGTTGTAGCGCTTTTTCCGGAAGGACGTATCAGCTTTAATGGTCAGATGAATGAATTTAAAAAAGGGTTCGAAAAGAGTATTGCGGATACCAGTCATCCGATAGTACCATTTTATCTTTATGGATTATGGGGGTCTAGATTTTCAAAAGCAAATTTATTTTTCAAATCAATGATCCGTAAAGGCGACAAGAGAGATGTAAGAGTGGTATTTGGTCCACAACTTCCTTCTAATACTCAAGCACATGAAGTCAAGCAACACGTAATAAAACTTTCTCGTGATGCATGGGAAGCTTCAACAAACGAGCTTGCCCCGCTAACCCACTCATGGCTTAGATGGGCAAAAGCTAGACCTTTTCAAAGATCCATTGTTGATACTTTTGGAAATGATTTGAATAATCTAAAAGTAATGAGAAAGGTATTTTTATTTGCCAAGAGATTCAAACTTCTTGATAGAGAAAATGTGGGTGTTTTGTTACCTTCATCATCAATGGGGGCTATTGTTAATATGGCATTATTAATGATTGGAAAACGTCCAGTAAATATCAATTATACATTGAGTGAGGCTGCTTTAAGTAATCTTATTTCCCAAGCAGGGATAGAGAAGATTATAACATCGAAAAAGTTTATACACAAACTGAGTTCTGAAGGGTTCAATCTTGATCATATTCTTGGCGAATATAAGATAGCCATCGAAGATATGAGCAAAGCAATTAGCAACAAAGAGAAAATATGTACCACTTTTGAAGCATTTATCATGCCAAAAATGTGGTTAAAATGGCGTTATTTTTCGCCGGTCTCAATGGAAGATACCGGAGTTATCCTTTTTGTTAAAAAAAGCGAAGAGATGCCACTAGGGGTAGAACTGACTCATAAAAATTTAATAACAAATATAAAACAAGTAGCAGCTCTTTTGCAATTTGAGGAAAATGATATTATGCTTAGTTCATTACCCTTGTTTCACTCGTTTGGTTTGAGTGTTATGACACTCTTGCCATTGTGCGAGGGAATAGGTGTGGTAAGTGTATCAGATCCGTCAGATTGTTCTGCGCTTGGAGCTTTGGCGGCAAGATATGAAGCTACTATTATGTTTGGGACATCACAATCTTTTAAATTATATATAGAAAATAAAAAATTGCATCCATTAATGTTTAAAAATATTCGCATAGCTGCTACCGGAGCCCAAAAGCTTGACTATGAAACTAGAAGGGATTTTAAAGATAAGTTCGGACTTGATATTTATGAGGGATATGGTGCTACCGAAACATCACCGGTAATTGCAGTTAATATGCCTGATGCATTAGATTTAGATTCGATGAAAATTGTAATAGGAAATAAAGACGGAAGTGTCGGACAAGCAATACCTGGCACTACGATTAAGATAGTTGATCTGACCACAGACAAAACAGCAGAAGCAGGAACTAAAGGCATGATCTTGGTCGGAGGAGCACAAGTCATGAAAGGTTATCTAGATAATCCAAGCAAAACCAATGAGGTAATTGTGGAGCTTGATGGTATCAGATATTATAAAACAGGAGACATCGGATATATGGACAAAGACGGATTTATCACGATCGTAGATAAAAATTAGCTATCTTGTCATCTTTGAGAAGTAATATTTTATACTACTCTTCTTTTTGCTCACTCTCTTTAATAGTTTTATAAAAATAGGCAAGGCCTATAAACATTAGCGTAGTGCCTAATAGCAGCCAAAAAGCAGATAGCATTTGGCTTTGATCGCTTATGGCAATTTTGAAAACTACCATTAATGTTTCTATTGATAGAGCAATAATTATTGAAACCAAAAATCTACCCAAAATTTTATACTGCCTATCTTCTTCATGATGAAATGCTCGAAATAGTACTTCATGCTCAAATATTTGACTTGAAAGATCATAAATTGCAATACCAAGTGTTATGGCTATAATGGATTGAAAAATATTATGCAGTAAATCTATTTCACCTTCCGCAAAAATTATGATTCCTAATGCATATCCTCCATATAAAATGAGAGCTATTGCAACAACAGCAAGCAAGAATGCACCCAAAAAATAGACGCTTCGTTTTATCTTGTCATATATATCATTATATTCGATAAGTTTCAATTCTTCTAAAAGTTCTATCATATTAATGTCAAAAACATAATACTTATTGTCAACTAAATGGACTACGGAGAGACTTGCTCTGCCAGTACGATGGTGTATGTATGGGTTAGAGATATAAAATCCTCTTTCATCTACAGTAACTTTAGAAAAATAATGCCCCTTTAAGCTACCTTGACTTTCAAATTCTCGCCTTTTTTTGCATATGGTTGGAGAAATTTGATTGAAATTATGATCTACAGCATATAGCAATTGGATCATTTTATTTTCTCTTAGAATTACATCAGCATTTTGTATATAGTCTTGGGGTAGGCTTTTGATAAGCGTTATGATAAACTCATCTACAGTATTTTTATGTTTTTTATAAATAGCAATAACTTCTTTCATTACTTTTCTCCATAAAACTTATTTATAAGCTATTATAACGTAAAAAAATACTGAAAAAATTATTGTTTTTTATAAGTTTGCACCACCGAAAAATGGTGCAAGAAATTTAGCAAGAATAAGTAGATCTGATCTCAAATGGAGTTGGTCTGGCTTCATCAGGCCATATTTGTCTTTCAAATTGATAATGTTGATATGTATCTATAAACTCTTTTGTCATTATAGGAGCCAAGAAGTCATGATCAGCAATTAGTCCTTCTATAGCTTCTCTAAGAGTGTGTGGCATTTGAGGAATGTGTTTTTCTCTTATCTCATCAAGGCTAAGTTCAAATAGATCTTCATCCATTGGACCAACAGGAACATATTTATTTTTGATTCCATCAAGGCCGGCAAGCATAAGTACTGCAAAACAAAGGTATGGACAAGATGTAGAATCAGGGAATCTCGTCTCGATTCTAGTTGCTGCAGCGCCTGCACCATATGGGATACGGCATGATGCTGATCTGTTTTGGCTAGAGTAAGTAAGGATGCTTGGTGCTTCAAAACCAGGTATCAATCTTTTATAAGAATTTGTGCTTGGGTTTGTAAATGCAGCTACCGCGTGAGCATGTTTAAAGATACCGCCAAGATAATGTAGTGCCATTTCACTTAGATTGCCATATTCGCCTTGTTTATAAAAAAGATTTTCGCCATTCTTCCAAATAGATTGGTGTACGTGCATACCGTTACCATTATCACCATAAAGTGGTTTTGGCATAAATGTAGCACTTTTGCCATTGAGGTGAGCTACCATTTTGATAACATATTTAAGTTTTTGAACATTATCAGCTGCTTCAACAAGTGTTCCGAACTTGACACCTATTTCATGTTGGCCTTGTGCAACCTCGTGGTGACCCAGGATAACTTCTAGACCTACATCTTCAAGAACTTGCATCATTTCAGCTCTCAAATCAACACCAGAATCTATAGGCATGACAGGGAAGTATCCGCCTTTGGTTCTAGCACGGTGACCCATGTTGCCAAATTCCATATCTCTATCATCATTCCATTCACCATCCACAGTATCAAGTCTATAAGATGATTCATTGGCAGCTAATTTGATTTTTACATCTTCAAATATGAAAAATTCATTTTCAGGTCCGAAATAAGCCGCGTCGCCTATACCGGCACTTTCTAAATGTTGCAATGCTTTTTTGGCAATGCTTCTTGGACATTTTTCATAAAGGCCGTTTTTATAAATATCATATACATCACAGATAACAATGATAGTGCTATCAGCCGTGAATGGATCTAAAAATGCAGTCGGTACATCCGGCTTGAGCACCATATCCGATCTATTAATTGGTTGCCATGCTTCTATAGAAGAGCCGTCAAAAGGAAGACCGTTAGCTAACATATCCTCGCTAACAGCACTCATGCGATAGCTAACATGATGCCACATACCTTTTAAATCCGTAAAACGAAAGTCTACAAACTGAACCTCGTTTTCTTTACAAAATTCAAAAAATTCGTCTATGTTTTTTACAAACTTCCCCATATCTACTCCTTGATAATTTTTTAATACTATATTATACCGCTAACTTTACACAATATAACTTGATTAATTGCCTAAAAATTAAGCAATTGCTTATCTCTATTTTTAAATGTCATTATTTTAGTGTAACCTATCTCTTTTGCAAGTGATATGGCTTCATCATATCCATGCCCTATGTGCTCTATTTTATGTGCATCTGAGCCAAATGTAATAGGAATATCAAGCTCAAACATTTCCTCCATAAGCGGTCTAGAGGGATAAATTTCTTCAATGGGCTTGCGAAGTCCTGCAGTGTTTAACTCTATTGTCATATTTGATTTTTTAATAGCCTTTAGTGCATTTTGGGCTAAAATTCTTACATCTTTTGTGGGTAAAAATTTAAATACTTTAAGAAGATCAAGGTGTCCAGCAATATCAAATAGTCCGCTTTTTGCCATGGATTCTACAGCATCAAAGTAGCTTTGCCAAATCTCATTTATGTCCCTGCCTTCGTAACCGCCTATGAATTCAGGATTGTCAAATCCCCACTCATTAATGAAATGTACTGAACCGATGAGATAATCTACTTTGGCTTTCAAAACTCTATCGTCCATATATTGTGGTATAAAATCAATCTCATAACCTAATAAGATTTCTATTTGTTCTTTATATCTTTCTCGTGCATCTAAAACATCCTTTTCATATAGTTTCATTTCATCAAAACATAGGCGGTAATTTTTGTCAAAATCCATAGGAGCATGCTCGCTAAAGCCATAAATATCTACACCAAGCGTAATGGCTTTTTGGATATATTCATCAACCGACCCATCGGCGTGATTACATCTAATTGTGTGATTGTGCAAGTCTATTCGCATAATATACCTTATTGGTTTTTGTATCATTGTACCATGTTTGTATCTATTTTTTACTCTCAATTGGATACAATATACAAAAAATATAAAGTAAAATATAATGCAACAAAAGATCGAACTATTATCACCTGCAGGAAATCTAGAAAAACTGCAAATAGCACTAGGATATGGAGCAGACGCTGTATATGGCGGAGTGAGCAGCTTTTCTCTTCGTATCCGTTCGGGCAAAGAGTTTGATATGGATTCTTTTAAAAAAGGCATAGACTATGCACACTCCTTGGGCAAAAAAGTATATGTAACTATCAACAGCTTTCCATTTAACTCTCAGATCAAATTATATGAAAAACATATAGCTCAAATGAGCGAATTAAATCCAGATGCTCTCATAGTGGCAAGTCCAGGGATAGTACGTATGGCACATCAAATTGCTCCGCACATCCCTATACATCTCTCGACTCAAGCAAATGTCATGAATGCCCTTGATGCACAAGTTTATTATGATATGGGTGTCAAGAGGATAATCGCTGCAAGGGAAATAAGCCTAAAAGATTGCGAAGCTATCAAAAGAGCTATTCCCGAACTCGAGATAGAAGTTTTCGTACACGGCTCTATGTGTTTTGCCTATAGCGGCAGATGCTTGATTTCTGCTCTCCAGATGGGAAGAGTTCCAAACCGTGGGAGTTGTGCAAACGATTGCAGATTTCCTTATGAAGTTTATGCACACAATCCTGAAACCAATACCACTTTTAGGCTAGATGAAGAGGAGGGTGTAGGTACTTATATCATGAATGCCAAGGATATGAATATGGCTTCTCATGTAGATGAACTTATAAGTTCCGGTGTCATAGACAGCCTCAAAATTGAAGGCCGTACTAAATCGCCTTATTATGTAGGTATAGTTACAAAAGCTTATAGACAAGCAATAGATGATTATTATGCCGGCAAATTTGATGCCGATAAATATCAGAAAGAACTGGGTACTACGCAAAATAGAGGTTTTACCGATGCATATCTCATCAGCCGTCCTTTCGAGAAACATGACACACAATCGCATGATTTTACTATCCAATACGGTACTCATCAAGTAGCAGCACTCGTAAGCGGAGATGGCAAGACATGGAGATGCAAAGATAAAACTTGCATCGGGGATAAAGTAGAGATCATTCTTCCTGTTGGAGCGAGCCTAGAGCCTATAGATAATGAATACGGTACTATCACAGAGGAAAACGGAAAATATTGGCTCACTATCAAAAAGATCATCTCTACCGAAGGACGAGAGTTTGAGTGTATTCATAGCGGTGATGAGCGAGATATACTCTTGCCTGTAACATTGCCGAGATATGCAATATTGAGACGCGGAATAGACGAAGCATTAGCTAAAAAAGGCTTATGTGAAAGCGGTGGTTGCGGAGATTAACTATATTTTTGGTAAAATTCTATAAGTTTATGGAATGAGACTCTCCTGATACATTTCTCTTTTTAGAGCAATATGGGATTAATGTCCTACCCCTCAAAGATTAAAGGAAATTATATGAAATTTGTATCTATAATTATCGGAAGCAAGAGCGATTATGAAGTAATGCAAGAGTGCGGCGCTACTTTAGAGAAATTCGGCGTACCATATGAGCTGATAGTATCTTCTGCACACAGAAGTCCGGAGCGAACAAAAGATTATGTCAAATCTGCTGAAGCCAAAGGCGCTCAAGTCTTTATAGCGGCTGCAGGAATGGCTGCTCATCTAGCCGGAGCATTGGCCGCAACCACGACCAAACCCGTTCTTGGCGTACCTATGGCAAGCGGAGAGCTCAAAGGCGAAGATGCTTTGCTTAGTACAGTGATGATGCCAGCAGGTATGCCTGTAGGCACCGTAGCGATAGGCAAAGCAGGAGCTACCAATGCGGCATATCTAGCTATACAGATCATGGCACTTCAAGACGACGAATTAAAAGTCAAACTCCAAGAAGACCGTATAGCAAAAGCCAAAAAAGTAGAACTCGATTCGAGTGAAATAGAAGTCATCCTCTAAGAGGCCTAGATGGAAGCCAAAAAGAAGCCTGCCAAGTCTGTAACCATATTTACTTCGCCAACTTGCGTATGGTGCAATAGAGCCAAAAGTTACTTTACAAGCAAAGGTATACGATTTAAGACTATAGATGTCACTAAAGACAAGTTTGCTGCCGAAGATTGCAGAAAACACGGGTGTCGCAGTGTGCCTGTTATTCTTATAGGCGGAACATACTGGATATGTGGATTTGACCAGAAAAAAATAGAAAATGCGTTAGGAAAATAGATGAACAAAAACAGTATAACATTTAGTGAGTTACTTTTAAAACTTCAAGAGTTTTGGGCAAAAGAGGGATGTACTATAGTCCAGCCATATGATATGCCAGCAGGCGCAGGTACATTTCACCCTGCCACATTGCTTAGAAGTTTAGATAGCACTCCATGGAGTACGGCATATGTGGCGCCAAGTCGTCGCCCGACAGACGGCAGATATGGAGAGAACCCAAATCGCCTAGGAGCTTACTATCAGTTTCAAGTGCTGATCAAACCAAGTCCGGATAACATTCAAGAGCTTTATCTAAAAAGTTTGGAATTCTTGGGGCTCAATCTAAAAGAGCATGATATCCGTTTTGTAGAAGATAACTGGGAATCTCCGACCCTTGGAGCTTGGGGTCTTGGTTGGGAAGTATGGTTAGATGGTATGGAAGTAACTCAATTTACCTATTTCCAGCAAGTAGGAGGCATCGCATGCGATCCGGTTGCTGTCGAGATCACTTACGGCACAGAGAGACTTGCTATGTACCTCCAAAGTGTGGAGAGTGTATTTGACATAGTTTGGAATCGCAATGGCGATGAGGTAACGACCTATGCTGATGTGCACAAAGAAAGCGAATATGAGTTTAGCAAGTATCATTTTGAAGTTGCAAATGTAGAGAAATTATTTGCAAGATTTGAAGATGCCAGCAGCGAGTGTAATGCCTGCTTGGATGCAGGGCTTCCATTGCCGGCATATGATGAGTGCATGAGAGCAGCACATGCTTTTAATGTGCTTGATGCCAGAAAAGCAATCTCTCAAGCCCAAAGGCAAAATTATATTCTTAAAATTCGTGAACTCTCTAAAGGTTGTGCTGAACTATACAAAGCTCAAGAGAGTGAGAGAAACAAAAGAGTAAGAGCTAGATAAATATAGTCTAAGGATATATATGAAAATCTCAGAAATTTACGTATTTCTTGACGATCTTAGTCCATTTGCTTTGCAAGAAAAATGGGACAATAGCGGGCTAAATATAGGCAGCATGGATAGAGAAGTAGAGCAGATATATATCTCGCTAGATGTAGATAGCCATATGCTAAAAAGCATAAAACCGCATAGTCTTATAATCACTCATCATCCTTTGATCTTTGGCGGATTAGTTTCGCTTGATTTTTCTAAGTATCCGTCTAATTTGATAGAATTGATGATAAAAAAAGATATAAGTCTTATTGCGATGCACACAAATTTTGATAAAACACATTTAAATAAGTATGTGTTTGAAAAGGTTCTTGGATTTAAGCTAGAAAATGAAAGCGATTTTGTGTGCACGACTCATGGTGAATGGACTCTAAAAGAGTTAACTAGTCTTCTAAAAGAGAAGCTTTGTATCGAATTTTTAAGAGTCGTTGCTCCTAAAGAGGAAATATACTCAATAGCCATGGCAACAGGCTCTGGAGCATCACTAATTGATACTATTGAGGCTAATTGCTTTTTGACCGGTGATATTAAGTATCATGATGCTATGAAAGCAGCTAGTCAAAATCTTATGATGGTCGATATCGGGCATTATGAGAGCGAACGATTTTTTGTGGATATTTTGGCAGAGCATTTGCAAGTTTTACCTATTTTGGCTATAATTTCAAATTCAAA
>Ga0265293_10002437_pt1 | contig 37396 bp, 31 predicted proteins | sample Munlanlewell138R_FD_192505 | JGI IMG/M metagenome (GOLD analysis project Ga0265293, IMG submission 192505) | Leachate microbial communities from a municipal landfill in Southern Ontario, Canada - Leachate well 138R | ecosystem: Engineered > Solid waste > Landfill > Unclassified | place: Canada... | reverse complement strand
GTCGTCGATCTCGGTGTTTTGCGCCAGCCGCGTCTGCATCTGCGTTTCGGCCTGCATCTCGACCTCTCGCAGGTGCCGGCGCAGGTTGGCGATGCTGCTGGCCAGGTCGGCTAGCGATCCGCGCAGCCGCCGGATGTCGTCTTCCAGGCTGGCACGCGAGATGACCAGTTCACCCAACTGCGCCATCAGGTGGTCGAGCAAGCTGGCCCGGACCCGCACCATGCGCCGGTGATCCGCGGTGTTGACGGTATCGGGCGACAGCACCGTGGGCGCGGGCAGGTCAACGGCGCCGGCCTGCGGCAGCCCGGACGGCGCGTCCGGCGCTGCAGGCCATGCTGCCGTGGCGTGCGCCAGCTTCTGCTGCTCCCCCGCGCCCGCGTCGTCCTCGTCATCCTCGTCGTCTTCAAACGCAGCGATGTCGGTCTTGTTGAAGGCAAATCCGGAAAGCTCGAAGGGGGCCGGCGGCTCCTCGTGCCGGCACAGGCTGTCAAACAGCGCATGAATGCGGTCAACCTGATGCACGATGCCGGCTGGCGGCGGGACGGCGCCCGGCTGCTTCTTGACAAAGGCCTCGATGACGGATTCGGTCTCGTGTACCAGGTCGCCCAGATCGACCGCCTCCGCCAGCCGCGCGCTGCCCTTGAGCGTGTGCAGGATGCGCAGCACCTGCCGGTGCCCGACCTCCTCCGCCGGCGCTTGGGCCCAATGCCGCATCGCGGCGGACAGCTGGTCCAGCAGCTCCGCTGCTTCCTCCTCGAAAATGGGCCACAGCTCGTCAGACATTGTGGTGTTGGCGAACCGGGTGGCCATGGCATCGTCGAGGGTGGCGTCCGGATCCGCTGCAGCCAGGTCGCTGGAGCGTCGAGCCAGCGGTGCTGGCGTGCCGGCAGCTGCCGGTTGCCCGGCCGGCTCAGCGGTGGCGGCGTCGGCTTCCTCGTGCCAGATGGCCCGTACCGCGTCCGCCAGCGCCGGCGGCGGGCCCTCCAGCTGCCCGGCGGCAAACGCGACGACAGACTGCTGCATGGCCCCGGCAGCCTCCCGCAGCGTATCCAGTTGCGCCGGCGTCACGTGCTCCAGTTCCTGAACGCGCGTCAGCGCATGCTCCAGCTCGTGCGCCAGCTCGGCCAGCGCGGAAAACCCCACCGTGGCCGAGCTGCCGGCCAGCGCATGGGCACTGCTGCGCGCAGTAGCGGGCGCCTGCGGGTCATCCCGCCATTGAGAGACCGCGGCAAGCAGGCGCCCGGACCACCGGGTGGCCTCTTCGGCATAAGCGTCAAAGAGCCGGCGGCTCAGCTGCAGGTGGCCGACCTGCTGCAGTGATGACGTGTCAGGCGTCGCAGCATCGGCATCGGCATGCTGGTGTTCCGGCGCAGCGGCCTTGTCCACCGCGGCGGGTTCATCGCCGGTAACAACATCGTCCAGCGCCGCGTCCGCCCCACTCGCGTCCGGCGCATCGGGCACATCTGGCGTCCCGGGCAACAGCTTGTCGGGCAGCGCATCAGCCACCGGCTGCGCCGGCGCGCCGGCATGCGGCTGTGCGGCGTCGTCCAGGTCGCCCATGTGGAATTCCGACGCGGCAAAGTTCAGGTCCGGAAACGCGGAGTCGTGCAGGTACCGCGCCGGCGTCGATGGCAGGTCGTCCTCTCCATCGTCTGCCGCCTTGTCCTGCGCCGTATCGGCCCACTCGGGTGGCGCAGCGGCGGCCGCTGCTTCGCTTGCAGCGATGCCGCTGCCGATATCTTCTGTTGTGATGTCGGGTGCAGGAGGCAACGCGTCTTCCGTGCCGGATGCAAATGCCGCGTCGTCGACGGAAGCGGCGCCCGCGATCTCTGCTTCTTCCGCGTCCGGCAGCCGTGCGGATTCGGGCGCCAGCGGGGCCATGCGGCGCTGGCCGTGGATACGCAGCGCATCGGCCATTTCATCAAAGGGGTGTGCACGCCAGGCCTGGGCGTCGCCGCGCTCCAGCGCCTCGATCCAGCGCCCCTGCGCCTGCAGCGCCGCATCGGCCACGGCGCACAAGTCGTCGGTTGCCGGCTGCTGCCTGGCCAGCCAGCTGTTGACCAGCTGCTCAAGCGACCAGGCGGCGGCGCCGAACTGCGCCAGGTCCACCATGCGCGCACTGCCCTTGAGCGTGTGGAACGCGCGGCGCAGGTCGGTGAGCGCAGCGGCGTCGCCAGGCGCCTGCGCCAGGCGTGCAACCGCCTGGCGACCCTGGTCAATGACCCCGCGCGCCTCGTCCAGGAAGATGGGGAGCAGGTCGCCTTCGTCGTCCGCGCCGGGAACCGCAGCGGCCGGGTCCGTCTGCGCGGCGGTGGCGGGTTCGGCGGCCGCGACCGGCGAGGCGGTCCCGGGCACGTCGCCAGGCAGCTCGGCAGCCGCCGCCGAAACCGGTGGCACCGGCGCCTGCCCCGTCCGGCGGGCCGGCACCGCGGCAAATTTCAGCTCGCCCTCGCCGGCGTCAAAGTAGAACAGCTGTCGCGCCAGCGCCGGCTGGTACCCCAGCGTATCGAGCAGGAACCCCAGGACACCCAGGCTGTTGCCCAGCTTCTCCACCAGCGCCGGCGTCGGCTCGGCGTGCGTGGACTCGCGAAGTTGCTCGACATCCCCGCGCATGCGGACCACCGCGGAAACGCCGTGCTCCAGCCCCAGCACCGACAGCACGCCGCGCATCTGCGCCAGCAGCGCCGGGACCGGATTGAGATGCTCGCGCTCGGCGGGCCGGCGGAAATACTGGTCCAGCCGCTGCTCCACCTCGCCCAGCGTCACACGCAGCTCGCCCACCACCGTGTCTATGTTCTGCCGGTCGCTGATGTCGCGATACAGCGCCTCCATCCAGGGGTCCAGCACCAGCATCTGCCCCGCTTCAATGACCTGGTGCAGGCGGTCGGCCAGCTGCACGATGCGCCCGCTCAGGGCCGTGTCTGCCGGCCGGAAGTGATCCAGCATGGCTTCGAGGAACAGCAGCGTCGTGGCCACTTCCATGCCCAGCGCGGCAGTGGGGACGCTGCCGGACTGCGACAGCTTGTCCGCAACGTCTTCCAGCGCCAGCGCCACGGGCGCCATGACCGGCCCCAGCTTGTTCACCGATTCCGCGACGCCGCGCAGGTGGCTGGCGCTGGTGGGCAGGTACTGCGCGCTCCCTTCGACCAGCGCAGACCAGGACTCCTTGGCAGTGCGCACGCGGCGTCGGCACTGCAGCAGCACCTGCGGGTCGTACAGGCCAAACACCGGCTCCCGGTACGAGGGGACCGGCGGGCGTGCCAGTTTCCAGGCTTCGCCCACGCAGGCCAGCGTGGGCGCGACCTGCGCATCAACCGCCTGCGCCTGTTCGCAGAAGAAAAGCAGGTCCAGCAGCAGCCGCTCGTCGACGGCGCTGCTGTCGGCGGCCACTTCCTTGTACTGCAGCAGCGTGCGCGAGATCGCGCGCTTGACGTAAATATCCAGCGCAAAGCCGCCGTGCGCCAGCGCCTCGAAAAAGGCTGCGCACAGCACGTGGAACGCCCGAACGGCCGGATCGCCTGCGCTGCGCGCGCCATCAAGGAACAGCATCGCGAGCTCGCCGGCAGCAGGACCGCTGCCACTGCGCAGGACGGCCAGCATCTGCCGGTTCATGTCGCGCCGGATGGCGTCCAGCTGCCCTTCGGTTGCCGCAACTGCTGGCAGCTCCAGCGTCCGGAACTGCCAGCGCATGGGCCAGAGGTCCGCCGGGTGGATGCGGCTGGCACCGGCCAGCTCCTGGACGCGGGCGAACTGGGGGAACAGGCCCAGCGCGGAGCGCGGGTTGGCGCCCTTGCGATCACGCAGGTAATCAACGAGCGCAAACGCGCCGCGCTCCAGTGTCTCGGCCGCAGCGTGCGTGCATGCCGCAGGCCGGGCAACCAGCTGCTGGACGGCGTCTTCCATGGCACGCGCCATGCGGGCGGCCAGCATCTCCTCGATCATCTCGAGCGCGCCCACCACCTTGTGCAGCTCGTGCGCGGCCATGCGCAAGCCCTGCGTATCGGCCGGCGCGACCGCATCTTCCCGCTCCCGCTCGCCGCGGTGCTCGCGTGCAAACAGCTTCACGGCCTTGCAGGCCTCGTCCACCGAGTCATGAACCTGGTCGAGTATCCACGTCAGCGGACGCAGGTCGTGGACGTCTTGGGGACGGGTGGCGAGGTCGCTTGTCCGGGCTTCAGGCATGAACGTCTCCTGCAAGGCGGTGCCCGGAAAGCGGCGACAGCGTTCCGGACGCCGCGGCATGGTCTGGGCATGGGATGGTCGGGATCACCGGGGCGGCAGCCGGCCGGCGGCAGCCCGGTCCGGCCATGAGGGCATGCCGCCCGGTCGCGGCGCAGGGGTTGCAGGCAGAGGTGTACAGGACACGCATGACGGTCATTCCACTGGATTTCACGCGGTCTTGAACCGCGATGCAGATTCGCGCAATTCCTCGGCGATCCGGGACAACTCACCCACGAGCACCGCGCTGTTGCGCACGCTGCGCTCGGTTTGCTCGGTGCCGGCAAATATCTCCTGTATGTTGCCCGCCGTGGTGTTGGCCTGTTCCGCTTCGTCCAGCGCGGACGCGGAAATCTCCTGGATCAGGCCCGCCAGCTCGCGCGAGACACGGTCGATCTCCGAGAGCGCCGCACCGGCCTTGTCGGACAGCCGCGTGCCCTGGACCACGCCCAGCGTGCACCGCTCCATGGCAACCACCGCGTTCTGGGTATCGGTCTGGATCGCCTCGACCAGGCCGCTGATCTGCCCGGTGGCATCCGCCGAGCGCTCGGCCAGGCGCTGCACTTCCTCCGCAACCACCGCAAAGCCGCGGCCAGCCTCCCCCGCTGACGCCGCCTGGATGGCCGCATTCATGGCCAGCAGGTTGGTCTGCTCGGTGATCGATGCAATCAGGCCGGTCATCTCGCCTATCTCCTGCGACGACTCGCCCAGGCGTTTCATTCGCTTGGCCGTTTCCTGTATGCCGGTGCGTATCCCCTCCATGCCGCTGATCGTGGCCTGCACGGCCTCGAGCCCCGTCGTGGCGGCCGCCTGCGAATGATCGGCCACGCGGGCAGCCTGCTGCGCCCGCTCGGACATGGTCGTGATGCCGGTGGCCATGTCCAGGATCGCCTGCCCCACCTTGCGGATGTCACGCAGCTGCTTGGTTGCCGTCTTCAGCAAGTCGATGGAACCGGACTCGAGCCGGCCGGTGGTCTGCGCCACGCTGGTGGCCGCGTGCTGCACCCCGCGAACCAGCGCGCGCAACTCCTCAACCGTGTAGTTGATCGAGTCGGCAATGGCGCCGGTAATGTCTTCGGTAACCGTCGCCTCCCGGGTCAGGTCGCCTTCCGAGATGTTCTGCAACTCGTCCATGAGGCGCAGGATGGCCGCCTGGTTGGCCTGGTTGATGCGTTCGGCGTCCAGGTGGCTGCGCATCACGCTGTCCAGCTCCGAGCGCGTGCTGCTCAGGCGCAGCCGCCGATCGTTCATGCGCAGGTAGACGATGCCCGACGCCGCGCCGGCAAACAGGAGCAGGAGCGCGACCAGCGCCAGCCAGTGCCACAGCGACAGCGGGCTCTGGTTGCTGCGCTCGGCGCGCAGCCGCACCACCTCGTCCTGCAGCCAGTTGCTGGCCACCAGCAGTTGCTCGGCCGTGGCTTGCATGGATGGCGGGATGCCCGGCTGCGTCACCACGTCCTTGGCCTCCTCGCCGATGCGGTCGGCCTGCTTGGCCAGCGCAGCTACCCGCGCCATGCCGCGCTCGTCAAGCTCCATGACCGTGCTGGAATAGGTCTGGCTCATCCAGTACAGCAAAAAACCGGCCGCCAGCAGCCCCAGCACCGCGATGGCCCACAGCAGCCATTGCATGACAGGGCCTGATCGCGCAAGACCGGACGGCCCAGGCGCCGCGGCGTCCGCATGCGGCGCATCCTGCGCGGTGTCCCCGTCCTCCAGGAGGACGGTATCGTATCCCGCCCGGCTCGCCTGGACCGAAGACGCCTGCGGGGCCTGGGGTACCGAATCGCCGGGTTGCGCCGGCCCGCCCTGCGTTGCCGGGGCGGCTGCCGTATCCGCAGTGGCGACCCGGGTCATTTGCCTCTACGCCTGAATGTCCAGGAACAGCGGGTCCGCAGCCAGCGCCTGCAGGTTCACCTCACGCCATCGGCTGCCGCCCGAATCAATGTACACGGCGCCCAGGTACGCCGGCTCACCGGGCTGGCGCCGCTCCGCGCTGACAAACCCGTGGATGGAGCGCATGCCGACGATCTCGTCGACCAGCAGCGCGCTGTGCAGCTGCAGCAGCGGGTTGAAGCGGATCAGCTGGCACCGGGACAAGGCGCTTTCCGGGCGCCCCGCGGTCGCGCGCTGGTCCAGGAACGCCGCCAGGTCGATGACGTTGCTGAGCAGGCCGCGTGCGTTGATCACGCCCATGAACCAGTGCTTGACGTATGGCAGCGCCTGGATGTCGCCGACCACGCCCACCTCGCCCGCATGGCTGAGCGGGATCAGCAGCGCGTATCCCCCGGCCCGCACCGCCAGCCACGACGCGGCCTTCCCGGCGGTCCCGGCCATGCCCTGCGGCGCAGCCTGCGCCACGTCTTCCCCGGTTGTGAACATGTCGGTCATGGCTCCAGTGCGGCAATCTGGCCCAGCAGATCCTCACGGGTCACGGGCTTGACCAGGTAGCCTCGGGCCCCCTGGCGCATGCCCCAGATGCGGTCCGTGGGCTGGCCCTTGCCCGAGCAGATGACGATGGGAACGTCTGCAAAGCGCGGGTCGCGCAGGAACATCCGGGTCAGGCGAAAACCGTTGACGCCGGGCATGACCACATCCATGAGAATGAGGTCGGGCTTGTTCTGCTGCATCTGTTGCCACGCCTGCTCGCTATTTTCCGCCATGGCCACCTGGTACCCAGCCGTCTCGAGGATCTGGCTCAGGTGGATCAGCTCGGTACGCGAATCGTCGATGACCAGCACGTTCTGGATGCGCACAGCGGCTACTCCTTCGACGCGGCGCCGGCGTACGCCTGCACCGCATCGAGCAACTCGCTTTTCGTGAACGGCTTGGTCAGGTACTGCTCGGACCCAACCATGCGCCCGCGTGCCTTGTCAAAGACACCATCCTTGGATGACAGCATGACGACCGGGGTGGATTGAAACATCTGGTTGCGCTTGATGATAGCGCAAGTCTGGTAACCATCCAGCCGCGGCATGAGGATGTCGCAAAAAATAATGTCCGGCCGGCTGTCTCCGATCTTGGCCAGGGCATCAAAGCCATCTTCGGCCAGAATGACCTGGTGGCCTCCCTGCGTCAGGAAAATCTCCGCGCTCTTGCGTATGGTATTGCTGTCGTCGATGACCAGAACATTTTTTGAATTTGTCGTCAAAGCGCCACCTCATAGATACTCCGCCTCCCCAACGGCTGAGAGCTTGAGAAAGAATCCCTCATGCCCGCTTTGACCGCCCAAACCCGCCCACTCCGCGTTGCAAATGCTCGCCATAGCCCAAGCTATGCCTGCGCTTTGCGTCTTGATTGGACGGGCTTTGGCGATCCTCTCGGGCGCGATCAATTCATTCTCAAGCTCTGAGACGCCGCTGCAACTATAAGTCAAAATTCCACTTTCTCAAACTCGCTCTTGGGTGCGCCACACTCCGGGCAAACCCAGTCGTCCGGCACCTGATTCCAGGGCGTCCCGGCCGGCACGCCCCGTTCCGGGTCACCATGCGCCGAATCATAGATCCAGCCGCATTCCAGGCACATCCACTGCTCTGATTCCATCGGTCACACCACTTGTAAAAAACCAACACCACACCACGCGACCCGGGGGTCCACCGGACACCCGGGCGGTCAGGCTCCGCCCGCTCGACGCTGCTATGCTTGGCATCATACCGACCCCCAATCACGGCTTCACCCAACGCGGTCATTCACGGCCGCCTCCTTGTAACATGACGCAGAAACACACAGACAACGACACCAACCAGGAACTGATGGAGCGCGCCAGCCGGGTCATCCCCGGCGGCGTGAACTCGCCGGTGCGTGCCTTTGGCGCCGTGGGCGGCACGCCGCCCTTCATTGCGCGCGGTCAAGGCGCGTACATCTGGGACGCCGCCGGCACGCGCTACGTGGACTACGTCGGCTCCTGGGGCCCGCTGATCCTCGGGCACGCCCACCCCGACGTGCTGCGCGCGGTGGAGGAAGCGGTGCGTGACGGACTCTCGTTTGGCGCACCCACGCAGCGCGAAGTCGAACTGGCCGAAACCGTGGTTTCGCTCGTGCCCAGCATGGACATGCTGCGCCTGGTCAGCAGCGGCACCGAGGCCGGCATGTCGGCCATCCGGCTGGCACGCGGCGCGACGGGGCGCGACAAGATCATCAAGTTCGAAGGCTGCTATCACGGCCACACGGACTCGCTGCTGGTCAAGGCCGGCTCCGGGCTGGCCACGTTTGGCAACCCCACCAGTGCCGGCGTCCCGGCCGAACTCGTGCAGCACACGCTGGTGCTTGAATACAACAACGTGACCCAGCTGGAAGAAGCGTTTGCCCGCCATGGCGACCAGGTGGCCGGCCTCATCATCGAACCCATTGCCGGCAACATGAACTTTGTCCGCGCCTCTGTTGCATTTACCCAACGATGCCGCGAACTCTGCACCAAGCATGGCGCGCTGCTCATCTACGACGAGGTCATGACCGGCTTTCGCGTGGCGCTGGGCGGCGCGCAAAGCCTCTATGCCAAGTCCATTGACGGCTTTGCACCGGACATCACGCTGCTGGGCAAGGTCATAGGCGGCGGCATGCCGCTTGCGGCGTTTGGCGGCAAGCGCGCGGTCATGGAGAAACTGGCGCCGCTGGGCCCGGTCTACCAGGCTGGCACGCTGAGCGGAAACCCCATCGCCACCGCCTGCGGGCTGGCCACGCTGCAAGCCATCAGCCGCCCCGGGTTCCACAGTGAGCTGGCAGCCAAGACGCACAGGCTGGTCGACGGCCTGGTGGCCGCCGCCATGCAGCACGGCATTCCCTTTTCCGCCGACAGCGAGGGCGGCATGTTTGGCTATTTCTTCCTGCCCGAGTTGCCCACCTGCTACCAGGACGTGCAGAAGACCGACCCGGACCGCTTCAACCGCTTCTATCACGGCATGCTGGCACGCGGATATTATCTGGCGCCGGCGCTGTACGAGGCCAACTTCATGAGCATGGCGCACAGCGACGCCGACATCGATGCCACCATCGCTGCGGCAACCGACGTCTTCCAGACGCTGTAGCCGGCGGTCCCGGATACGCTGCCGCCGGCACGCAGCCCGCGCGGCTGCATCAGCCGCCCGGCTGGAACGAAGGATCTTGCCGCGGCCACCCGGCAAGGTGGCCACGCCAGCCAGCACGCACGGCGCAGCGTTCAGTGCCTGAAGTGCCTCACGCCGGTGAACACCAGCGCGATGCCGTGCTCGTTGGCAGCGTCTATGACTTCCTGGTCCCGGCGCGAGCCACCGGGCTGGATGACGCTGCTGGCGCCGTGCTCGGCGACCACGTCCAGCCCGTCGCGAAACGGGAAGAACGCATCGCTGGCCACCGCCGATCCATGCAGTGAAAGACCGGCCTGCGCGGCCTTGCTGGACGCGATGCGCGCAGAATCCAGCCGGCTGGGCTGACCGGATCCCAGGCCCAGCGTCATGCCATCCTTGCAAAACACGATGGCGTTGCTCTTGACGAACCGGACCACCTTCCAGGCAAACAGCAGGTCGGCCAGCTGCTGCGGTGAGGGCTGCTCTTGCGTGACCACCTGCAAGTCCTCTGCAGCCAGCTCGCGGGCGTCTGCGGTCTGCACCAGCATGCCCCCGCCCACACGCTGGAATTGCCAGTCGGCGTCCAGCGGCAACGGCCCGTCCGCCGCGTCCATGCCGATGCGCAGCAAGCGCAGATTGGCTTTTTTTTCCAGCAGCTGCAGCGCCTCCGGGCTGAAATCGGGCGCGATGACGACCTCGGCAAACTGCTCGGCCACCGCAGCGGCTGCGTCGGCGTCAACGGCCACGTTGAACGCAATGATGCCGCCAAAAGCGCTGACCGGATCGGTCTTGAGCGCCTTCCGGTACGCTGGCAGCGCGCCGTCGGCCACCGCAACACCGCAGGGAGCGGCGTGCTTGACGATGACGCAGGCCGGCTCCTGCCATTGCCGCACGCAACGCCAGGCCGCGTCCGCGTCCGCCAAGTTATTGTAAGACAGCGCCTTTCCGTGCAGCTGCTCGGCCGCGGCCAGCGTGCCGCCGGCCACCTTGCCATTGCGGTAGAAAGCCGCCTGCTGGTGCGGGTTCTCTCCGTAGCGCAGGTCCTGCACCTTGACCCAGTGGGCGTTGAGCTGCCCCGGAAAGTGCTGCCGCTGCGGGGTCTGGCTGTCGACTGCGTCTCCTGCTGCCAGCGCAGACAGGTAGTTGCTGATCGCGGCAGCGTAGTCGCTGATGCGGTTGAACGCGGCGGTGGCCAGTGCAAACCGGGTCTGCAGGCTCAGGCCGCCTGACTGGAGCTCGGCCAGCACATCGGCGTACTGCGCGGGATCGGTCAGCACCGCCACGTCGCGCCAGTTCTTGGCCGCGCTGCGGATCATGGCCGGCCCGCCTATGTCTATGTTCTCGATCGCGTCGGCCAGCGTGCAGCCGGGCCGCGCCACGGTGGCTTCGAACGGATACAGGTTCACCACCAGCAGGTCTATCGCGCCTATGCCCTGTTGCTGCAAGGCGGCCATGTGCCCGGGCAGGTCGCGCCGCGCGAGCAGGCCGGCGTGTATGGCCGGATGCAGCGTCTTGACGCGGCCGTCGAGCATTTCGGGAAAGCCGGTGCGCTCGACCACTTCGGTCACGGGCAATCCGTTTTCCTGCAGCAGGCGCGCCGTGCCGCCCGTGGACAGCAGCTGCACCCCTGCGGCATGCAGCCCCCGGGCCAGGTCAAGCACGCCGCTCTTGTCTGCGACGGAAATCAGGGCAGTCGTCATGGGGAATCCTTAGAAACAAGGTCAAGGCAGCGCCGTTCCGGAGAGCGGCAGGCGCCGCGCGTCAGGGCCTGGGCAGCAGCCCGTGATCAATCAGCTTCTTGCGCAAGGTGTTCCGGTTCATGCCCAGCCAGCTGGCCGCGCGGCTCTGGTTGCCCTCGGCGCGTTCCATGACCATTTCAAGCAGCGGACGCTCGACGGCCTGGATCAGCATGGCATGCATGCCGCTGGGCTCGACGCCGCGCAAGTCGCGGAAATAAAGCTCCAGGCGCTCGCGTATGCAATGGTCCACAGCGCCGTTGTTTTTCTTCGTGCTCATTGCCTGATCCGTGCCGCCTGCCCGTCCTGCTGCGCTGGCGCGACGTCGCACAGCGGCAGCCGTTCATGCCGCTGCGCCAGCGCGCCCATGAAATCGGCCACCGCCTGCCACTGCGTCGCCGTATCCCGGATCGTGTTCATGTGCCGCCGAAACGTCTCGCCACCTGGCAGGCCGCGCACGTACCAGCCTATATGCTTGCGCGCGGACCGCACGCCGGTGCACTCGCCATAAAGCGCGTAGTGGTCCTGCAGGTGCACCAGCAGCGCGCGCCGCACCTCCAGCACCAGTGGTGGCGCCAGATGCTGCCCGGTGGCGAGGAAATGGGCGATTTCGCGGAACAGCCAGGGCCGACCCTGCGCGGCACGCCCGATCATGACCGCATCGACGCCGGTGCTGCGAAACACCTGGCGCGCCTTTTCCGGCGTATCGATGTCGCCGCTGGCAACCACCGGAATCCCCACCGCCGCCTTGACGGCCGCAATGGTTTCATATTCTGCCGCGCCCTTGTAGCCCTGCTGGCGCGTCCGCCCGTGTATGGCCACCATCTGCACGCCGCTGCGCTCGGCCGCCCGCGCCAGGCACACGGCGTTCCGCTCGGCCAGGCTCCAGCCCGTGCGCATCTTCAGCGTCACCGGGACGCCCCGCGGCGCGCACACGGCCACCACCGCGTCAATGATGCGCAGCGCCAGCAACGGGTCGCGCATCAACGCGCTGCCGGCCCACTTGGTGCAGACTTTCTTGGCCGGGCAGCTCATGTTGATGTCCATGATCTGCGCGCCCCGGTCCATGTTGTAGACGGCGGCTTCGGCCATCATGGCCGCGTCGGTGCCGGCAATCTGCACGGCAATGGGCGCGGGCTCGCCGCAATGGTCCGCGCGCCGCGACGTCTTCAGGCTGTGCCACAGGTCCTTGCGCGCGGTGACCATTTCGCTGACCGTATACCCCGCGCCAAACGCCCGGCACAACTGCCGGAACGGGCGGTCCGTCACGCCTGCCATGGGCGCGACAAACAGCGGATTGGGAAGGAGGTATGGACCCAGGTGCATGAGAAAAAGAGGCGGCGCCAACGACCTGGCGCCGGAGTCGCCGGTGCAGCAATCCATTGTATCTGCGCGCCGCACGCGCTCCGCCCGATTCTGCAGCGCCGGTTCTGTCCACCAGCGACGGCCCCCGCTTGCGTGATGCGGTCGGGAACTCTCGCGGCACGAGCCGCTCAGTTACTGGAAATGTCGCAAGATGAAACAGTGCAGCGCACGGCATGCACGCTTTGCACGAGCGATGTTCGCACTCTTGAAAGCCTTCCGGGCAGGCTGAAATAGCGGAAACGTTGCACAAATTGTTGCATTTGCCGTATAATGCAACATATCGTTACAACAACGGAAATCGCAGCCTGCACTCGCCGCGAACCCCGCATGCGATGCTGATGCGCACCGCGCGCAAAGGCACGATTGACCGCAACTGTAACACCATGCTCTCCGAATCAAGCGCAACCAGCCATGAAAAAAGAACGACGCATACTCCCTCTCGTGACCGCCAGCGTCGATGGCGCCGTCGGCGAGCTGTGCCTGACGCGTCCGCAGCAGCGCAACGCCATCAACGATCACATGATCGAGCAGGTGCTCTCGCTCTGCCAGTGGTTTGACCAGCACGAGGGCGTCAAGGTCGTCATCCTGCGGGGCGAGGGCGCAGCGTTCAGCGCCGGCATGGACATCGACCTGTTTCGCCACGGAACGGCCAAGCAGATGGCTGCCGCCGCCGACCTGACGCGCCAGATGGTCGAGCGCATCACCATGATGAACGCGGTGGTCGTCGCGGCCATTCACGGCAGCTGCGTGGGCGTCAGTTCCATCATGCTGGCGGCCGCCTGCGACTTGCGCTACGCCGCGCGCGATACGGCGTTCTTCCTGCCTGAAATCAACCTGGGCATCCCGGTCTCGTACAGCGGCATGTCGGGGCTTGCCAAGTCGCTGGGCTCGGCGCTGACGCTGGAAATGGCGCTGCTGGGCCGTCCGGTCCCGACCGAGCGGCTGTACCAGAAGAATTTTCTGAACGGCATCTTCGAGCCCCAGGACCTCCTGACCGAGTCACGCGACATCGCGGCGCAGCTGACGCGCAGCTCGGCGCTGGTCCTGCGCATGACCAAGCAGCAGATGGCGCACGATATCCGCACGCTTGCCTCCGCGCACCACTCGTTCCAGTTCATCAGCGACCTGGGCGCCGCGCTCGTCGACCCCGAGTCCATGGGAATCCGCAACGACTACCTGCGGCGCCTCCGCGACCCGGACGCCCCGACGCGCGGAGCGTGAGCAAGCATCATGTCCCGCGCAACCTGCCGCCCTCGCGTTTCCGTTTGGCCCATGGTGCCGCCGGACACCACGACGCGCCTGCCAATCCCCGCTTGCGGCAAAATGAATCCGTACCGGGCCTGCCAGCAACGGCCCATACCACTCCCCGCAGGAGCACCATTGACATGAACGCCTCTCACACGATGGCCCGGCAGCTCAGGCTGACCCACGTGGCCGCGCGCTTTTGCGGCGCCGTCGGCGAGCTGCAGCTGGCCCGCCCCGACCACCGCAACGCCGTCAACGAGGAAATGAGCGAGGACATCCTGCTCGCCTGCCAATGGCTGGACCAGGAGCGGCAAGTCAAGGCGGTGGTCGTGCATGGGGCAGGCGAGGTCTTTTGTGCCGGCCTGGACCTGGCGCTGCTGCACAGCGGCACGCAGGCGCAGCTTCGCGCCACGGTGGACCTTGCAAACCAGTTTGTCGAGCGCATGGCGAGCATGAAGGCCATCGTGGTGGGCGCCATCCACGGCGCCTGCCTGGGCGCCATGGGGATCATCCTGGCGGCGGCCTGCGACCTGCGGTATGCGGAACGCAACACGCTGTTCATGCTGCCGGAAGCAGACTTCGACATTCCGGCCATGCACACGGGCCTGCGTTTCCTGGCGCAGGACCTGGGGCCTTCTGAAACCCTCAAGGCGGCGCTGCTGCAAACGCCGCTCACGGCGCAGGCCCTCCATGACGCGGCGTTTCTCAACGGCCTGTGCGAGCCGGGGCAAGCCCTGGCCACCGGCCGCGACATCGCTGCCGACCTGGCCGCCAAGCCCGCGCTGCTGCTGCAAAAAAGCAAGCAGCACCTGGCCACCAGCAAGCACGAGCTGATCCGTGCCACCGAACGCTACCATCAGCGCTTCATGGAACAGGCACGATCCGTGCTCAACGACAGGCAGTTTGCGCAGGCACGCGCCGTGCGCCTGCAGCAGCGGCGCCTGCGCGCCAGTCGCTGAGCCGCGGCTGCGCTCGGTCCTGGCCGTGTCAGGAGGGTGACGCTGGCGTCGCTGGCCGCATCCGGTTGCAGTCGGGCCGGGCGTCAGGACGGCAGTTGCGCCAGGGCGTGGGTGACCTCTTCCACGGTGAGCAGCTCGGCCAGGACAACCGGCGGCTGCCCGGGCGCCTGCAAGAGATAGACCGGCACGCCGCTGCGGCCCAGTGCCTGGATGGCGTCGCCTATGGCCGGATCACGGCGCGTCCAGTCCGCGCGCAAGGTCTGCACGTTGGCGGCGTCCAGCGCCGCAAGCACCTCCGGCTTGCTGAGCGTGTTTTTCTTGTTGTACTGGCAGGTGACGCACCAGGCCGCCGTAAAGTCGACAAAAACGGGCTGTCCCTGCGCCAGCAGCGCGTCCATGCGCTCGGCAGACCAGGGCTGCCAGCGCCCGTCGGCCGGCGCCGACCCGGCCGTTGCCAGCGCCGGCATGGGCGCAACCACGTGCGGCGCCAGCCCCGGGACCAGGAACGCGGCCAGGGCAAGCGCCGGAACCAGCGTGATCCAGCGCGCCCGCCCCGCCTGGCCCAGCGCCCACAGGACAAGGGCCAGCGTGACCAGCAAGGCCAGCAAGGCCGCCGCGCCATCAATGCCGGTTTGCTGGCCCAGCACCCAGAGCAGCCAGACGGCGGTGCCGAACATGGGAAACGCCATGAACTTCTTGAACGTGTCCATCCAGCTCCCGGGGCGCGGCAGCGCGCGCGCCACGGCGGGCACCCAGCTTGCCGCCAGGTACGGCAGCGCCATGCCCAGTCCGATGGCGGCAAAGATGGCCAGCGCCTGCCACGCCGGCAGGGCAATGGCCAGACCCAGCGCCGCGCCCATGAACGGCGCCGTGCACGGCGAGGCCACAGCCACCGCAAGCACGCCGGTCAAGCCGGCGTTGAGCAGCGGCTGCCGTGCCTGGTACGTGGCCATGCGGCTTGGGACAAAGGTGCCAAAGGCAAAAACGCCGGACAGGTTCAGCCCGATGACGACAAACAGGACCGCCAGCAGCGCAACCACGGCGGGTGATTGCAGCTGAAAGCCCCAGCCCAGCTGGTGGCCCGCTGCACGCAGCAGCAGCATCAGCCCGCCCAGCGCAAGAAAGGAGACCACGACGCCGGCGGTGTACGCCAGCCCATCCGCCCGGTGCGCTGCGCGGTTGCGACCCTGCTGCGCGAACCCCAGCACCTTGATCGCCAGGATGGGGAAGACGCAGGGCATGAGATTGAGGATGAGACCGCCGATCAGCGCGCCCAGCAGCGCCCATGCAAACACGGCCGCTGGCACCCCTTGCAGGCCCGCTGCGCTGCCCGCGCGCGGCGACGCAACCAGCGGCGCGGCCGGCGCTGGCGAGCCAGGCGCAACCAGCGCAGCAGTTGCTTCTTCCACGGCTGGCCAGCCGCCGCTGACGGCCGCGTCCACGCGCCAGCCGCTGCGGCCCGCCGCCAGCACCAGCGGCAGGTGCTCCGGGCTTTCGGCCCGGTACGGTGAAACCGGGTAGTCTGCGACCCATGCACCGCCTTCCCAGCGTTGCGTCCAGGTGTGGGCAGCGGGCTCTTCTGCCTGGACGGCAGCGGCAACCAGGACCTCCGGTGTTTCCGGGAACAGCTCCAGCGTGCGGCCCTGCAGCGCTTGCGGCAGCCCGGATACGCGAATGGTCACGCGCTTGCCGTCGTCCCGGACCGTGACATGCTGCTCCCCGTCAACCTGGGTCGGCTGCGCCGCAAATGCCGCCTCGAACTCGCTGCCGTAGAGCGCGGTGGAGCCGCGCAGCGGCAGCTTGAGCCTGAACTGGCCATCCTGCGGAATGCATTCCTGCCTGCAGACCAGCCAGCTCGCGTGCAGCCCGATTTCCATGCTGTCGGCCAGCAGCGGCGGCTTGTACTGCGGCGTCACGATCAGCGGCACCGGCAACAGCACGGTGTCTTCGTAGCCATAGTTGGCCAGGTCGCCAACGCGCAACTTTTGCGGCACCGGCCACTGGACTTCGCCCACCTGCACGCCGTCGGGCAGTTCCCAGTCCAGCTCGGTCGGCAGCCCCGAGTCGCCGGTGTTCTTCCAGTACGTGTGCCACTGCGGCGCATGCTCCAGCTGCAGGCCCAGCCAGATCCGGGCAGCACCGCCGCCAGCGGCAGCGTCGCCCGTCGGCACGCCATCGGGCGCGTGCGCGAGCAGCCGCGCGCTCACCTGGTCGCTGCGAACGGTTGCAGACGCGCCGGTCGGAACCTGCGCCAGCACCGGCCCGCCCCAGCCGGCCGCCAGGAAAAGAACCATGAACCAGAAAAGCCGGGTCAGCCGAGTCAATTGCATCCGCATTCGCATTGAAGAAAACGTCATTCAGACCAAAAAGCCGCCCCGGGGTTCCCTGCCCGTCGTGGCGCAGGCAGGCACCGGTCGCGCCGGCACTGCGAGCAGCCTGTCCTGCGAGCCGTTTGATTTAAGATAGTGTCAGGCATTTGTCGTACCAGTGCAGGGCACGGTACATCCCGAAGTCTGGATTGAGCGACAACAAGGGAGCATGGACCTGATGTCGGTAGCAACTTCTTCTCCGATCAAGGCAAGCATCGACCAGCTGGTTGAACGCTTGCGCAACCAAATTGAACTGCCGGTACTGGTGCGCTGGAAGGGCAACGACGGCGTCAAGCTCGGCCGTTTTGACACGCCCAGCGTCATCGTCGACGTGCAGAATGCCAAGGGCGCGGCAGCGCTGGCGGCGCCCTCGCTGGACAGCCTGGGCACCGCGTACGTCGAAGGGAACCTGGACGTGCAGGGGTCGGTGCAGGACATCCTTGCCACGGCATACCAGCTGTCGCAGGTAGACGATTCCGGGCTGGTCAAGCCGGGCCTGATCGGGCGCGTGACCAAGAAGGTAATCGACAGCGCCGCGCACAGCAAGGGCCAGGACAAGGCCGACATCCAGTACCACTACGATGTATCCAATGCATTTTACGCCGAGTGGCTGGACCCGGCCATGCTGTACTCCTGCGCCTATTTCGAGAACGGCGACGAGACACTGGCGCAGGCGCAGACCAAGAAGCTGGACCACATCCTGACCAAGGCACGGCTGCAGCCCGGCCAGCGCCTCCTGGACATAGGCTGCGGCTGGGGCGCGCTGGTGCTGCGTGCCGCGCAGAAATTTGGCGCGCGTTGCGTTGGCATCACGCTGTCGCAAAACCAGTACGATCTGGCAACCGAGCGCGTGCGCGAGGCGGGACTGCAGGACCAGGTGGAAATCCGGCTCCAGGACTACCGCGACGTCACCGACACCTTTGACCGCGTCACCAGCATAGGCATGTGCGAACACGTGGGGCTGGCCAACCTGGAGCAGTACTTCCGGATCATCCGCGACCGTCTCGCGCCGGACGGCTGGGTGCTCAACCACAACATCACCACCTGCGCGCCCGACCATGAGGGCGCGACACACGGCGGCGGCGACTTCATCGACCGCTACGTCTTCCCTGACGGCGAGTTGCCGCACATCAGCAAGATCCTGCATGCCATGCAACGCAGCGGGCTGGAGCCCATCGATGCCGAAAGCCTGCGCCGGCATTACGCGCAGACGCTGCGGTGCTGGAGCGACACGTTTGAAGCCAAGAGCGAGAAGCTCAGGACCATGGTCGCGGACAAGACCTGGCGCATCTGGCGCATGTACCTGGTGGGCTGCCAGTGGGCATTTGAAAACGACGAGGTATCCGTGTTCCAGGTGCTGGCGCACCGTGCCGGCCAGCACAGCGACACGCTGCCGCGCTCGCGGCGCTGGATGTATGCCTGAGCGCATGGTTGACGCAGCGCCATCCCCGGCGGCCGCGTCGCATCTGTGGGCGGACCTCTCCAGCGCGGACTTTGCCGCGCTGGACCGGCAGCGCAGCATGGCCGTACTGCCGCTGGCCGCCACCGAGCAGCACGGGCCGCACCTGCCGCTCTCGGTTGACTCCGATCTTGCCAGCGCCATGACCCGCGCCGCCGCCGCGCGCTTGCCCCGGGGCTTCCCGGCGTGGTTCCTGCCGGTGCAGCAGGTGGGGTTCAGCCCCGAGCACCTGGGCTTTGCCGGCACGCTCAGCCTGGGCGCCGATACCGTGCTGCGCCTATGGACCGAGATTGCCGAATGCGTGCATGCCAGCGGCATCCGCAAGCTGGTGCTGTTCAACACGCACGGCGGCAACGTCGGGCTCATGGACCCGGTGGCGCGCGATTTGCGCATGCGCCTGGGGATGCTGGTCTATCGCGTCAACTGGTTTGACCTGCCGTTGCTGGACGCCGCGGGCAACGACCTCATGGACCGCTTTCCGCCTGCCGAAAGACGCTTTGGCGTGCATGCGGGCCAGGTGGAAACCGCACTCATGCTGGCGATCAGGCCCGAGCAGGTGCGCGTGCAGGCCGCGCGCGATTTTTCATCCACGTCACAAGTCCGGGCACGCGACTTTGCCATCCTGGGCAACGGCAGGAGCGCCCGCCTCTCGTGGGCAGCGCAGGATCTGAATCCGGCGGGTGCCGCGGGCAATGCAGCGGCCGCGCGCGCCGCGGACGGTCAGGCACTGCTGCAGGCGGCAGGACAGGCGCTGGCCGACCTGCTGCAGGAAATCGACCGGCTGCCGCCCGATACGGTCCGCCCGGCCACCCGCTCCGGAGCCGACAGCGCGTAAGCACGACGGCGCGGAATCGAAATCGCGCCGCTCAGATCCAGCTGATCCAGCGCCGGTGCCGGGTCGACTGCAGGTGCGGCAGCGCGTTGAACGCCATCAGGGCGTATCCGCTGCGGCTGAACGCCAGCTCGGTCAGCGCCGCGTTCCTGTAGGCAATATTGAGCTCGGCCGTTGCCGCAGGTGGCGTGCGCATCAGGTGGGACAGCACGGCGGCTATGGGACCGGCACTGGTGACCACGAGCACGTCGCCGCGATGGCGCGTCCGCACTTCATCGAGCACCGCCATGACTCCGTACCGGAACTGCGCGTACGACGGCAGCCCCTGCGGCGCCAGGTTGCCCTGCATCCAGCCCACCAGGCCCGATCTCAGCGCCTGCAGGCGCCTGAAGTACGCGGCCGGCTCGCGCGACTTTTCCAGCGGCTCCGGGTGCGCGGCATGGATGATGGCAGGCACGTTGTATTCATTGAGCGCGCGCCGCCGCACGACAGGCTCCACCGGCACCTGCGCACCTTCCGCAATGCCTGCCCACGTCTGCACCTGCCGCGTCAGCGTGCCGGTGTAGACCGCTTCAAAATGCGGCTTGCAGCCAGCTTGCCGCAGACCGCTGCACTGCCGCCAGTAGGCGCCCAGGCGCCGAGCCTGCTGCCAGCCGAGCTCGCTGAGCTCATCGTAGTTGGCGCTGCCAAAGCTGGCCTGCCCGTGACGCACCAGATAAATGGTTCCCATGCATTCCTGTCCACCGGTTCCACAGCCTGCGGCGCGCCAGGCACTTCAAGGCCCCGCCCCGCTTGCATAGCGGCTCGAGCGTATCACGTTGGCAGCGAGCGCAACGCCGGGCCGGCATGGGTCAGGCATACGTCACCCAGCCCTCAAAGCCGGCGCCCGCCAGGTGCGGCAACGCATTGTAGGCAACCAGGCTGTGGCGTCTGGAATTGAACGCCATTTCAGTGACTGCGGTGTTGCGGTAGCGCAGGTTCAGCGCAATGGTCACCGCAGGCGGCGTCTGAAGCACGTGCCCCACCGCCGTCGTGATCGGCCCCCCGCTTGAGACCAGCAGCACGTTGCCGCGGTAGCGTTGCCGCACGTGGTCCAGCGCCGCCACCACGTCGCGGGCGAATTGCGCGTGCGTCGGCATGCCGGCCGGCGCGACGTCGCCGGCCATCCACGCCTCCAGGCCGCGGCGAAGCGCCCGGAAATGCGCCTTGTAGCCTTCGGCCGTATCGGGCGGCGGCAGCGGCTCCTGGCACACCGCGGCAATGACCGCATCGCCATCGTACTCGTTGAGCCCGGGCCAGGAGACCTGGGGCACGTTTGGCAAGCCGGCTCCCTCGGCGATGCCCTGCCAGGTCTGCAGTTGCCGGCGCAAGGTGCCGGTCAGGACGGCGTCAAACGACAGGGCGTCGCCAAAACGCTGCCGCCAGTAAGTCCCCAGCCGCCGTGCCTGCCTGTGCCCCAGTTCGCTCAGTTCGTCGTAGTCATCGGTGCCAAAGCTCGCCTGGCCGTGCCGAACCAGATACAGCGTACCCATGACCACCATTGTCGCCGCAGGCCGCAGCCTGGCGCGTCAACCATGCGACAGCAGCGGTTGGACATCCGCGCCGGTCACGCGGCCGCAAGAACGGCGGGCGCTGGCCGGCCGGCGCCGCTGTCAGCGCGCGGGCGCTGCCTGCGTGGCCACGGATGCGTCGCGCGGCCCCGCCTGCGTTGCCGACCCCAGCATCCACAGCGCGGTCAGCACCAGCGCCAGCGCCATCAACCGGTTGAACCAGAGCAGGCGCTGCCCCTGCGCCAGCCAGCTGCGCAGCAGCGAACCGGCCAGCGCATACGTGAAGTTGCTGGAAAAGCCAAAGACCACCATCAGGGCCAGCGTCCAGCCGAGCCGCACGGGCCAGTCCGGCTGGCCGGCAACCCAGCCGGCCACCACCGCGAGCACCAGGAACCAGACCTTGACGTTGAGGAATTGCAGCCAGACGCCTTCGAAAAAGCTCACGTCCAGCTGGGCGCTGTCCGCCTCCGCGAGACGGCCGCTGCGTGCCAGCCTGGCCGCCAGCCAAAGCATGTAGAGCACGCCAACCAGCAGGATGCCCCAGTACAGCAGCGGCACGGCAACCACCAGGGTGCCCAGCCCCACGCCGCAGAGCAGCAGCAATACGACCCAGCCTACCGGCACGGCACAGACAAAGTGCAGCGAACCGCGCAAGCCGCGGTTGGCCGCCAGCGCCGTGGCCAGCGTCGTGTTGGGACCGGGCGTGAACGTGGCCGCGGCAAAGAGCAGGAACAGGGCGCCAAATTCGGCTGGTGACATGAGACCTGGCCCAGGAGTCGATCAATGAAAACAGGAGCGCCGGCAGGCGGCGGATCTTGCCGATTTCAAGCGCAAGGCCCCGGCCAGGCCCTGGCACGCGTGGCCGCCACGCAGCCCGCCCTCAAAACGCCGCAATCCCCGTAATGGCCCGTCCCAGGATGAGCGCATGGATGTCATGCGTGCCCTCGTAGGTGTTGACCACCTCCAGGTTCACCAGGTGGCGCGCCACGCCATACTCATCGGAGATGCCGTTGCCGCCCATCATGTCGCGCGCGTTGCGCGCAACGTCCAGCGCCTTGCCGCAGTTGTTGCGCTTGATGATGGAGGTCAGCGCCACCGGCGCCGCGTCCATCTCCTTGAGCCGGCCCACGCGCAGGCAGGCCTGCAGGCCCAGGCTGATTTCCGTGGCCATGTCCGCCAGCTTCTTCTGGATGAGCTGGTTGGCTGCCAGCGGGCGGCCAAACTGCCGGCGCTCGAGCACGTACTGGCGCGCACGCTGGTAGCAGTCCTCGGCCGCGCCCATGGCGCCCCAGGCGATGCCGTAGCGGGCCGAGTTCAGGCAGGTGAAGGGACCCTTGAGGCCGCGGATATCCGGGAAGGCATTCTCCTCGGGGCAAAAGACGTTGTCCATGACCACCTCGCCGGTGATGCTGGCGCGCAGGCCCACCTTGCCGTGGATGGTGGGTGCGGTGAGGCCCTGCCAGCCCTTTTCCAGCACGAAACCGCGGATCGCGTCTTCCTCGTCCTTGGCCCAGACGACAAAGACGTCGGCAAAGGGGCTGTTGCTGATCCACGTCTTGCTGCCGCTCAATGCATAGCCGCCGTCGACCTTCCTGGCACGGGTGGTCATGCCGCCGGGGTCCGAGCCGTGGTCCGGCTCGGTCAGGCCAAAGCAGCCTATCGATTCACCGGTGGCAAGCCTGGGCAGGTATTTCTGCCGCGTGGCCTCGTTGCCAAATTCATGGATGGGCAGCATGACCAGCGAGGACTGCACGCTCATCATGGAGCGGTAGCCGGAGTCCACGCGCTCGACTTCGCGGGCAATGAGGCCGTAGCTGACGTAGCCCATGCCGGCGCCGCCGTATTCCTCGGGGATGGTGGCCCCGAGCAGGCCGAGTGCGCCCATCTCGCGGAAGATGGCCGGGTCGGTCTGCTCATTGCGAAAGGCCTCGAGCACGCGCGGGGCCAGCTTGTCCTGGCAGTACGCGCGGGCGGCGTCGTGCACCGCGCGCTCGTCGTCGCTGAGCTGCGCGTGCAGCGCAAGGGGGTCGGTGGGGTCAAAGGGGACACGCTTCTGGGACATCGGCAATTCCTGTAAAAGGCCATGGAAAACGCAAGCGGCAAAATCCGGTCCTGCCCTCACCGTTTCGGTGGGTGCCACTACACCGGGCTTTTCAGACCATCTGGCATGATACCTACTGTTTCGATGCCACCCTGCGGCGGGTCAGGCCGCGGCGCCGCATCGTCAGGTCAACAGGGCACAATACCGCATCAAGCATGCCTTGCAGTCAACCGGAGATTCCCATGCTCTACAAATTCAAGTCACAAGCTGCGGCCGACGTGGTCATGCTGCAACTCCCGGCTGAAGAGTTGCTGAAAATCATAGGCAAGGAGCCGGGCAAAAAAGGCATCATCACGGTCGAGCAGGCGCCGGCGGCCATCCGGGCGCTGCAAACGGAAATCAACCGCCGCGAAGCCATGGGCGAAGGGCTGGCAGTTTCTGCCAATCCGGAGCAGGACGACGAGCCCGAAGGCGCCTCGCCCAGCGACGCCGTCACGCTGCGGCAACGCGCGACGCCGTTCATCACCCTGCTGGAGCGCAGCAGCGCCGCCGGCAAGGACGTGGTCTGGGGCGTATAGACCGCACCGACCGCGCCAGCATCGCAACGGCGTGGGCGGCACGAACAGCCGAAACGGCTGGCTTGCCGCCATATGCACAAGGAGGGCTCCGTGGCAATCACCATTCGCAGCTTGCAAGAGTACAAGGCGTCGGGCCACAAATTTTCCGTGTTGACGGCTTATGACGCAACGTTTTCCGGGCTGATCAGCGCCGCCGGCATCCCGGCCATGCTGGTCGGCGACTCGCTGGGCAACGTGATCCAGGGCCAGGCCAGCACGGTTCCGGTGTCGCTGCAGCACATGGTCTACCACACCGAATGCGTTGCCCGCGGCAACCAGGGCAGCCTCATCCTGGCCGATGTCCCGTTCATGGGCGCAGCAACGCTGCAGCGCAGCCTGGACGCGGCCACGGCGCTCATGCAAGCCGGCGCCCACGTCGTCAAGCTGGAAGGCGGTGCCTGGCTTGCCGAGGCGGTGATCGCCCTGAAGAGAAACGGCATCCCGACCTGCGTACACCTGGGGCTGACCCCGCAATCGGTCAACGCCTTGGGCGGCTACCGCGTGCAGGGCAAGGATGAGGCGGGAGCGCGCGAATTGCTGGAGACCGCGCGCGCCCTGGACCAGGCCGGTGCGGCGCTGATGGTGCTGGAGTGTGTGCCGCGGCAATTGGGCGCTGCCGTGACGGCCGCCGTGGCGGCTCCGGTGATCGGCATCGGCGCCGGCCCCGAATGCGACGGCCAGGTACTGGTCATGCACGACATGCTCGGGCTCAACCCGCGCCCGGCCCGCTTTGTCAAGGACTTCATGGCCGATGCCGGCGGCGACATCGGTGCCGCCTTGCGCGCCTTCGACACGGCGGTCCAGGACGGCCAATTTCCGGCCGCCGAGCACTGCTTCTGAACGCCGTCACACTGTGCATACGGTACACACGATCGCGGCCGCGCGCCAGCAGCTGGCCGTTTGGCGCAGCGCTGGCCAAACCATTGCGCTGGTGCCGACCATGGGCAACCTGCACGCCGGCCACCTGTCGCTGGTGCACGAAGCGCGGCGCCAGGCGGACCGCATCGTGGTATCGATTTTTGTCAACCCCACCCAGTTCGGCCCGGGAGAGGACCTGGACAGCTACCCGCGCACGCTGGCGCGCGACGCGGACCAGCTGCGCGCCGCAGGCGTTGACCTGCTGTTTGCGCCCGAGGCCGGGCAAATGTACCCGTTTGCCAGCAACCTGACCTGGGTCGACGTGCACGAGCTGCCCGACCATTTGTGCGGGCGCAGCCGCCCGCAACACTTCCGGGGCGTGACCACCGTGGTCAGCAAGCTGTTCCACGTGACCACGCCCGACGTGGCGGTCTTTGGCGAAAAGGACTTTCAGCAACTGACCATCGTGCGCCGCATGACGCAGGAGCTTTTGCTGCCCATCCGCATCGTCGGCATGCCCACCGTGCGCGAAGCCGATGGCCTGGCGCTGAGCTCGCGCAACAGCTTCCTGCAACCCGGGCAGCGCCGGCAGGCGCCGCTGCTGTACCAGCACCTGCTGCGGGCGCGCGACGCCATTGCGCAAGGCATGCGCGACTACCGCGCGCTGGAGCAGGAGATGGCCGCCACGCTTGCAGACGCGGGTTTCAAGGTCGACTACGTCTCCGTTGCCAGCGCCGAAACGCTGGCACCGGCCAGCGATGCCGACCGCAGCCTGGTCGTTGCGGCGGCGGCCTGGCTGGGCTCGCCCCGGCTGATCGACAATGTAACGATCCAGATCACCGGCTGAGCCGCAATACACGCTGGCCAATGCGCCCGCGTATGCGCTGCTGCGCTGCTGAAACCCATGCCCCAATCCCCGCCCCCAGATACCGTCCGCATCAACAAGCGCATGGCCGATTTGGGGCTGTGCTCGCGCCGCGAAGCCGACGCGTGGGTGGAGCAGGGCTGGGTCACCGTCAACGGCGTGCCGGCCACCATGGGCCAGAAGGTCCGGCTGCAGGACGAGATCCGGGTGGACCGGCAGGCGCGCCAGCGGCAGCAGCAGCGCGTCACCATCCTGATCAACAAGCCCGTGGGTTACGTCAGCGGGCAGGCCGAGGATGGCCACCAGCCGGCCGTTGTCCTGGTGCAGCCGCGCAACCACTGGCGCGACGACTGCAGCCGCCGCCGCTTTGCAACGCAGCGGCTCTCGGGGCTGGCGCCGGCCGGGCGCCTGGACATCGATTCCACCGGACTGCTGGTGCTGACGCAGGACGGCCGCGTCGCGCGCCAGCTCATCGGCGCCGACTCCGACGTGGACAAGGAGTACCTGGTCCGCGTGCAGTGGGGTGACGTGGCCACCAACGTGCAGACGGCGTTCCCGCTAGACAGGCTCGCGCTGCTGCGCCATGGACTGAAGCTGGACGGGCAGCCGCTGAAACCGGCGCAGGTGCAATGGCAAAACCCCGAGCAGCTGCAATTCGTTCTGCACGAGGGCAAGAAGCGCCAGATCCGCCGCATGTGCGAGCAGGTGGGCCTGACCGTGACCGGCCTCAAGCGCGTGCGCATCGGCCGCGTGCGACTGGGCCGGCTGCCGCTGGGCCAATGGCGCTACCTGGGCGAACATGAACACTTCTGACCGCCGTCGGCCCGCGCGCCCCAAGCCCGCTTATGGCCGTCCAGCGTCCAGCGTCCAGCGTGCGGCGTGCGGCGAAAGCGCATATCGCGCCACGCTCAACCCCCCATCATGGCGGCGCAGCCGCCTCATCAATGCGCCAGCGAGGTCATCCAGTCATCCGTCATGCGCCATCCCAAACGCCCAACGCCCAACGCCCAACGCCCAACGTTCATCCGTCATCCGGAGCCCGCTTGAAATCAGGCTGCCGGGCCCCTATCTGATCCGTCGTGCGCCGCGGACGCGGGCGTTCGCTTATCGGCAATTTGCAAACTTCAAAAACATGAGCAAGCAGACCCATACCTTCCAGGCCGAAGTGGCCCAGTTGCTGCACCTGGTCACGCATTCGCTGTATTCCAATCCGGAAATCTTCCTGCGCGAGCTGATCTCCAACGCGTCAGACGCCTGCGACAAGCTGCGCTTTGAAGCGCTGGCCGACGAGACGTTGTACGGTGACCAGCCCGAGCTGCGCGTGCGCCTGACCTTTGACAAGGACGCGCACACCGTCACCGTGACCGACACCGGCATCGGCATGAGCGCGGAGGAAGCCACGAGCAACCTGGGCACCATCGCCAAGAGCGGCACCCGGGCATTCGTGGACCAGCTCACCGGCGACCAGAAGACCGATGCGCAGCTCATTGGCCAGTTTGGCGTGGGCTTTTACTCCGGCTTCATCGTTGCCGACCGCATCGTCGTCGAGTCGCGCCGCGCCGGCCTGCCGCCCGAGCAGGGCGTGCGCTGGAGCAGCGAGGGCAGCGGCAACTTCGAGGTGGAGGCCATCACCCGCGCCGAGCGCGGCACCCGCGTCACCCTGCACCTGCGCGAGGACGCGCATGAGTTTGCCGATGGCTGGCGCCTGCGCGAGCTGGTCAGCAAGTACTCGGACCACATCAGCCTGCCCATTCAGATGGAAGGCGAGAAGTGGGAAGAAGGCAAGGAAGAGGGCCAGCCCGGCCAGATGGTCAAGACCGGCGAGTGGGAAACCATCAACCAGGCCAGCGCGCTGTGGACGCGTGCCAGGAGCGAAATCAGCGACGAGCAGTACATCGCGTTCTACAAACAGATCGCGCACGACTTTGAGGCACCGCTGGCCTGGACGCACAACCGGGTCGAGGGGACCGCACAGTACACCCAGCTGCTGTACCTGCCCGCGCGGGCACCCATGGACATCTGGGACCGGGAGCAGACCACCGGCGTCAAGCTCTACGTGCAGCGCGTCTTCATCATGGACGACGCCGAGCAGATCGTGCCGCGCTACCTGCGCTTCGTCAAGGGCGTGGTCGACTCGGCCGACCTGCCGCTGAACATCAGCCGCGAGCTGCTGCAGCACAGCCGCGACGTCAAGTCCATCCGCGACGGCAACACGCGCCGCATCCTGGCGCTGCTGGAGCAACTGGCCCATGAAGGCGATGCGGCCGCTCAGCCCGGGCAAACCCCGGGCGATGCCGGAGAAGCAGCCGCTGACGCTGCCGAAGATTCCCCCTCCAGCAAAGCAGAAGAGTCCAAGTACGCGATTTTCTGGCGCGAATTCGGCGCGGTGCTCAAGGAGGGCCTGGCCGAGGATCTCGGCAACCGGGAGCGTATCGCCAGGCTGCTGCGCTACGCATCCACCGAGAGCGACCTGCCCACGGTCTCGCTGGCCGACTACAAGGCGCGCATGAAGGACGGGCAAAAGGCCATTTACTACGTCACCGCCGACACGCCTGCTGCCGCGCGGAACAGCCCGCAGCTGGAGATTTTCCGGAAAAAGGGCATCGAAGTCCTGCTCATGACCGACCGCATCGACGAATGGGCCATGTCGTACCTGAACGAGTTTGACGGCACCCCGCTGCAGTCCGTTGCCAAGGGCGCCGTCGACCTGGGCGAGCTGGAGGACGAGACCGAAAAAAAGGCGGCCGAAGAAGCGGCAGAGCACATCAAGCCGCTGCTGGACCGGCTGAAGCAGACGCTGGCCGACAGCGTGGAAGACGTGCGCGTGACCACGCGCCTGGTCGATTCACCCGCTTGCCTGGTCGTCAAGGATTCCGGGATGAGCCTGCAGTTTGCCCGCATCATGCGCCAGGCCGGCCAGGACGTGCCCAACGTCAAGCCGGTCCTGGAAATCAACGCCGGGCATCCATTGGTCCAGAAGCTCGAGGACAGTCCGCACTTTGACGACCTGGCGCACATCCTCTTTGACCAGGCGCTGCTGGCCGAAGGCGGCCTGCCCGACGATCCCGCCAGCTACGTGCGCCGCGTCAACGCACTGCTGGTCTGACGACGGTCCGCCCCGGCGCGCGGCGCGGTCCTGCCCGGCACACCGCGCGGAACCCCCGCCGACACCACAAGCGTCAGCACCTGGCACCGCCACGGCCGGGTCGCGCCGGGGTGAGCCCCCCGATCGGACCCCCCAATCGGGCGTGGCAGCCGAACACACGCCCTGCCCACAAGCTGCGTCTGCGAAACCGCTGCCCCTTCCTGGTCGGGAACCGGCTGGCCAGCTATCCCGGTTTCATGCGCCAAAACCGCAGCAGTCCGCCCGCGAGCTGCCGCCGCCAGGGCGCCTGCCGTCGTGTGCGACGCCAGCTTCTGCCAACGCGGCGCGCTTGCACTCAGGCAGCGGAGCGACAGAAGCTCCGGAAAAAAGATGCGTATGACGGACAGATCGTGGGAAATCCCGTAGACTGTAACTCATACGTTACATACGTTTCAAAAACTGTGTCGGCCCCATCGTTTTTCAGCCCGCACGCAGAGGAGCCTGGCACGACATGAACGACAAGACATTACGTGGCGTCCTGGAGATCATGACGCAGACGCCGGGCATCCGCGCCTGCGCGCTGGTGAAGACCACGACCGGTACCATCTGGCACCGCGCAGGCGACGCTCCCGAGCTGGCCGAGATGGCGCATGCGGCTGCCGAGCACTGGGAACTGTACCGGGGCCGCGGCAGGACCTTCCGCGGCATGGGGCCGCTGGTGGCCGGCATCATGATCCACGAGGATGGCCGCATGACATTGCTGCCCTGCGGCAACCAGCTGATCCTGCTCATCCTGACCGACCAGAACCCCAGCCTGGACTGGGACAAGCTGCAGCGCAGGGCGCACAACCTGGCACGCTTCATCGCACGTTCCGGCCTCCCCCGGTCGGAATCGTACCGAGACGACCCCCCGACAGGCTGACCCGGCGGACGGCCACGTGCAAAAATGCACAACGCCGTGTACACAGGCCGCTTTGCCCCCTCACCCACCGGACCGCTGCACGCCGGATCGCTGGCCACCGCGCTGGCAAGCTGGCTGGACGCGCGTGCGCACGGCGGCCGCTGGCTGCTTCGCATCGAGGACGTGGACACGCAGCGCTGCATCCCCGGCATGGATCGCCACATCCTGTGGCAGCTCGCGCAATGCCGGCTGCTGCCAGATGCGCCGGTCACCTGGCAGACACGCCGCACGCGCCGCTATGAAGAGGCGCTGGCCCAGCTGGTTTGCCAGCAACGCGCGTATCCCTGTGCCTGCTCGCGGCGGGACATTGCGCGGGCCGCAGCCGCACGCGGCCACGCGCCGCGCCGGGGCCAGCCCCTGCCCTACCCCGGGACCTGCCGTCCCGAGCACGGCGGGCCGGCCGGCCGCAAGGCGTGCGCGTGGCGCCTGCATACGGGCCAACCGCAGCTGCTGCGCTGGCAGGATCGCCGCCTGGGCTGGCAGCAGCAGGACGTGGCAACGCAGGTGGGCGATTTCGTCCTCAGGCGCGCAGATGGGCTCTGGGCCTACCAGCTTGCGGTGGTTGTTGACGATAGCGCGCAGCGCGTGACCGACATCGTCCGGGGCGCCGACCTGGCCGACAACACGGCGCGCCAGATCCTGCTGCAACGGGCGCTGGGCCTGCCCACGCCGCGCTACCTGCACACGCCGCTGGTGCGGGCCGTCAACGGGGAGAAGCTCAGCAAGCAAAACGGCGCCACGGAAGTGGACTTGGGCGACCCGGTGCAGGCGCTGGCGCGGACCGCGCACCACCTGGGCTTGCGCATCGAGGCGCGCGGGCGGACCGTGCCCGAGCTGCTGCAGCAACTCACGGCCTGCTGGAAGTGCACTTATGGCACCGCTGCCTGAAGCCGTCCACGCGCCGCCTCAGGCCGCGTGCTCCAGCCAGAACGCCAGCCCCTGTGCATTGATCTGCACATCCGGCGTGATGAACTCGCGCAGGCGCGCCACCGACAGGCGGTGGCCGCGCGCCTGCAGCTGGTCCAGGTGAAACGCCATGAGCCGCGCCGCCAGCAGTTCCTGCCGGTCCGGCCCGGCGGCCACGCCGCGGGCCATGCGCACATACGCATCCAGCGCCTGCTGCAGTTCCTGCCCCAGCAGCGCCACGTCGTCAATGCGGCTGAAGTGCGTCAGGTAGACGTGCCGTGGCTCGCGCGCCAGCATGCGGCCCAGGCTGCGCTCCCAGGCCGGCGGGTCAAATTGCACCGGCGTGGTCGTGGGCATGATGTACGCGCGGCCGTCCTGGTCCAGTTCGCGGTAGGAACTGCCAAAGGTGTCGCCTGAAAACCAGCCGCGGCTCTGCGCATCCCAGATCGCGTAGTGATGGCGGGCGTGCCCCTGCACGTCGATGAGCTCCAGTCTGCGCTGCCCCAGCTGCAGCGCAAAGTCGCGCTCTGGTTCCACCTCGGCCACCAGCACCCGCTCCTCGGGCACGGGAACGATGCGGCCGTAGGTCTTGCGCATGAAGTCTTCGCCATAGACCGCCGTTGCCCCCGCAATCAGCCGGGACGGATCGATCATGTGCCGGGCGCCGCGTGGATGAATCACGAGCCGGGCCTGCGGCAGCGCCTGCATCAGCGCACCGGCGCCACCGGCATGGTCCAGGTGCACGTGCGTGGGCATGACGTAGTCCACCGCCGATCGCGCAACGCCCAGCGCGTCCAGCGTCGCCAGCAGCAGCGGCACGGACAGGCTGGTTCCCGTCTCGACAAACGCATGACGCCCGTTGCTGCCGATCAGGTAACTGGCTGCCAGTCCCGGCCGCAGTTGCTCGGTATCGATGCAGACGATGTCATCGTTGAGGAAGGTGTAGCTTGGCATGAGCCCTGAGTTTGCCATGGCCTGGAATTCCCGGGCGGGCGCCAGCCACGTCCGTCAGCGCGCCGGCATCGAGTCAGGGCTGAATGACGTCTACGCCAGCGGGCGGAGCAAACACAAAGGTATCGTCCGGCAGGTCGGGGTTGTCCTGGAAGTTGCTGAAGTGCAGCACCGACTGCTGGCCAAAGCTGTCCAGGATCTCAAGCACGGCCAGGCGCTCGCCGTCAAAGCCCATGCGCACGGCCTGCAGCTGGCCATCGGCCTGGCGGGGCGTGGCCTCGACCCACTGCAGGCCGTCCTCGTCGGGTTGCGCTGCCAGCTTGAAATCCGCATCCAGCGCCTTGACGTCCGCCGCGGCAGCCACCAGCGCCGCCGGCGTCTGGCCCAGCACCTGCTCCTGCGGGCGCCGGGTCACCTGCTCCAGGTCAACGTCGTACAGCCACAGCGTCTGTCCATCGGCAACGATCTCCTGTTCAAACGGCTTGACGTAGTCAAAGCGGAACCGCCCCGGGCGCTCGAACATGAACCGCCCGCTGGATTTTCTGACCCGGTCGGGCTGCCCCTTGGCACCGGGCGAGGTGACCGTCTGCACGAAGTCGGCCGCGCCGGAGTGCGTGTGGCTGATGAACGCGTCCAGGCTCTGCAATCCGTCGGCGCGGGCCGGAAGAACGGCTGCCAGCGCCAGCATCATGCCGGCCAGCACAAGTACGGAAGTTCGCAGGAGATTCATTCAGCGTCCGATCCGCCACCACGGCAAAGGTTCAGTCATGGCCTGGCCCGCTCGCCCACGCGATCGCCAGCGGCGCAGGCTGGATGAGCCCACGTGCCAGGTCATTCAACGCGGTCGGGCACCAGCACGTCGCGCTTGCCGCTGGACGACATGGACGAGACCAGCCCGGCCATCTCCATCGCCTCGACCAGCCGCGCCGCGCGGTTGTAGCCTATGCGCAAGTGGCGCTGCACCAGCGAGATGCTGGCCTTGTTGTTCTCCAGCACCACCGCCACCGCACGATCGTACATGGGGTCCTGCTCGGCGTCGTCGTCGCCGCCAAGCAGCTCGCCGCCCTCGTCGGCGGCTCCGCCTTCCAGCACGCCGTCGAGGTACTCGGCCTCGCCCTGCTCCTTCAGGTAGTCAACCACGCGCAGCACTTCCTCGTCGCTGACAAACGCGCCGTGCACGCGCACCGGCAGCCCGGAACCATTGGCCAGGTACAGCATGTCGCCCTGCCCCAGCAGCGCCTCGGCGCCCATCTGGTCCAGGATGGTGCGGCTGTCCACCTTGCTGCTCACGTGAAAAGAGATCCGCGCCGGGATGTTGGCCTTGATGAGGCCCGTGATGACGTCCACGCTGGGTCGCTGCGTGGCCAGGATCAGGTGGATGCCTGCAGCACGCGCCTTTTGCGCCAGCCGGGCAATCAGCTCCTCAATCTTCTTGCCCACCACCATCATCAGGTCGGCCAGCTCGTCGATGACGATGACGATCTGCGGCAGGTGCTCCAGCGGCTCCGGCTCCTCCGGCGTGAGGCTGAACGGGTTGCCTATCTTCTCGCCCCGCGCCTCGGCTTCGGCGATCCTGCTGTTGAAGCCGGCCAGGTTGCGCACGCCCAGCTTGCTCATGAGCTTGTAGCGCCGCTCCATCTCGCCCACGCACCAGTTCAGCCCATGCGCGGCCTGCTTCATGTCGGTGACCACCGGCGCCAGCAGGTGCGGGATGCCCTCGTAGACCGACATCTCCAGCATCTTGGGGTCGATCAGCAGCAGCCGCACGTCCCTGGGCTCTGCCTTGTACAGGAACGAGAGGATCATGGCGTTGATTCCCACCGACTTGCCCGATCCGGTGGTCCCGGCCACCAGCAGGTGCGGCATCCGGGCCAGGTTGGCCACCACCGGCTTGCCGACGATGTCCTTGCCCAGCCCCATGGTCAGCAGCGAGCGCGAGCTGTTGTACACCTGCGAGCCCAGGATGTCCGACAGGTAGATCATCTGCCGCTTGACGTTGGGCAGCTCCAGCGCCATGTAGCGCTTGCCGGGGATAGTCTCTATGACGCGGATGGACACCAGGCTCAGCGAGCGCGCCAGGTCCTTGGTCAGGTTGACGATCTGCGCGCCCTTGACGCCGGTGGCCGGCTCGATCTCGTAGCGCGTGACCACCGGGCCGGGTGCCGCCGCCACCACCTTCACCTCGACGCCAAAGTCGCCCAGCTTTTTCTCGATGAGGCGGCTGGTCATCTCCAGCGTCTCGGCGTCCACGCTTTCCGTCTCGGCCGGCGCCTGGTCGAGCAGGTCGACGCGCGGCAGCCGGTCGTCCGGCATCTCGTTGAACAGCGGCTTCTGCTTTTCCTTGACCACGCGCTCGCTCTTCTTGACCTGCGTCACGGGCCGGGCAATCAGCACCGACTCCTGCGGGTCACGCCGCGCCGCTTCGCGCCTGCGCGCCAGCTGCTCGTCGCGTTCCCGTGCCGCCTCTCGTCCCAGCTGCGCATCCTGCTCCTGCTCGCGGCGCCGCCGGACCCGGGCAAACAGGCCAGACAACACGGCGCCCACGCGCTCGGCAAAGCGGGCCCAGGAAAAGTCAAACAGCAACGACGTGCCCAGCACCAGCGCCACGATGCCCAGCAACGCCGAGCCGGTGAAGCCCAGCCAGTGCTCGGCCAGCGGGCCGCCCAGCAACCCAACGATGCCGCCGGCATTTTGCGGCAACACCGCGTCAAACCGATGCAGCCGGCTCCACTCCAGCCCGGTGCTCGATGCCACCACCAGTACCAGGCCCAGCCAGAACGCCCAGCGGCGCGGCAGCAGCGCGCGCGCCACCTGCGCCGGCGGATGCGTCAGCCCCTTGGCCATCATCCAGCGGCGTACGGCGCGGACCCACGCGTACACCGCCGCCGCCACGCACCACCAGGCCGAGAAGCCCAGCATCACGTACAGCAGATCGGCCATCAGCGCGCCCAGCTGGCCACCCCAGTTGCTGATGGTCTGGCCGCTGCCCGACGTGGACCAGGCGGCGTCCTGCGGCGAGTAGCTGAGCAGCGCAAGGACGACAAAGACCAGCAGCGCCAGCCCCACCACCAGGCCCAGCTCCTGCCCCAGCCGGCGCAGTCCGGAACGGACCGGCGTGACCGGTCGGGCGCTGTTGGGCGTATTGATCGATTGAGCCATGTACCCGCAAAAATCCTGAAGCAGCCGATCCGGGCATCCGAATCACCGCGTTTGTCGCATGTCCATAGAATGGAGGGCTTCATCCCGCGGCAGCAACATGCAACCCTACCACCTGCCTGCGGAACGTTCAATTGTTGCACGGCCAGAACCTGTGAATTGATTTGATGGCGTCCCGCGGTGCTGCAAGGCGGCTCCGGACCCGGCGCAAGGCACTGCCATGGCTTTTGTCCATGGCATGTTCATGCACCGACGACCAAGCGATTTTGCCGGCCAGCGCGGGCGCAGGACATGACCACAGGCCCTGGTGCCGCTGCCGCACAAGACAGGTCCATCCAATATGGCGAACAAGCACGCCCGCGTACTCATCCTCGGCTCCGGGCCCGCCGGCTACACCGCCGCCGTCTATGCCGCCCGCGCCAACCTGAATCCGGTCCTGATCACCGGCATAGAGCCAGGTGGCCAACTCACCACCACCACCGATGTGGACAACTGGCCAGCGGACGCCACCGGCGTCCAGGGCCCGGAGCTGATGCAGCGCTTCCAGGCGCATGCCGAGCGCTTCGACACGGAAATCATTTTTGACCACATCCACACCGCGGACCTGGGCCAGCGCCCGTTCACCCTGACGGGCGACAGCGGCACCTACACCTGCGACAGCCTCATCATCGCCACCGGCGCATCGGCCAAGTACCTGGGGCTGGACTCCGAAGAAGCATACAAGGGCCGCGGCGTCTCGGCCTGCGCCACCTGCGATGGTTTCTTTTACCGCGAGCAGGATGTCTGCGTCATCGGCGGCGGCAACACCGCCGTTGAAGAAGCGCTGTACCTGGCCGGCATCGCGCGCAAGGTCACCCTGGTGCACCGGCGCGACAAGTTCCGGGCCGAGCCCATCCTCGTGGACAAGCTGATGGAAAGGGTGGCGGCGGGCAAGATCGAGCTGAAGCTCTTTTACGTGCTCGACGAAGTGCTGGGAGACGACAACGGCGTCACCGGCATTCGCATCCGCAACGTCCAGAGCGACGAGGCCGAAGAGATCGCCCTGCTCGGCTGCTTCATCGCCATTGGCCACAGCCCCAACACCGGCATCTTCAAGGGACAACTGGACATGGAAAACGGCTACATCCAGACGCGCGGTGGCCACCAGGGGTTTGCCACGCAGACCAGCATCCCCGGCGTGTTTGCCGCCGGCGACGTGCAGGACCACGTCTACCGGCAGGCCGTGACCAGCGCCGGAACCGGCTGCATGGCCGCGCTGGACGCGCAGCGCTACCTGGAGCAGCTGGAAGAGAGCTGAACAGGTACGGATTCAGCTATAATCGAGAGTCTTTGCCGTCTTGCGGCGGGCAAGCGGCATGCTGGGCGCAACCAGCAATGAACAGCAGGAGCGGCGCGCCTGCTGCCTGCCCTTGGGATCGCAGAACCGCACCCGATCCGGCAGCCAGCGCGCGACATGGCTCTTCAAACCAGATACACAACAAGGCACTCTCATGGCACGCATCTGTGAAGTCACGGGCAAGAAGCCCATGGTGGGGCACAAGGTCTCGCACTCCAACATCAAGACCAAGCGCCGCTTTTTGCCCAACCTGCAGTCGCGCAGGTTCTGGGTCCAGAGCGAGAACCGCTGGGTCCGCCTGCGCGTCTCGGGCGCCGGCCTGCGCATCATTGACCGCGACGGCATAGACGTCGTGCTGGGTCGCATCCGCGGCCGCGGCACGCAAGCCTGAAGCCTGAAGTCACACAAGCAAAGGAAACGCACATGGCCACCAAAGGCGGACGCGAAAAGATCAAGCTGGAATCCACGGCCGGCACCGGTCACTTCTACACCACGACCAAGAACAAGCGCAACATGCCTGAAAAGATGTTGATCAAGAAGTTCGACCCCAAGGCGCGCAAGCACGTGGAATACAAAGAGGTCAAGCTCAAGTAAGTGACGAAAGTGACCGAGCGGGCCAATGTTGCCCCGTATTGCGCAAAGCCCGCTCCCGCAGCGGGCTTTGTTTTTCTGGAACCTGCCGGGCCAGCCGCTTAAAATGACCCGGAGCCGCCCGCCGCAGTCGCAGAAGCGGGCCAGGCCCTTACGGAAGCGTGGCAGAGTGGTCGATTGCACCGGTCTTGAAAACCGGCAACGGGCAACCGTTCGTGAGTTCGAATCTCACCGCTTCCGCCAAATAATCATATAAATCAGTATTTTACAGCGCATACAATAACTTGTGCCGCATAAAAAATTTCTGATTGGAAACGATGCCCAGCAACATCAGGCGCATGACGGATGACCTCGCTGGCGCTCTGATGAGGTTGAGCGAATTGCGTCCAGCGTCCAGCGTTTGCCCGCCACGCTCAACGCTCAACGCCTGACGGCAAACCCTCATGGGCCAAGGTCATCTGTCATTCCGGTGAGCTGACGACGCTTGCCAATCAGGTAAAAATTTGGGCGAAGCAGCTGAGACGATAGCACCACCTGCACGCCATTTTTTATCCGATTCGGAGACGGCCGTGACCGCCCGCGCTCACGTGCGAACGGGGATTCCGCGTGCGGCCAGATAGTGCTTGGCCTGCGCAATGGAGAACACGCCATCATGGAAGATGCTGGCCGCCAGCACCGCGTCTGCGCCGCCTTGTAGCAGCGCATCGGCCAGGTGCTGCAGCGTGCCCGCGCCACCGGAGGCGATCACGGGAACGGGCACAGCGTCGCTCACCGCGCGCGTCAGCGCCAGGTCGTAGCCCGCGCCGGTACCGTCGCGGTCCATGCTGGTGAGCAGGATCTCGCCAGCGCCGGTCGCAACCATTTCCCGCGCCCACCCTATGGCGTCGCGACCGGTATCGCGCCGACCGCCATGGCTGTACACGTCCCAGCCCGGACCGCGCGCAGCCAGCGTCGCGCCGCTGCGGCGGCGCGCGTCGATGGCGACGACGATGCACTGGGCGCCGTAGCGGCCCGCGGCTTCGGCGATGAGCTGCGGCCGCGCCAGCGCGGCCGAGTTGAAGCTGACCTTGTCGGCGCCGGCGTTGAGCAGCCTGCGCACGTCGGCCACCGTGCGCACGCCGCCGCCCACCGTGAGCGGGATGAACACGCGCGCGGCCACCGCTTCTATGGCCGGCAGCAGCAGGTCGCGGTCGTCGCTGGTTGCCGTGATGTCCAGGAACGCCAGCTCGTCGGCGCCCTGCGCATCGTAGCGCGCCG
>Ga0265293_10002436_pt1 | contig 37419 bp, 29 predicted proteins | sample Munlanlewell138R_FD_192505 | JGI IMG/M metagenome (GOLD analysis project Ga0265293, IMG submission 192505) | Leachate microbial communities from a municipal landfill in Southern Ontario, Canada - Leachate well 138R | ecosystem: Engineered > Solid waste > Landfill > Unclassified | place: Canada... | reverse complement strand
CGCATGTCCGCCGCTGGAATGCTGGGTGGGTACCAGCCCCAGCCACGCAGCCAGCTGGCGGCCATTCTTGAACATGCCGGCATCGGCGATGGTGGCCACCGCGGCGTCAGCGGTGAGCGGCCCGATGCCGGTGATCTGGCGCAGGCGCTGGCAACGTACATCCTCGCGCACGTGGCTGGCGATGCGTGCATCGCACGCGTCGATGGCCGCGTGCAGGCGCGCCCCATGGGCGCGCAGCTCTTCGAGCACGGCCTTCACCTCGCCCGGCAGCTCATTCAAGTCGACACCGCTTCGCGGCGCGGCTTAGTTCAGGCGTTAGACCGGCACAGCCAGCTCTCTTGCGCTGGCACATTGTTGTAGTTACAATAATGTATGCGCATCAGGTATGACCCGGCCAAGCGACAAAAGACGCTTGATGAGCGCGGCCTCGATTTCGAGGATGCGCCTGAGGTCTTTGCCGGCCTCACTTTCGAGGTCGAGGACACCCGCCAGGATTATGGCGAGACGCGCATGATCTGCTTCGGCTATCTGGCCGGTCGCCTTGTCGTGATCGGCTACACGCCAAGAGGAGCAGTTCGCCACATTTTCAGCATGAGAAAAGCCAATGAACGCGAGCAAGCCCGTATCGGCCCGTACCTTGAAGTCTGACCTCAAGCGCGTGGACTCGCACAAGGTCAAGCCTAGTGAGTACAAGGAGCTTCCGGAGCTGACGGATGCCATGCTCAAGCGTGGCACGGTCAAACGTGCTGGTCGCCCTGTTGCCACCAATCCGCGCCGTCAGGTCACGATCCGCCTTCCGGAATCGGTGCTCGCCGCCTGGAAGGCCACTGGCCCCGGCTGGCAGACGCGCATGGCCGAGTTGCTCAGCAAGCGCGCATCGTAGGTACCGGTCTAACAATGCCGTAGAAAACTTCTCCGTCAAGCAGGGCGAGTGACGCTTTTGCCCTGGGCTTTCGGGCGCCTGCCGGTGGTGGTTGTTCGGTGTTGCGTCTTGCGTGTTCCGTGTCAGTGCTGGCGGGCTGCAACGATGTCGGACGGCATTTCCGTAGACGGTCTTGTTGAGCCGATGTGTCTGGCTCGGGCCTGGATCGCGATCGCGAAGCGAGCCGCGATCTGAACCGGTTGTTGGACAAGCCCGGTTCCTGGATCGCGGTTTCCCATGGAGATAGCTTTTGGCGTGTCAGCCGGTGCGGTGGCCGAATGAGGCCAGTGCGCGGCGTGTTGAGGCGGCCGGCGGTGCCCGACGGGATTTTCGCTCCGCCCCGAAGGCGCATTGCGCGCCTTTGCGCTGATTCCCGCCCACGCGCCGTTGTCGGCTCGCAGGCGCCGAAGGCCGCATTGCCGAAGCGGGTGCTTGCGTTCACATCACCGTGCATCCGGCGGCTCCAGCGGGCGGACGATTCCGTCGCAGGGGTTTTGGCGGCGGGCGGGTGCGGATGACCTGCATGGCGCCGCCGCAATGGGCGCAGGTGAAGGTCGGGCGCGGTTTGAGCCAGGCGGTCGCGACGCCGATGTCGACCTTGAGCAGCACCTGCAGCAGCGCGATCAGGCGCTTGCCGTTGGGGTGCAGGACGCCGTAGTGGCGCGCCTCGCGAATCCAGACGTGCCAGTTCCAGCGCTATCAGGGCTTCGCCCCGTGTGCTGGCCGTGCCACCGCCGACGCCTCACGTCTATCCGGCACGGCCATAGGCATCGCGCCACTGGCAAGCCACGCACCAACCCGCGACACTCCGCATCAACTCGCTGCACCCCATCGCTGCCCCCGCGTTGCCCATCCACGGAGCTGCCATGCGCCTGCCTTGCCTGCTGCACAGGATCGCCGTCCTTGCCCTGGTCGTGTTCACGAGTGCAGCCGCGGCCGCGCCCGAGGTGCCCGCGCCGCTCGACGGCTGGCGCGGCTGGGCGTTGCAGGACCAGGCCTATCGCGCCTGTCCGCTGATCGCCGGCCAGGCGGGCGCGGCGGCAGCAGACTTCCTGTGTGCCTGGCCTGGCGTGCTGTCCATTGCCGCCGATGCGCAGGGGGCGAACTTGAGCCAGCACTGGCAGGTGGATGCGGCCGGCTGGATCCCGCTGGCAGGCGATGCGGCGCATTGGCCTCAACAGGTGACGGTGAACGGTCGCCCGGCGGTGGTGGTGGACCGCGCCGGCCCGGCGCTCTGGCTGGAGCCGGGCGGGCACGACCTGCGCGCGCACATCCCCTGGAACGAGCGCCCGCAGTCCCTGCACGTGCCCGAAGCGGCAGGCCTGGTAAGCCTCAGCATCGACGGTGCCTTGATCATGCCGGTGCAGCGCAGCGGCGATGAGCTCACCCTCGGCCGTGCGAGCGCGCAGGCGAGCGCCGCCGACAGCCTGGAAGTGCGGGTCTATCGGCACCTGGCCGACGACCTGCCGGCGGTGCTGGCCACGCGCGTCGAACTGTCCGTTTCCGGCGCGCTGCGCGAGGAGATCGTGGGGCCGGCGCTGCCCGCCGGTTTCGCACCGCTTTCGCTCGAGGCCGACTGGCCGGCGCGCCTGGACGGCGAGGGCCGCCTGCGCGTGCGCGTCCAGCCTGGCCGCGCGGTCCTGATGCTGCGCGCACGTGCGCTGGCGCCGCTTGAAAAGGTGACCCTGCGACCCGCTGCAGCGCCCTGGCCGGCGCAGGAGATCTGGAGCTATGCCGCGAACCCGCAACTGCGCATGACCGCCGCAAGCGGGCCGATCCAGGTGGACCCGGCGCAGGCCGGCGTGCCTGCGCAATGGCGCAACCTGCCGGCATTCGCGCTCGCCGGCGACGCCGCACTCACGATCGAGCAGCGCTCGCGCGGGCTGGCGGGCGAGCAGCGCAACCGCCTGCGCCTGGCGCGCGAGATGTGGCTGGATTTCGATGGTGCGGGCTGGTTCGCGCGCGACCAGGTGAGCGGGCAGATGGTGCACGGCTGGCGCCTGGATGCCGCGGCGCCGTATGTGCTCGAGCGCGCCGAAGCCGCGACCGGCACTGCTGCCGCGCTGCTCGTCACGCGCGGCGCCCAGCCGCAGTCGAGTGGCGTCGAGTGGCGTACGCCGCAGGTCGCCCTCGGCGCCGGGCTGCGCCTTGAACCGGGCGCGGCGCACTTCCCGATCCTCGGCTGGCAGGACAGTTTCGAACAGGTCGATACCCAGCTGCACCTGCCCTGGGGTTATCGCCTGCTCGGTGCACCGGGCGCCGATCACGTGGCGGGCAGCTGGATGTCGCGCTGGACCCTGCTCGACGTGTTCCTCGCCGCCGTGCTTGGGCTGCTGGCATGGCGTGCACTGGGCGTGGCGGGTGGGATCGCCGCGCTCGCCTACCTGCTGCTCGGCTACCAGGAGCCCGGCGCGCCGCTGTGGAGCCTGCTGGCGGTACTGACGCTGGTCCTGATCGCACGCGAGTTGCCGCCGGGCAAACTCGCCCGCGCGACCGGCTGGCTGCGCAACGCCGCGCTGCTCGTCCTGGTGCTGGTCGCGCTGCCCTTCATCGCTGCCCAGATCCGCCAGGCGGTGTATCCACAACTGGAAGGCGCGGTCGCTCCGAGCCACGTGGACCTGGAATCGCCGGCGCCATCAGTCGCCAGGAGGGCGCCGCCGCCCGCGCCGCCCGTGCCGGAGTTGTCGGCCCGCAGCGGCGCACCCGCCGCACCGCCACCCAAGATGATCGAGCGCTTGCGCGCGCCGCCGGCGAGCGACGACCTGAACCGCTACGCCGCCTCCACGGTGATGCAGACCGGCGCCGGCGAACCGGCCTGGCAACTTGGTCATCGCTACACACTGACCTGGAGCGGACCGGTCACGCCGGCGCAGGAGGTGCGCCTGGTGATCGCGCCGCCGTGGCTGGTGCGTCCCCTGCGCATCGTGCTGGTGGCCCTGCTCGCCTTCCTGCTGCTGCGCGCGGCGCGCCCGGCGCTGCGCCTGCCCGGTCGCGCGGCGGCGCCGTTGCTGATCGCGGCGCTCACGCTGGCATCGCCGGCCCTGGTGCCCTCGGCGCAGGCGCAGGGCTTCCCCCCGCAGACGCTGCTGGATGAACTGCGTACGCGGCTGAGCGAGGCGCCTGAATGCGCACCGGCCTGCGCCACCATCGCCAGCGCGGAAGTCGCGGCCAGCGAGGGCACGATCGAGGTGGCGCTCGAGATACACGCGGCGCATGCCAGCGCCGTACCGTTGCCGTTCGACTCAGGCGCGCTGACCCTGGTCGGCGTGCGGGTCGATGGCACGCCGCGCGAGGGCATTGCCCGGCACCGCGAAGCCTGGCTGCTGGCACTGCCACGCGGCGTGCATCGGGTGGACCTGCGCTTCGGCGCGGAGGCCGAGCGGATCGCGCTGACCTTTCCGCTGCAGCCGATGCGCCTGCACTTCGCCGGCAGCGGCTGGCAGGCCAGTGGCCTCGCCAATGCGCGCCTGCAGGGGGACACCCTGACGCTGGTGCGCATGCGCGAGCGGGGCGCGCCAGCGCCCGGCACCGGCGCGCAGCAGTTCGACCCGTATGTGCGCGTCGAACGGACGCTGGAGCTTGGCCTGGACTGGCGTGTCCACACCCGCGTCCTGCGCCTCGCGCCGCGCGAAGGCGGCTTCGCGGTCGGCGTGCCGCTGCTCGCCGGCGAACACGTGAGCAGTGCCGGCGTCGACGTCGAGGATGGCAAGGCGCAGGTGGGATTTGCCAGCGATCAGGCGGAAGTGGCCTGGACTTCCAGCCTGGACAAGGGCGAGCGCCTCGCGCTGGTGGCGCCGCCGCTCGGTGCGCGGGCCGAGGTCTGGCGGCTGCGCGTGAACCCGGTCTGGCACCTCACCCATGCGGGCGTGCCCGCCAGTGCGCCGGAAGAGTCCGGCAACCCGGATGCGCCACACGAGTTCGCGTTCCACCCACTGCCGGGAGAAACGCTGCAGCTGGCGATCGACCGGCCCGAAGCCGTGAGCGGCGCAACGCGCGCGATCGACGCCGTCACCCTCCAGCACCAAGTCGGCCAGCGGGCTGCGACCAGCACGCTCGACCTGACCATGCGCGCCAGCCAGGGCGGCGAACATGCCATCGGCCTGCCTGCCGATGCCGAAGTGCTGGCCGTCAGCCGCAATGGCGAGTTGCTCAACCTGCGCCCGCGCGAGGGCCGGCTGAGCCTGCCCCTGGTGCCGGGCCGGCAGGTGTTCGAGATCCGCTTCCAGCAGGATCAGCGCGTGGCGCCGGCATCGACCACGCCGGCCGTCGCGCTGGAACTGCCTGCCGCCAACATCGACCTGGCCATGCAATTGCCGCAGGACCGCTGGCTGCTCGCCACGACCGGTCCGGCGGCCGGCCCGGCCGTGCTCTATTGGGGTGAACTGCTGGTGATGCTGATGGTTGCATTCGCCCTGTCACGCCTGCGTCGTTCGCCGCTGCGGCTGCACGAATGGATCCTGCTCGGCCTGGGCTTCTCCACCTTTTCCTGGGTGGCGCTGCTGCTGGTGGTGGCGTGGCTGTTCGCGCTGGACCGGCGCGCACACGCGGACATCGCCTCGCCACGGCTCTTCAATCTCGCCCAGGTCGGTCTGGCGCTGCTCACGCTGGTCGCCCTGGCATGCCTGTTCGCCTCGATCCAGCACGGGCTGCTCGGGCAACCGGACATGCATGTGGCGGGCAATGGTTCCTGGTCCCAGGATGACCTGCGCTGGTTCGCCGACCAGAGCAGCAACCTGCTGCCCGTCGCGCGCGCCATCAGTCTGCCACTGTGGGCCTATCAACTGGCCATGCTGGCCTGGGCGCTGTGGCTGGCCAGCGCGCTGCTGCGCTGGGTGCGACGCGGGTTTGCCGCGTGGATGCGCGGCGGCTACTGGCGCCAGACTGCGCCGGTGGCGCGCATCGACCTGCCGGACAGCGAGCCGCCCATGCCCGGCGCCTGAGCCGGTGGCAGGCAGGATGCGACATCAATTGTCGCATCGATGGCGCATCCTGCGCATGACCGTCCTGGAGCAGCCGCCGCATGTCCAAGCCCACCCCATCCTGCTGGTCCGACAGCTTGCGCGAACAGACGCGTGCCGCACTGGAATCCTTGCCGCTCACGCCCGATGGGCGAGTGCACATGAAACACCGCAGCGAAGGCTACGGCTGGTTCGAGGTGTCGGACCTGCTGGCCGGTCGCCTGGTCCTGCGGTGCAAGGGGCGCGACACCACCCTCGGCTTCGCCAGCATCGACGCCATCATCGCGGCGGGCTGGGCCATCGATTGAGTGTGCCGGGCAAGCGGCCGGGCTAGGTCGCGTGGGTACCGCCGAGCAGGGCGGCGGCTTCCTCGGCAAGCTGCTGCACGCAGGCATCCATGTCGGCCTGGCGGGTGCGGAAACTCAGCACGCACACCCGGCCCAGGTAACGTTCGCCGACCTGGGCGCCGGTCAGCATGACCCGCCCGCGGCGGGTGACGCGCTCCATCAGGGCGCGGGTTGCGGCGTTCCGGCTCTCCAGGCTGGCCAGGGCCGGACCTTCGAGGTGGAAGGCAAACAGCGACAGGGCCGGCGGCGCATCCATCACGATGCCCGGAATGGCGGCGACGCGTTCCGCCGCCCGGAGGGCCAATGCGCGCTTCTCCGCCAGTGCCGCACGATAGCGCGCAGCGCCAAACAGCTTGAGCGTCAGCCAGATGCGCAGGCCGGGGAAACCGCGCGAAAGATCCGGGCCGTACTGCGCCGGATCGTAGAACTCGTTCTGGTTTTCCGGCAGGTAGCCGGCCGTCGATGAATGCAGGGCGCGCAGCGCTTCGCCATCGCGCACCAGCAGGGCGCCGGTGCCATAGGGGATGAAAAGGCCCTTGTGCGGATCGAGCGTGAGCGAATCGGCGCGCGACAGGCCGGCCAGCAGGGGGCGCAGTTCCGGCACCATGTGGAAGAAGCCGCCATACGCCCCGTCGACGTGGTGCCAAAGGCCCTCGCGCGCGGCAAGGTCGGCCACCGCATCGATGGGATCGACCGCACCGGTGTTGGTGGTGCCGGCATTGGAGAACACCATGAACGGAGTCAGTCCGGCCAGCCGGTCGGCGGCGATGGCGCGCGCAAGGGCATCCACGCGCAGCCGGTAGGCCGCATCGACCTCGATCACGCGCACCCGGTCATGCGCGATGCCGGCCAGGCGCGCCGCCTTGGCGATGCAGTGATGGGATTGCGAGGAAACGTACAGCGTGCCACGCCGGATGTCGCTGCCGAGCAGCCGTTCGCGTGCACAGGCGATGGCGTTGAACATCGCCATCGAACCGCCCGTGGTGTAGAGCCCGCGCGCCGCGGGCGGGAACCCCATCCATTCGCGCAACCATTCCAGCGTGTTCGCCTCCAGCTGCACCAGGGCCGGCGCAGCCTGCCAGATGCCGGTGTAGCGGTTGGTGGTGGCGGCAATGAAGTCGGCCAGCGCGGCCGGATACACGCCGCCGCCGGGGATGTAGGCCAGGTAGCCCGGCGCCGGGGTGTTGAAGGAGCGCGGAATCCACTCCTCGAACAGCGGCGCAAGCAGGCTTTCCAGCGGCGCACCCTGCTCGGGCGGCGCCTCGCGCAGGCTCCGGCACAGCGCCTCGATACCCGCGAAGTCGCCGCGCGCGGGCGCCTCGGGCAGCGCCGCCAGATGCGCCAGCACACGCGCCAGGACGCGCTCGCCCATGGCCTGCATCGTGGCCGGGGACAGTTCGAGCGTCGCGGGATCGGTGCTCAAATCGGTGGCGGTCATCTTCGTTTGCGATAGCGGTGGCGGCGCGCGCCGGGTCGACGCGTTCAGGCTTCCTCGCGCTCGCGCTTCCATTCCTCGAACGAAGTGATGCCGCATTCCATCATCGGCACTTCGCCGATGTAGTCACGCAGCTCGGCGAGCTCGGCGCGCAGGCGCGCCAGTTCGTCGTGCAGGCCGGCGACATCGGTGGCGAGGTTTGCAAGCGGATCGGTCATCGCGTTACCTCCCGGGAAGTCAATAGGCGAATTCGCGGAACACGTGGTCGACATTGCCTTGCCAGGCGCCGTGGAACAGTTCCAGCTTGCGCTCGGCCGGCGTCTGGTTGGCATCGACGATCTGCAGCAGGGCGTCGAGGAAGATGCGTTCGTCCATGCCGGCCGGCGTCAGGCGCGCGCGCCGGCGCAGGCCTTCGGCGGCAATCTTCAGTGCTGCGTCGGCAAGCTCGCGCACGTGGCCGCGGCGGAACGGCAGGTTCAATGCATTGCGCGGCACACCGTCGCGCAGCGCGTGCCGCTCCGCGCGGGTGAAATCCTTGACCAGATCCCAGGCGGCGTCCAGTGCGGCGTCGTCATACAGCAGGCCCACCCAGAACGCGGGCAGCGCGCACAGCCGGTTCCATGGCCCGCCATCGGCGCCGCGCATTTCAAGATACTTCTTCAGGCGCACCTCGGGGAACGCGGTGGTCATGTGGTCGGCCCAATCGCGCAGGGTGGGACGCTCTCCCGGCAGTTCCGCCAGGTCGCCGTCCAGGAAGCGGCGGAACGAGCAGCCGGCCAGGTCCAGGTACTCGCTTCCGCGGTGCACGAAGTACATCGGCACGTCGAGCAGGTAATCGACCCAGCGCTCGTAGCCGAAGCCGTCCTCGAAGACGAAATCCAGCATGCCGGTGCGGTCGGGATCGGTATCGGTCCAGATGTGCGAGCGGTAGCTCTGGAAGCCGTTCGGCCGGCCTTCCGTGAAGGGCGAATCGGCGAACAGCGCGGTGGCGACCGGTTGCAGCGCCAGCGCCACGCGGAACTTCTTCACCATGTCCGCTTCGCTGGCGAAATCGAGGTTGACCTGCACCGTGCAGGTGCGGGTCATCATGTCCAGCCCGAGCGAGCCGACCCGGGGCATGTAGTTGCGCATGATCGAGTAGCGGTCCTTGGGCATCCACGGCATGTCCTGGCGCCGCCACTTGGGCTGGAAGCCCATGCCAAGGAAGCCCAGTCCCAGCTCGTCGGCGACGGTCTTCACCTCGCGCAGGTGACCCGAGACTTCCGCGCAGGTCTCGTGGATGGTTGCCAGCGGCGCCCCGGAAAGCTCCAGCTGCCCGGCCGGCTCCAGGGTGACGGATGCCGCCTCGCGCACCAGCGCGATCAGGCGCCCGTGTTCCTCCACGCGCTGCCAGCCGAAGCGCGTCATGCCTTCGAGCAGGGTACGGATGCCATGCGGGCCGTCCCAGGTGGGCGGGCGCAGGGCCTGGTCCGGCGGGGTGGCGGGCGTGGCAAGGCGGAAGCCGAACTTCTCGTGTTCGGTGCCGATGCGCCAATCCGCAACCGGCTTTTCGCCCGCGGCAATGTAATCGACCAGCACGGCGCGGCTGGCGATGGGGGTTTCCTCGACGCTGGAAGGTCCGGACACGGGTCGGTCTCGCTTGGATGTCGCCACTATGGGGGCAACCGGGAGCACTGCAAAGGGGAAGAGCGACCCGACCCGCGCGCACGCAAGGCCGTGCGGCCCGGATCTCAGTCGCTGGCGTCGGGCCCGTTGCCGGTCGCGTCGGCCGCGTCGGCAAACAGCCACTGGGTCAGCAGGCTGCGCGCTTCGGCCACGCCGGACTTGCTGCTGGACGAGAACAGCTGGGCGCTGGCATCAGGAAATTCGGCGGCCAAGGCCTGGCGCACCGCAGCCAGGGTACGCATGCCTTCGCTGCGTGAGAGCTTGTCTGCCTTGGTCAGCAGGCAATGGCAACGCCGGCCGCTGGCGGCACCGAAGGCGAGCATGTCACGATCGAACTCGCGCAGCGGGTGGCGCGCGTCCATGACCAGCACCAGCCCCTTGAGCGAAACGCGCGTGCGCAGGTAGGTGTCGATGACGCCGCGCCAGTGATCGCGCATCGCCGCCGGCACCTTGGCATACCCGTAACCGGGCAAGTCGATCAGGCGGCGCGCCGGATCCAGCACGAACACGTTGAGCATCTGGGTGCGCCCCGGCGTGCGCGAGGTACGCGCCAGGCCCTGCTGGTCGCAGATGCTGTTCAGCGCGCTGGACTTGCCGGCATTGGAACGACCGGCGAACGCAACCTCGGCACCGCGGTCGGGCGGCAACTGGCCAAGGCGGTTCGCACTGGTCAGGAAACTGGCCTGGCGAAAGGCGTGGGACGTCATTGAATCCGGATTCCGTCACGGGCGGCGGTTTGACCGCCTTCGGGCACGCAGGGATAATCCCGCGATTGCACACCGCGCTCACTGCGGCATTGATGCAAACCCGATCATCCTCGAGCCTGCGGAGTCAAGTGTATGAGCTTTCGGCATCTTGTTGTTCGGCTCGCCATCGTGCTGATGGCGTTGCTCGCCGCAGGCTGGGCGGTGGCGCAGGAAACCCAGGCCAACCCGCCGGCGGGCGAAGCGGCGGCCGAGCCGGCACCAGCCGAGGCGCCAGCAAACGAGACTGCGCCGCCAGCCGCACCGGCACCGGCCGCACCGGCCGCCCACGGCACGGTCGTGTACGGCGATGCCAAGGCGGGTGAGGCCAAGGCAGCCGTATGCGGCGCCTGCCACGGCGCGGACGGCAACTCGGCGCTGGCCATGTATCCGAAGCTGGCCGGCCAGAACGAGGCCTACATCGCGCGCCAGCTGGAACTGTTCAAGTCCCAGCAGCGCCAGAACGCGATCATGCTCGGCTTTGCCATGCCGCTGTCGACCCAGGACATGCACGACCTGGGCGCCTTCTACGCCAGCAAGACCGCCATGGCCGGAGTCGCCGACGAAACCCTGGCCAAGCGTGGCGAGGCACTCTGGCGCGGTGGCGATGCCAAGGCCGGCGTGCCCGCCTGCATGGCCTGCCACGGCCCGGACGGGCGCGGCATGGCTGGCGCTGCGTATCCGCAGCTGGCCGGGCAGTGGACCGACTACGTCGCCGCCAAGCTCACCGAGTGGCAGGAGGGCGCGACCTGGGGCAGCGACACCAATGCCAAGATCATGCCGGCCATCGCGCATGCGCTCGGCAAGGACGATATCGCGGCCGTGGCTTCCTATGTCGAAGGTCTGCATACCGCCGGCGCGGGAACTGCCAGCGCCTCGAAGTGATCCATACAGGTCCGTGCCGGCCGGATCGGCCGCGCGGCGAACCCGTGGCCCCTGCCTTGCAGGCAAGGCCGCACGCCCCCAATTGCTGGAGTACCCGATGCTGAAACGACTTTCCATCCTGCTGCTTGGCCTGGCCCTTGGTGCGCTGGCGCATGCCGCCGACACCTTCGAAGCCGGCAAGCAGTACTTCGTGATCGAGCCGCCCCAGCCAACCAACACCGGCGACAAGATCGAGGTGCTGGAAGTGTTCTCCTACGCCTGCCCGGCCTGCAACATGGTCCAGCCGACCATGCGCAAGCTGAAGGCGGCGCTGCCGGAAAACGCCCAGATCGACTACCTGCCGGCGAGCTTCCGCTCGGACGAGGACTGGCCGATGTTCCAGCGCGCCTTCTTCACCATGCAGGCGCTGGGCATCCTCGACAAGGCCCACGAGGCGACCTTCGATGCGATCTGGAAGGACAACGGCCCCTTGCGCATTTCCGATCCGACCACGCGCCGGCCGGTGTCGCCGATGCCCTCGATCGAGGACGCGGCGCGGTTCTACGCGCAGTTCGGCGTGACCCCCGAGGAGTTCCTCGGCGTGGCCAACTCGTTTGCCGTCAACACGAAGATGAAGCGCGCCGACCAGCAGCTCAAGGCCTATGGCGTCGATTCCACGCCCACGCTCATCGTCAACGGCAAGTATCGCGTAACCGGCGTTTCCGCCGGCGGCTTCGACAAGCTCATCGAGGTGGTGCTGTATCTGGTACACAAGGAAAGCGCCGCCGGCGCCGCCGCTGCAGCGGCCGCCCCCGCCCATTGACGAGGACCCGACCATGCTGAAGCACCTTGCCCTGCTCTGCGCCGGCCTGCTGGCCGCCGCCCTCGCCAGCGCCGCCGAACCGGCAACCCAGGGCGCCGCCGCGGCGACCGACTGGAAGGCCGGCGTCAACTATTTCGTCATCGACCCGGCGCAGCCCACCGCCACCGGCAGCCAGATCGAGGTGCTGGAGGTGTTTTCCTACGCCTGCCCGCATTGCGCGCATTTCCAGCCCTACGCCGAGCAGCTGCAGAAGTCGCTGCCTGCCTACGCCACCTTCAAGTACATGCCGGCGGTGTTCAATGCGAGCTGGGAGCCGTTTGCACGCGCCTTCTACGCTGCCCAGTCGCTCGGTGTGCTGGACCGGACCCACCAGGCGCTGTTCGACGCGCTGCACGTCAAGCATGTGCCGCTGCGCTCGCTGGAAGACCTGGCCACGTTCTTCGCCGAACAGGGCGTGGATCGCGCCAAGTTCATGTCCGCGGCCAACTCCTTCGAGGTCGAAAGCAAGCTTGCACGTGCGCGCGACCTGGTGATGAAGGACGGCATCGACGGCACCCCGAGCGTGGTCGTGCAGGGCAAGTACCGGGTGACCGGCGCCTCGGCGGGTGGTTACCCGCAGTTGGTGGAACTGGTGGACTGGCTGGTCAGGAAGGAACATGCCGAGCAGATCGCGGCGGCGAAGAAGTAGGCCCATGATCTCCGTGATGCCTCCCTGGCCGACCTGGCCCTTGCCGCGGCCGTGACGGCTGGTTAGCCTGCAAGCATGATTCCATTCAATACCGCCGGCCAGGCCGGCGATCGCCTGCGGCTGCTCAGTTGCAATATCCTGGCCGGTGGCAGCGTGCGCCGCTACCGCGACTACGTGACCCACAGCTGGAAACAGGTGTTGCCAACCGGCAAGCGCGCCAACCTCGACGGCTTCGCACGCCTGCTGGGCCAGTTCGACCTGGTCGGGTTGCAGGAGGCCGATGCCGGCAGCCTGCGCTCGGGTTTCCTGAACCAGACCAAGTACCTGGCCGAGATCGCCGAATTCCCCTACTGGAGCCACCAGCCGAACCGCCGCGTGGCGCGCCTGGCTGCGTCCAGCAATGGCCTGCTGGCGCGCTGGCAACCGCAGGAGATCCTCGACTACCCGCTGCCGGGGCGCATTCCCGGGCGCGGCGCGCTGTGGGTGCGCTTTGGCCACGGCGAGGATGGGCTGGTCGTGGTGATCGCCCATCTCTCGCTCGGCGCGGTGGCGCGCGGGCGCCAGATCGCGTTTCTCGCCGAGTTGCTCAATGCGCACCCCAATGCCGTGCTGATGGGCGACTTCAACACCCCCGCGCAAAGCCGCGAGATGGATCTGCTCTACGCGCGCACGGCGCTGGTGCGGCCGGACGAATCACCGGCGACCTTCCCCAGCTGGCGGCCGACGCGCGCCATCGACCAGATCCTCGTGTCCGGCTCGATCAGCGTGGAAAGGCGCTGGGTGCTGCCGCACCCGGTTTCCGACCACCTGCCGATCGCCGCCGTGGTGCGATTGCCGCACGCCTTGCGCAACGCTGCCTGAAGCGCCCGCCAGGCCGCGTGGATGACCTCCCTGCCATGGAGCCTGCCGAATGACCTTGCGCGGCGTGACGCTCGCCCTGCTGCTGGCCCTCTTGGCGCTGCCGGCGTCGGCAGCCGATCGTGCCGACCTGCGTGTGCAGTTCCGCGAGGCCCTCGCCCAGGCCCGGCGACCACCGGAGGGCGCCTGGAAGCGCCTCGCGGCAAGCCTGGAGGAAGCCGGCTACCCGCTGGTGCCCTATATCGAACTGGCCGCCCTGCGCGAACACCCCACGCGGCTGGAACGCCGCGAGGTGGAACGCTTCCTGGCACGCTGGCCGGACACGCTGGCCGCGCGTGACCTGCGTGAAGCCTGGTTGCGCGAGCTTGCCCGGCGCGAGGACTGGACGACATTCCGCGCGTTCTGGCAGCCGACTGCCGATCGCACGCTGCAATGCGATGAACTGCGCGCGCGCCTGGCCGGCGGTGGCAAGCTCGACTATGCCGCCGATATCGAGCCGCTCTGGCAAGGGGCCAGCCCCTTGCCGGCGCCCTGCGATCCGGTGCTGCGCGCGGCGCGCGGCGCCGGCCTGCTGGATGACGCGCGCATCGAGGCACGCATCGCACGCGCCGCCGAGGCCGGCCGGGCCGGTACCGCCGCCGACGCCGCGCGCCTGCTGGACGGGTCCCGGCGCAGTGATGCCGAGCGCATCGTGGCCGCCCTGCGCGACCCGGCCAACACGCTCGACAAGGCGCGGAAGTGGCCGGACGATGACGCCCACCGCGAGGCCGTCGCCTGGGCCATCGCCCGCTACGCGCGGCGCAACAGCGCCGCCGCCGAAACCGCCTGGGCCGGGCTGGAAGCGCGCTTCAAGTGGGACGCAGCGCAGAAGAACCGCGTCCTGCATGCGCTGGCGCTGTACCGCTCGACCAGCTATTCCGACGATGCCATGGCCCGCCTCGATGCCCTGCCGGAGGCCGCCGAGGACGATGCCACGCGCGAATGGCGCGTGCGCGTGGCACTGGCCAGCGGCGATCACGCCGCCACCCTTGCCGCGCTCGACAGGCTCTCGGCGCAACAGCAGCGCGACGAGCGCTGGCGCTACCTGCGCGCGCGCATCCTGGACAAGCTGGGCCGCAGCGAGGCCGCGCGCGCGCTGTTTGCGGAAGTGGCCACGCAGGCCAATTTCCATGGCTTCCTCGCCGCCGACTGGATCGGTGCGCCGTATGCGCTGTGCCCGCGCAAGCTGCCGATCGATGCCGACGCCGATGCCGCGCTGCAACGGCAGGCGGATCTCGCACGCGCCTTCGAGTTCCGCGCGCTGGGCATGCTGGCCGATGCGCGTCGCGAATGGAACTTCGCGATGGACAAGCTGGATCCGCTCCAGCGCCGGCGCGCCGCCGACCTCGCCTCGCGCCAGGGCTGGTACGACCGCGCCATCTTTGCCTTTTCCGCCCAGCCGGAAACCTACACGCTGTATGAACGCCGCTTCCCGCTGGGCATGGAAAAGCAGGTGCGCAGTGACGCCCGCACCGCGGGCATCGATCCGGCCTGGGCCTACGCCATCATCCGCGCCGAAAGCGCCTGGATGAGCGATGCCCGCTCGAGCGCCGACGCCTACGGCCTGATGCAGCTGCTGCCCGCGGTCGGCAAGCAGATGGCCAAGGCCGAAGGCCTGGCCTGGTCCGGCGCCCAGAGCCTGTTCGACGCCAGGTTCAACGTGCGCCTTGGCACGCGTTACCTGGGCCTCATGGCCGACCGGTTCGATGGCAGCCCGTGGCTGGCCAGCGCCGCCTACAACGCCGGCGCCGGCGCCGTGGCCCGCTGGCTGGCAGCGCGCGGCACGCTGGAGCCGGATTTCTTCATCGAAACCATTCCCTACAGGGAAACCCGCGAATACGTGGCGCGCGTGCTGGCCTTCAGCGTCATCTACGACTGGCGCCTCAACGGCAAGGTGCTGCCGTTGTCGGTGCGCATGCCACGCATCGGCCAGGCCTACCAGCCGCCGGCCGATGCGGATGCGCGCAAACCCGTGGCCTGCCCTGCGGCAACCGACCAGGCAACCGCCCTCACGCCATGACGGCCTCGGTGCCCCTGCAACTGGCTGCGCTGATCGGCGTCGGCTTCATTGCCCAGTGGCTGGCCTGGCGCGTGCGCCTGCCGGCCATCCTGTTCCTGCTGCTGATCGGCCTGGTGCTGGGGCCGGGACTGGGCTGGCTGCACCCGCAGCAGGCCATGAACGCGCTGTTCTTCCCGTTCATTTCCTTCGGCGTGGCCATCATCCTGTTCGAGGGGTCCTCGGCACTGCGTTTCAGCGAACTGCGCGAGGTCGGTGGCAGCATCCTGCGCCTGGTCAGCGTCGGCTCGCTGGTCACCCTGGCGATCCTCGCAGCGGCCGCGCACTGGATTGCCGGGTTGTCCTGGGAACTGGCAGCGCTGTTCGGCGCATTGACCTGCGTGACCGGACCGACCGTGGTCACACCGATGCTGCGCGCGGTGCGCCCCAATGCGCGCATCGCCAACGTGCTGCGCTGGGAAGGCATCGTCATCGACCCGCTGGGCGCGCTGTTCGCGGTGCTGATCTTCGAGGCCATCGTGTCGCACCAGGGCGGCCAGGCGCTGGCCGTGTTCGCCGGCACCATCGTCGCCGGCGCGGTCTGCGGGGCCCTCGGCGCGAAACTGCTGGCCTTCCTGCTGCGCCGCCACTGGCTGCCGGAGTACCTGCAGACGTATGCCGCGCTGTCACTGGTCCTGGCGACGTTCGCCATCGCCAACGAATTCGCCAACGAATCGGGCCTGCTGGCCGTCACCATCATGGGCATCACGCTGGGCAACCTGCGCGGCCTGGCGATCGACGAGATCCTGTCCTTCAAGGAGCATCTGAGCACCCTGCTGATCAGCGCGCTGTTCATCCTGCTGGCTGCGCGCCTGACCTGGCCGTTGCCCGCCGGTACGCTGATGATGGGCTTCGCCATCCTGCTGGTGGCGCAGTTCATCGCCCGCCCGCTGTCGGTGCTGGTCGGCACGCTCGGCGGCAACCTCAGCTGGCGCGAGCGGGCACTGGTGGCATGGATCGCGCCTCGCGGCATCGTGGCGGCGGCCGTGTCCTCGCTGTTCGCCCTGCGCCTGGAGGACCGCGGCCTGGCCGGCGCCGAACTGCTGGTGCCGCTGACCTTCGGCATCATCATCGGGACGGTCATCCTGCAGAGCGCCACCGCGCGCCAGTTCGCGCGCCTGCTCGGCGTGGCTGCGCCCGATCCGCACGGCGTACTCATCGTCGGCGCCAACCGCGTCGCGCGCATGGTCGCCACCGCGCTGGCCGAACAGGACGTGCGCGTCCTGGTCGCCGATGACGACTGGTTCGACATCCGCGCTGCGCGCATGGCCAACCTCGCGACCTGGCATGGCGATCCGCTCAGCGAACACGCCACGCGCACGCTGGATCTGGACGGCTTCGGCCAGTTGTTCGCCATGTCCGCCCGACGCGAACTGAACGGCTTGGCCTGCCTGCGCTATCGCCAGGAGTTCGGCCGCCACAACGTGTATCGCCTGCGCGTCCTGGCCCGCTCGCAGGATGGCAACGGGCGCCGCCAGCACGATGAGTCGATCCGCGCGCCGCGCCTGTTCGGACCGGACCTGACGCTGACCATGCTGGAAGATCGCCTGCAGCAGGGCTGGTACATCAAGACCACGCGGCTGTCCAAGGCCTTCGACCTGGCCGCCTTCCACGCCGAGCACGGTGACGATGCCCTGCCGCTGTTCAGCGTCGACGACAAGGGCCATGTGCGCGTGGTCACCGAGACGCAGGCGCTGCCAACGCGCCCCGGCTGGTCGGTGACGGCGCTGGTGGCGCCCCGCGCGGCGGCGGACTGAGCGCGGCGCTTGCCGGGCAGCCACCGCGGCGCCGCGCATCGGGTATGCTCGGCCCTGCTGCCTGCTGCTCCCGAGGACGCGCATGAAACCGCAATCGATCGTGATGCTGGGTGGTACGGGCTTTGTCGGCCGCCACCTCGTGCCGCGGCTGGCGCGCGATGGCCACCAGATCGCCGTCCTCAGCCGCAACCGCGAACGCCATCGCGAGCTGGCCGTGCTGCCTGGCGTGCGGGTGATCAGCGCCGACGTGCATGATCGGGCCGTGCTGCGCGCGCGGCTGGCGGGCGCCGACGCGGCCATCAACCTGGTCGGCATCCTCAACGCGGCGCGCGATGACGGTCGCGACTTCCAGCGCGTGCACGTCGAACTCACGGAGAAGCTGATCGGGGCCTGCGTGGGCAATGGCGTGGCGCGCCTGCTGCAGATGAGTTCGCTGGGTGCCGGCGAAGGCACGAGTCACTATCTCAAGTCGCGTGGCGCGGCCGAGGCGCGCGTGCGCGCCAGCCCGTTGGCGTGGACGATCTTCCGCCCGTCGGTGATCTTCGGCCGCGACGACGGCCTGTTCTACCGCTTCGCCAGCCTGCTGCGGTGGACTCCCGTCCTGCCGCTCGCACGCGCCGGCACGCTGTTCCAGCCGGTCCACGTGGGTGATGTCGCCGAAGCCTTCGCGCGCGCGCTGGCGCACCCGAGCACGATCGGCCAGACCTTCGAGCTCGGCGGGCCACGCACGATCGCGCTCGGCGAACTGGTGCGCTGGACCGCACGCATGCTCGGCCTTCGCCGCCTGGTCATCGGCCTGCCCGATGCGCTCGGCTGGGCGCAGGCATATGTGGGCGAATGGCTGCCCGGCCGGCCCATCACCCGCGACAACTTCCGCTCGCTGGCGCATGACTCGGTGGCGCATGAGGATGGCCTGGCCGCCCTCGGCATCGTGGCACGCCCCATGGAAACGGTGATGCCCAGGCTGCTGGGGAAGCCGCTGGGCGCCTGGAGCTGAAGTGCAAACCTACCTGGTCGGTGGCGCGGTGCGCGACCGCTTGCTCGGACGCAAGGTCGCCGATCGCGACTACGTGGTGGTCGGCGCCACGCCGCAAGCCATGCGCGCACTGGGCTACAAGCCGGTCGGCAAGGATTTCCCGGTGTTCCTGCACCCACAGACGGGCGAGGAGTACGCGCTCGCGCGCACCGAGCGCAAGACCGGGCACGGTTACCACGGCTTTGCCTTCGACGCGGATCCGTCGATCACGCTGGAGCAGGATCTCGAACGCCGCGACCTCACCATCAACGCCATGGCCGAGGACGCGCAAGGCGCCATCCTCGACCCCTTCGGCGGCCAGCGCGACCTGGCCGCGCGCCTGCTGCGGCACGTCTCGCCGGCGTTCGTGGAAGACCCGCTGCGCGTGCTGCGGGTGGCGCGCTTCGCCGCGCGCTATGCACCGCTGGGCTTTCGCATCGCCGATGAAACGCTGGCACTGATGCGCGAAATGGTGGCCGAAGGCGAGGTCGATCACCTGGTACCCGAACGCATCTGGGCGGAAACGCGCAAGGCGCTGGCCGAACCCCGGCCGTCCGCCTTCCTGCGTGCGCTGCGCGACTGCGACGCGCTGGCCGTCGTGTTTCCCGAGGTCGATGCACTCTACGGCGTGCCGCAGCGCGCCGAGTTCCACCCGGAGATCGACACCGGCACGCATGTGGAAATGGTGCTGGACATGGCCGCGCAGCTCGCCCCGGGCGATGACCTGGTCGGCTGGTGTGCGCTGACCCACGACCTTGGCAAGGCGCTGACGCCGCGCGAGGTGTTGCCGCGCCACATCGGCCATGAGCAGCGGGGCCTCGAACCCCTGCGCCAGCTGGCCGAGCGGCTCAAGGTGCCGGCCGAGCATGCGACGCTCGCCGCGCGGGTGTGCGAGTTCCACCTGCACGCGCATCGCGCGCTGGAACTGCGTGCGGACACCGTGCTGGCGCTGTTCGAGGCGCTGGACTGCCTGCGCCGGCCCGAGCGGCTGGAAACCTTCCTCATCGCCTGCACGGCGGACAAGCGTGGACGCCTGGGGCATGCCGAGGACGCCTATCCGCAGGCCGACTTCCTGCGCGCAGCATATGCCGCCGCCGCGGCCATCGAGGCCGGCCCGTTCGTGGCCGCCGGCCTGCAAGGCCCGGCCATCGGCGCGGCCATGCGCAAGGCGCGCGTGGCGGCCATCGCGGCCACGCCGAAGAACCCGGACTAGTTCCGGCGGCCGGCACGCAGCCGCGCCTTGCCGGCGTCCTCCGGGGCGTGCTCCCGAACACCGGTCCTGCCGCGCGCGGCAAGTGGCAGGTCGGCAGGGTATCGAAGAACACCCTGCCAGCACGATCCGGGATGGATCGCTCGCGGGTCAACCACGCAAGTGATTGATTTGCTGAGCAGGTGGCGCGGCCTTGCCGCCACCGTGCGCGCTGAAAAAGCCCGGGACGGACCTTTCGGCATCCTGCTACAGGCGTCGCGATACGTCGATGGCCGCCAGTTCCGGCAGCGGATCGTCCAGCCCGCGGGCAAAGGCGATCGCCTGGAAGCGCTCGCCCATGTCGCCGGGCAGGGTCAGGCGCTTGGCCTCGGCCACGATGCGCAGGCGCAGGGCGTCGGGCAAGGCCGCGGCTTCCTCGATCAGGGCCGGCAAGCCGCTGACGAGCAGGAACGACGCCTGCGGCGCGTAGCCGACGAAATCGAAGCCGGCGCCGACACCGGCTTCGGCCAGTGCGGTGAAATCGACGAACGCGGTGATGTCGCACAGGCCCGGCCAGTGCAGCGGATCGGCGTGGGCGCGGTGCCGGTAATGGCACACCAGGGTGCCCTCGCGGCGTTCGGCCAGGTAGTAGTCGCGGCGCGGATAGCCATAGTCCACGAACAGCGCCACCCCGGCGCTGAGCGAACCGAGCACCGCCTGCATCCAGTACGGCAGCTGCGGCAGGATTTCCGAGCGGTAGCCGTCTTCGAACGGCCTGCCCAGGGTGCGCTCGACATGCCGCACCGCGCCGGCAACCAGCGGGTCGGCCGGCCGGTCGGTGCGCGCCAGTGCCGCGCCTTCGAGGCCGAGGTATTCCTCGAACACCTCGCCGCCGCGGACGTGGAAACGCGTGGCCGGCAGGGCGTCGATGACCTCGTTGGCAAACAGCACGCCCTGCCAGTCCTGTGCCGGCGGCCGCGCGATCCAGTCAAGGCGCGCGGCCAGTTCCGCCGGGAGTTCGCTGGCCGCCCGCTGTTGCTGGCGCTCGCGCAGGTCCGCACTGGGCTCGAGGATCAGGTAGCGCCGTGGCAGGGCATCCAGGGCATCGAGCTCACGCAACGCTGCGATGGCGAAGGCACCGCTGCCGCCGCCCAGTTCGAGGAAGTCGGCCTGCGGGCCGAGCGCGCGCAGGGCCGGCGCCAGCGCGCTGGCGATGCAGCGGGCGAACAGCGATCCCAGCTCGGGCGCGGTGATGAAGTCCCCGGCCGCTCCGAACTTGGTGCGCCCGGCGCTGTAGTAGCCCAGCCCCGGCGCATACAGGGCGAGCTCCATGTAGCGCGAGAAGGCCACCGGCCCGGACGCCGCGATCTCGTTGCGGATCAGCGCAGCCAGTTCTGCCGAATGCGCAAGCTCGTCGGCACCGGGTTCGGGAAGGGCAGTATTCAAGGCTGGTTCGGCGCGCGCTTCTGCGGCACTCTCACTGACAGGGAGGCACGCAGCTTAACCCGACCCGAGGAGACCCGACGATGAACCAGGCGGATTCACGCGCGGTGGTGCTGGTGACCGGCGCGGCGCGGCGGGTCGGTGCCAGGATCGCCCGCCACCTGCACGCAGCGGGCTACGACCTCGCCCTGCATTGCCGTCATTCGCGCCGCGAGCTCGATGCACTGATCGGCGAACTCGACGCGCAGCGGCCCGGCAGCGCGCTCGCACTGCAGGCGGACCTGGCCGACCTGTCCAGCCTGCCTGGCCTGGTGGCTGCCTGCCTGGCGCGCTTCGGCCGCCTGGATGGCCTGGTCAACAATGCCTCGGCGTTCTACCCCACGCCACTCGGCACCATCGCCTCGGCGCAGTGGGACGACCTGTTCGCGGCCAACGCGCGCGCACCGCTGTTCCTCGCCCAGGCCGCCGCCGCCGCCCTTACGGCCGCGCGCGGCGCCATCGTCAACCTGGTGGACATCTATGCCGAACATCCGCTGCCCGGGCACGGCGTCTATTGCATGAGCAAGGCCGCGTTGGCCATGGCCACCCAGGTGCTGGCCCAGGAACTGGCGCCCGCCGTGCGCGTGAACGGCGTCGCGCCGGGCGCGGTGTTGTGGCCTGAAGCCGGCAAGGACTACGCCGATCGCCAGGCGTTGATCGCCCGCACGCCGCTCGCACGCAGCGGCACGCCGGAGGACGTGGCCGGCGCCGTGCTGTGGCTGTTGCGGGACGCACCCTTCGTGACCGGCCAGATCATCCGCGTGGATGGCGGCCGGTCTCTTGCCTGAGCGCGCTCAGGCCTTGACCTTGAACGCGCCGGCGACCAGTGCGCCGTCGAATCCGCTGCCGACATCGCCGCTGCAGGCATAGCGGTGCAGCACCGCGGCATAGATGCCCTGCAGGGCGGACTGGACCAGTCCGATGAGAATGATGCCCAGCGCCATGACCACCACGATGGCAACGATGGCGACCGCCGACTGGGTGGAGATGGCCAGCGCCAGCAGGCCCAGGCAGGCGAAGATCCAGACCATGGCGATGAGGCCGAACACCAGCCCGGTACCGATGTTGCCGGCCAGGTTCTCGCCCCAGGTCTGCTTGAGCAGGCTGGCACTGCGCTTGACTGCATCGATCGGCCCCAGGTCTTCGCTGACCAGCACCGGGACCACGAGAAAGCTCGCCACCGTCCAGGCAACGCCGAGCAGGCCGGTGATCCAGCGCCCGATCAGGCCGGCGCGCTCCTGGATGGCGCGCAGGATCATGCCGACCGTGGCCGCGATTGCGGCGTAGCCGAGGATCTGCGGCCAGCGCGCGGCCGCGATGCGCAGGCCATCGGCGACGCTGGGGTCACCGCCATCCAGACGGATGCGCGCGGCACCGACCAGCGCGGCATTGAAGAAGAAGATCACGAAGTACTGGATCAGGTAGAACAGGAAGACCAGGGGCCACAGCCAGGGCGAATCGCCGCCCTGGTCGAACTTCGCCACCGGTCCGGACAGGATCGCCGGCACCATGAAGGTCGCCACGACGATGAGGCTGCACACGGTCGACAGCAGCGGGAACACGAGCAGCTCGCGATCCGAGCGCAGGATGGTGGCGCTGGCCTTGACCAGCGCCCAGCTGCGTGCAATGCGTCCCATGACCGTTCCTCAGGTAATCGTTGGATGGCCTTTTAGCAGCCTGGCGCCGGCGCGTCGAGATCGACCCGCGGATAACGGGCGCAGGCCGCCGGCGAGGCGTCACGCAATTCGACCAGGCGCCGGCCGGAGCGCGGCTCGCGTACCTCCGGGGCGATGTCGGCCAGTGGCTTGAGCACGAAGGCCTGTGCCAGATCCCGGCGCGGCAGCTGCAGGTGGCCGGGACCTTCCAGCACCAGGTCGCCGAACAGCACGATGTCGATATCCAGCGTACGGCTGGAAAAGCGCGGCACATCCCGTCGGCGGCCATGGCGGTCTTCCAGCGCGTGCAGCCAGTCATTCAGGGCGAAGGCATCCAGATCGCTGTCGATCCCGGCCGCCAGGTTGATGAACTCCGGGCCCTCGAAGCCCACCGCCGCGAACCGGTAGGCGGGCGACACGATGATCTCCCCGAAGCGCTGGCGCAGCTCGGCCAGCGCCGCGCGCAGGTGGCGCACGGGATCGAGGTTGGAGCCCAGGCTGAGCCAGGCGCGCTCGGTGCGGGTGCGCACGTCGGGACGCTGCATGGCCACCGCTTCAGTGGTCACCCGGATCGCCGCGCTCGATGATCACGCCCACCGCGCGCGAGCCGGTGACGGCACCCGGCTTGGACAGCCTGAGGCGCAACCAGGCGACGCCAAACTCGCTGCGGATGATCGCCGCGCATTGTTCGGCAAGGGTTTCGACCAGCTCGCACCGGGCCGCGCCGACATGCGCGATCAGGCGCTTGGCGACGGCCTTGTAATCAAGCGTGTCCGCGATGCGGTCGCTGGCCGCCGGGCGCGTATTGTCGAAGGCCATCTCGATGTCCAGTGCGACCACCTGGCGCGTGGTGCGCTCCCAATCGTAGATGCCGATGATCGTCTCGATGCGCAGGTCTTCGATGAACACGCGATCCATGGTGGGGCGGCTCCCGGATTGATTGAAGGCGCCGTGCGGTTGCGTCCCGCATGCGCGACAGTGGCCCATTCTAGGCCAGGCAAGCGGGTGGGCAGCCGCGCAGCCACGGCGGCGGCACCGCAGGTGCATCGAAATTTTTGCTCGCAAACGCGATTCAGCTTCGATACAGTCAGCGCCTTACCCTGGGGTTCTGGCGTCTGGGCGATGCTGGGCTGCCGGATCATGTGCCACTCCGCGGCCGCGTGCGACCGCACCAATAGCGGGAAAATACAGTGAACCGATTTCTCAAGAACGTGGCAGGGCGGCTGGCGCTGCTCGCTTGCCTCATGCTGCCCGTGTGGGCGTGGGCCGGTTCGACGGGCGGCTTGTGGAGCGAGGATCCCTCGCGCAGCCTGCTCGCCGATGCACCCCATCCGGCCGAGTACCGGGTGCTGACGCTGGACGAGGCGGCCGCCAGCGATCATTTGAAGAATGCCTTCCATCGCGGCATGGCGGTGGACATCGCGCTGCCGGAACCCAACGGCGGCTTCACCGATTTCATGGTCGTCGATTCGGGCACCCTGCCGGCCGAGCTCAAGGCGAAGTACCCGGACATCCTCACCTTCAAGGGCCAGGACGCGCAGGGGCGCCGCGTGCGCCTGGACGTTTCGCCGCTGGGTTTCCAGGCCATGGTGTTCGACCCTGCCGGCGTGTGGGTGGTGCGCCCCGAACAGTTCGGCGCGGGCGATCGCTACCTGGTGTTCCGCCGCGCCGAGCTGCAGGTGCCAGGCGGCACCGGCGTGTGCGAAGTGCATGACACCCACGTCGATGCAACCGGCCTCAACCTGTCCGGCGAGGGCAACGCACCGATGACGGAAACCGGCGTGCAGCATCGCCACTACCGGGCTGCCGTGGCCGCCAACAACCGCTACATCACTGCCGTGGGCGGCGGTACCGTGGCCGGCGGCCTCGCCGCGACGACCACCGCGGTCAATCGCGTCAACGAGGTGTACGAATACGATATGGCGATCCAGCTCACGCTGGTGCCCAACAACGACCTCATCATGTACCCGAATGCGGCGACCGATCCATTCGCCAGCAACGGCACCGGCGTCATCAACAACAGCACCAGCGTCATCAATGCCGCCATCGGCGCGGGCAACTACGACATCGGTCACGTCTTCACGACCGGCAGCGGTGGCGTCGCGGGACTGCGCGTGGTGTGTGGCAGCTCCAAGGCCCGCGGTACCACGGGCCTTCCCAACCCTACCGGCGACGCCTTCTACATCGACTTCGTCGCCCACGAGATGGGCCACCAGTTCGGCGGCAACCATCCGTTCAACGGCTCGCTCGGCAACTGCTCCGGTGGCAACCGCAATGGCTCGACCGCCTATGAGCCGGGCAGCGGCAGCTCGATCATGGCCTACGCGGGCATCTGCAGCAGCGATGACCTGCAGCCGCATTCCGATCCGTTCTTCCATGCCATCAGCCTGCAGGAGATCACCAACTTCTCCAATGGCAGCGGCAACTGCTCGGTCAACACGCCGAACCCGAACCAGGCCCCGGTGATCGACACCGGCAGCCTGTCCGGCGGCTATACCATTCCGGCGCGCACACCGTTCCTGATGAGCGGCACGGCGACCGACGCGGATTCGGGTGACAACGTGATGTACAGCTGGGAAGAATGGGATCTGGGCCCGCAGGCACCGCTCTCGGCCGGCGACAACGGCTCCAGCCCGATCTTCCGTACCTGGCCGCCGATGCCAACCGGCGTGCGCTATTTCCCCTCGCTTTCGACCATCCTCGGCGGCCCGCCGAAGAAGGGCGAAACGCTGCCCACCACCAACCGGACCCTCAAGTTCCGCCTGACCGCACGCGATCTGCGCGCCGGCAACGGCACCAGCAGCAGCGTCGATACCAGCATCACGGTGAGCAGCGGCGCCGGTCCGTTCAAGGTCACCGCGCCGGCCAGTGGCGCGAGCTGGGGTGCCGGCCAGAGCCAGACCGTGACCTGGGACGTGGCCAACACCAACCTCGCGCCGGTGAGCTGCACCAGCGTCGATATCGACCTGTCCGTGGATGGCGGCCAGACCTTCCCCGTGCCGCTGGTGGCCAGCGTACCCAACTCCGGCAGCGCGGCGATCAGCGTGCCGTCCGTCAGCACCACCCAGGCGCGCGTGCGGGTCAACTGCGCGAACAACATCTTCTTCAACATCTCGCCGGCGGACTTCACCATCACCGGCGGCACCGGCAGCTATACCGTCGGCGGCACGGTCAGTGGCCTGGCGGGGACCGGGCTGGCCCTCAAGCTGAATGGCGGTGCGGCCCTGCCCATCGCTGCGAACGGCTCGTTCACGTTCCCTGCGGCGCTGCCCGGCGGTTCCGCCTATGCGGTGAGCGTTGCCGCGCAGCCGATCAATCCGGCCCAGGTCTGCACGGTCAGCAACGGCAGCGGCACCATCGGCAGCAGCAACGTGACCAACGTGCAGGTGAACTGTGTCACCGGCACGCCGACCACGTTCTCCGTCGGCGGCAACGTCACCGGCCTCACCGGCACGGGCCTGAAGCTGCGCCTCAATTCCGGCGCGAACCTGCTGATCAACGGCGACGGGCCGTTCGTGTTCCGCAATGAACTGGACGACGGCGAGAGCTACAACGTGGCAATCACCCAGCAGCCGGCCGGCCAGACCTGTACGGTCGCCAACGGCAGTGGCGTGATCGCCGGCGCCAACGTCACCGACGTGGTGGTGGACTGCAACGAGCCGGTGGTGACCTATACCATCGGCGGGGCGGTCAGCGGCCTGGCCGGCACCGGTCTGGTGCTCGACCTCAACGGCGCGGCGCAATTGCCGATCGCCGCCGATGGCGTCTTCACCTTCCCGGGCGGCCTGCCGAGCGGCAGCGCCTACGTGGTGGGTGTGGTCAGTCAACCGGGCAACCCGGCACAGACCTGCACGGTCGCCAATGGCAGCGGCAGCGTCGGCACGACCAACGTCAGCGACGTGGCGGTGACCTGCGTGACGGATGTCACCGACCAGATCTTCGCCGATGGTTTCGACGACGGTGGCCCGGCCGCCTGCGTGCCGCAGCAACTGTTCGAGGATCCGAGCTTCGAGGCCACGGTGGATTTCGAGAATCCGTTCTGGGACAGCGTCGACAGCATCGGCGGCACCTCGTTCTGCGACGCTTCCTGCGACGATGGCGGGACCTTCGTCGCGCGCACCGGCAGCTGGTTCGTATGGATGGGCGGCTGGGATCAGGCCAACACCGCCGACCTCAGCCAGTCGGTGGTGTTCCCGGCCGGCCAGGCGCGCTGGCTCAACTACTGGATGGTCAACCACTTGAGCGGCGATGCCACCGCCGCCCTCCAGCTGATGATCGACGGGGCCGTGGTGCAGAACATCGCCGCCGGCGGCAGCCCTACCGACTGGGAACTGCAGACCTTCGAGGTGCCGGCGCAATATCTCGACGGCCAGGCTCACGAGGTCAGGTTCGACTGGAGCGCGGATGCACCGAACGGTGACATCGCCGGCGTGATGATGGACGACGTGACGCTGGAGTGCGGTGCGACGCCACCGCGCGCCGCGCCGGCCCGCATGGGCCCGGCCACCCAGCGCGCGCGCGTGCACTGACTTCGCGCGTCATGCACCGGACAAGGGCTTCCTTCGGGAAGCCCTTGTTCTTTCACCGGGCAAACTCAGGCCGACAGGGCCGGCAGTTCTTCCAGCGGCCAGCGCGGACGCACGCGGATGCCCGGCGGCTCGCGCTGACCGGCGGCAAGCCGCAGCGCGCCCGCCAGCGCGATCATGGCGCCGTTGTCGGTGCAGAACTCCAGGCGTGGGAAGGCCACGCGGAAGCCGTCGCGCTCGCCTGCCGCCGCCAGCGTCGCCCGCAGCTTGCGGTTGGCACCGACACCACCGGCGACGACCAGGGTGCTCGCGCCGGTCGCGGCGAGCGCGCGGCGACACTTGATGGCCAGCGTTTCGACCATGGCATCCTCGAAGGCACGGGCAATGTCGGCGCGGGTCTGCTCGGACTGGTCGCTGGCCTGCCAGGCCAGCAGCACCTGGGTCTTGAGGCCGGAAAAGCTGAAGTCCAGGCCCGGCCGGTCGGTCATCGGCCGCGCAAAGCGGAACCGCCCGGCGCTGCCCTGCGCGGCCAGGGCGGCCAGTGCGGGGCCACCCGGATACGCCAGGCCCATCAGCTTGGCGGTCTTGTCGAAGGCCTCGCCGGCGGCATCGTCGAGAGTATCGCCAAGCAGGGCGTAGCGACCGATGGCCGTCACTTCGATCAGCATGGAATGTCCGCCGGACACCAGCAAGGCGACGAACGGCGGCTGCGGCGGATCGGCTTCCAGGAGCGGTGCCAGCAGGTGCCCTTCCATGTGATGCACCGCGATCGCCGGCACGTCCAGCGCCCAGGCCAGTGCACGCGACAGCGTGGCGCCAACCAGCAGGGCGCCGACCAGGCCGGGGCCCGCCGTGTAGGCGACGCCGCCGAGGTCGGCCACGCCCAGCCCGGCACGCGCCAGGGTTTCCTCGACCAGGGGCACCAGCTTGCGCACATGGTCGCGCGATGCCAGCTCCGGCACGACGCCGCCGTAATCGGCGTGCAGGCGGATCTGGCTGTAGAGCGTATGCGCCAGCAGGCCGCGCGCGGCATCGTAGACGGCCACTCCGGTCTCGTCGCAGGAGGTTTCCACGCCGAGGACCGGACCGATCGAATGCTTTGCGTTGTCACCAGTCATGCGGGTATAATACGCGGCTTTCCCGCAAGTGCCGTCCCCCATTCATCGGAGTCTTCATGCCCAGCGTCAAAGTTCGCGAAAACGAACCGTTCGAGTTTGCCCTGCGCCGCTTCAAGCGCACCTGTGAAAAGGCCGGCGTGCTGGCCGAAGTGCGCAAGCGCGAGTTCTATGAAAAGCCGACCCAGGAGCGCAAGCGCAAGCGCGCTGCTGCGGTGAAGCGCCACCTGCGCCGCGTTTCGCGCGACGTGACCAAGCGCCAGCGCCTGTATTGAGGGCGCGCCGGGCACGCCGCCCGGCCAACGGACACACGGGATGACACCAGCCGGCATGGCCAACGCCATGCCGGCTTTTCGTGTTGTCGTCCGCACTGCGGCGGCGGGTGCACTCAGAACCGCACGATGCCCATCAACTGCAGGCCGGTGAAGGCGAAGCGCATGTCGCCATCGAAGTGGTTTGCATCGATCTCCGAATAGATGCGGTTGCCGCTGTATTGCGCGCGCAGCCCGAAGTGTTCCCACGGCAGGTAGTCGATGCCGAGATTGGCAGTCCACATCCACTGGCTGACGCCATCGATGTTGGCCTTCAGTCCCCCCGCATCGGCGAACAGGCGCGCGTGCTCGCCGAGCCGGCGCCGCCAGCTGACGCCGAGCGCGCCGGCCAGCGAATTCGATTCTGCCTTGCCATGCCGTTCAGCCGTGTTTCCGCCGGCCTGGAAGCTGGCATCCAGCGTCAGTCCGTAGCGGTAGTCGTACAGGCCACCCACGATGCCCAGCGCGCTTTCCTCCTGGAGCCAGCCCCACCAGGTGTAGGTCAGACCATAGACGTCGTAGTAGGCCTGGGCGCGCAGGTTCGCGCCGACGGGAAACTCGTGGCCAAGGAAGTTGAACGTCCGCCCCGTCACGCGCGTGGCCTTCTGCGAGTCGCCGAAATAGCTGAAACCGAATTCATGCTGCGTAAACGGGCGCCAGCTGACCACCACGGACGGGTTGTCATGCCCGGAATCCAGGCCCAGATCGCGCGAGAAGTCCAGATTGCTGCCCTGGACCTGCGTCGCCGTCCCATTGACACGGATGTTCGCGTCGAGCTTGTAGGAATAGGCACCCAGCTGCAGCGTGAAGGTGTCGAGCACCGGCGCGGCGTTCGCCAGCGCGGGTGCAGCGGCGAGGGCCAGGACGAAACAGCAAGGGAGGGCGCGCGACATGGGATCTCCTCGGCCAGCAGACATGGGACGTTTCACCCCCTGCTGCGCGCCGGCAGCAATCCGGCCCACAGTTGGCAGCGGCGCCGCGCCGGGCGACTCCAAGTCCCTATCCGCAACACGTGAATTGCAGGTATCGCCACCCGGCGAACCTGCGGTATGAACACGGCGTTAGAATAATGTTAGCAGAGTCCGCAATCGACGCCGGTGGTGGCAAGCGCCGTCGCCGGCCCGACCCGCCAGCGCGCCATGCAGCGCCGGTTCGGAGTTAGACTAGGCGGCTCGCCGCGCACTGCGCAGCCCCCCGGACGAGGGAAGCGGACATGAGCCTCAAACAGCGTCTCAGCGATGACATGAAGGCCGCCATGAAGGGCGGGGACAAGGCGCGCCTGGCGGTCATTCGCCTGGTCAACGCGGCCATCAAGCAGCGCGAGGTGGACGAACGCATCGAACTGGACGATACCCAGGTGCTGTCGGTGCTGGAGAAGATGCAAAAGCAGCGGCGCGACTCCATCACCCAGTTCCGTCAGGCCGGCCGCGAGGATCTCGCCAGCCAGGAGGAATTCGAGCTCGGCGTGATCCAGACCTACATGCCGGCCCAGCTGTCCACCAGCGAACTGGAAGCCATCGTCGCCGCGGCCATCAGCGCGACCGGGGCCAGCAGCGCCCGCGACATGGGCAAGGTGGTCGGGAAGGTCAGGCCCGAAGTCGCCGGTCGCGCCGACATGGGCGAGGTGTCCAAACTGATCAAGTCCAGGCTCGGTGCCTGAGGGCCGGCTGCCGGCCCTCCCACGCTGCCGCCATCGCAGGTCTTCTTCAACACCGCGTGGACGTTGCAGGCCTCGCGCATCGGCTTGCCACCCTGACGGCCGCATCCTGTCGCGTGCGCACAAGCCGGCGAACCGGAATGACCTGTCCTGCATCCCGGGCGGCGCTGGGAACCGCACGCCGATGACCGGCAGACGATCCCGCACGGAGCCTGGCACCACGCCCGTGCACCAGAAGCGCCGCGTCAGCGCGCGCGTGGCATGCTAATGCGATGGCCGGTCGCATCCCTCCCCGATTCATCGACGAGCTGCTGACACGCGTCGACGTGGTCGATGTGGTCGGCGAGCGCGTGCAGCTGCGCCGCACCGGCAGCGAATGGACGGCCTGCTGCCCGTTCCACGACGAGCGCACGCCATCCTTCACGGTCAGTCCGGCCAAGCAGTTCTACCACTGCTTCGGTTGCGGCGCGCATGGCAGCGCGATCGGCTTCCTGATGAACTATGACCGCCTCGAGTTCGTCGATGCGGTCGAGGAACTGGCCCGCCGCGCGGGGGTGGAAGTGCCCTACGAGGGCGGCCAGGCGGCGCCGCGCGAAGATGCCAGCGAGCTTTACGAAGTGCTGCAGGCGGCCACCGACTTCTACCGCCGCCAGCTCGCACGCAGCCCGGCTGCACAGACGTACTTCAATGAGCGCGGCCTGGACGAAAGCGCGCTGGCGCGCTTCCGCCTCGGCTACGCACCCGCGGGCTGGGATGCGCTGAAGAACCACCTCGGCACCGGCGCGCAGCGCATCGCGCTGCTGGAGAAGGCCGGCCTGCTCGGCAGCAGCGAGCGCGGACGCAGCTACGACCGCTTCCGCGACCGGGTGATGTTCCCCATCCTCGACCGGCGTGGCCGCACCATTGCCTTCGGCGGCCGCGTGCTGGCGCCGCCCAGGCCCCTGGCCGAAGGTGACGCGGCGCACGACCTGCCTGGCGATGCGGCAGGCGCCGCGGCGGCCCCGCGCGATCCGGGGCCGAAGTACCTCAATTCCCCGGAAACGCCACTGTTCCACAAGGGCCGCGAACTGTTCGGCCTGTGGCAGGTGCGCGAGGCGCACCAGAAAATCCCGCGCCTGATCGTGGTCGAAGGCTACATGGACGTGATCAGCCTGCACCAGTATGGCGTGACCCAGGCGGTGGCGACGCTGGGCACGGCGACCACGCCCGAGCACGCGGAGATCCTGTTCCGCCAGGCCGCCGACGTCTATTTCTGCTTCGACGGTGATCGTGCGGGCCGCCAGGCGGCCTGGCGGGCACTCGAATCGGTCCTGCCGCGCATGCGTGACGGACGCCAGGCGCTGTTCCTGTTCCTGCCGGAAGGGGACGATCCCGATTCCCTGATCCGCCGTGAAGGCGCCGCCGGCTTCGACCGGCGCCTGGCCCAGGCCACGCCGCTCAGCGAGTTCCTGTTCGCCAGTCTCGGCAAGGAGGCCAACCTTGCCACGCTGGACGGCAAGGCGCGCCTGGCCGAGCGCGCGCAGCCCCTGCTCGCGCGCATTCCCGACGGCGCCTTCCACGACCTGATGCGCAGCGAGCTGGCCCGCCGGACCGGCGTCACCCTGCGCACACCACGACCCGCCGCCGGGCCTGCGCCAGCGCGTCCGGCCATCCGGCGCTCGCTGGTACGCGCGGCCATTGCCCTGCTCGTGCAACATCCGGAACTGGCCCGCGAGCTGACTCCGCCGTGGCCGTTCGCCGGCCTGCGCCAGGCCGGCGTCGCACTGCTCTGCGAACTGCTCGACCTGTGCCATGGCGCGCCCATTCCCAATGCCGCAGCCCTGCTCGAACGCTATGCCGGACGCGATGAGCGGGAAATTCTCGACAAGCTGGCCGCGGTGGAGTTTCCCGGCGGCGAGGATGGCGTGCGCAGCGAGTTCCTCGACGCCATCGAGCGCCTCGCCGGCCAGCAGCGGCGCCAGCGCGCCGAGGACCTGATGGCCGAGCAGGCGCGCGGCGAACTCGACGCGGCCGGCAAGGATGAGCTGCGCGCCCTGCTCGCGGAACGCGCCACGACGGGCTGAGCGGGCGCCTGGTGGGCGGCCCCGTCGCGCGTGCCGCCGGCGACGCTGCACGCGCTGCATGCCCGAAGTCGCGCTATACTGGCAGCACTGTGCTTGCTAGGGTCACGGTGAATCGTGGCCCGATGGTGTCGATCTTGCGATCCTCTTCATCTTCCCGCCCCGCTGTCTCCTTGCAAACCAGTCACGATCATGGATGTGCCATGGTCGCGTATTTCCTTGTTTGAGTTTCAGGAATCAGTCATGGCAGAGCGCCAGTTCGGTACGGTCAAGTGGTTCAACGATGCGAAGGGTTTCGGGTTCATCACGCCCGAAAGCGGCCCCGACCTCTTCGTGCATTTCCGCTCCATCACAGGATCGGGTTTCAAGACCCTGCAGGAAGGGCAGCGGGTCAGCTTCATCGCCGTGCAGGGCCAGAAGGGCATGCAGGCGGATCAGGTGCAGCCGGCCTGAGCCGTACGCACCCGTCCCTGCACGACCCCGGGTCGCTCGGCCCGGGGTTTTTTGTGCCCGATCGCGGCACGCGGCTGCGGGGACGAGCCAGCCCTCCATGGCTGGCTGCAGGTTTCGCGCCGGTCAGGCCTGGCGGGCGACGAAGTGTCCCGCCACGCCCAGCACGCCGAGCACCAGCAACAGCAGGGCCAGCGGGTTGTCCACCGGCACGCGCGTCGGTAGCGCCACCGCACCGACCACCACGGTAGCGGCGGCGGCGCAGGGTGCCGGCAGTTCCTGGGGCATGCAGATCGTGGCATCCGACGGCTCCACCGATACCAGGTTGAGCAGGCTGCCCTGGGCGTCCACCGCGACGCTCGCGGTGACCACGAAGGTCAGGCTGCCACCGGGCGGAAACGCGGGGATCACTTCACTGATCGCGCCACTGCCGCTGGCATGCGCGCAAGCAGCACCGCCCGCCGCGCTGCAGGTCCAGGCGAAGGCGCTGATGCCGGCCGGCAGGGGGTCGGCAACCACCACGTTGTTCGCCACCACGGGCCCCACGTTCGCCACGGTAATCGTGTAGGTGACCGTGCCGCCCGGCACCGTCGAGCCGCTACTGGCGACCTTGGTCACCTGCAGGCGCGGCGCTTCGGCCACCGGCGTGACGACGCAGGCCTGCGGGCGCGGCACCAGGCTGCAATCGACTGGCGGCGTAGCGGATTCGTGGGCGAGGTTGACGATCTGCACCACCCCGACCGGCACGGGATCGACGACCTGCACCACGACCGCCACGCTCAGGCTGCCGCCGGCGGGAATCGTGAGGTTGGTCCAGGTGACCGTGCCCCCGGCATGCACGCCGCCGTTGTCGGCGCTGATGAAGTTCACGTGCGGATCCAGCGGATCGCTGAGGGCGTAACCGGTGACGGCACTGCCGCCGGCGTTGGTCAGCGTGATCGCGTAGCCAAGCATTTCGCCAGGCTCGGCAATTCCGGGTTGGCTGCCGCTTTCGGACACCAGCGCCTTGGCAATCGACACGCTGCCCGGCGTTGGCGTGACCACGCACGCCGCCGGCATCGGCACCGCGCTGCAATCCGGCGGAATGCTGCCCGGCTCATAGGCCAGGTTGGCGATCGCAAGCGTGCCGACGGGAATCGGATCGAGCACGCTGACCACCACGGTCAGATCCAGCTGGCCACCGCCCGGCACCACCAGGCCCGACCAGGCCACGTTGCCGCCGGCGAGCATACCGCCATGGTCGGCGCTGACGAAAACGACATTCGGATCCAGCGGATCGACCACCGCCACGTTCAGCGCATCGGCACCGCCGCTGTTCACCAGACGGATGCCATAGGTCAGCATTTCACCCGGTTCGGCGATGCCCGGCAGGCTGCCGCTTTCCGACAGCAGGGCCTTGGTCAGGGCGACGCTGGCCGGCAGCGGGATGACCACCGCCGATGCCGCTGCACCGCTGACCGGTCCCCCGACCCCCGGCTGGCCACTGACTTCGGCCAGGTTCTCGGCCACCCCCGCGCTCGCCTCGGCCGGCGTGATGACGTGGCTGGCCTGGCACAGGACCGCATCGCTGGCCGCAAGGCTGCCAGTGCCAAGACCGCTGAAAGGTTGCCCGGCGAGGCTGGTGGCGGCACAGCTGATCGGCGCATCGATGAGGCTGGGATCGGGTTCCACCAGGTCGACGGCAGTCAGTGCCTGGCCGCCGCTGTTCTTGATCACGAACGTGTAGTCGATGCGGTCGCCCGCGCTGGCATAGCCGCTGCCATCGGCATCGTCGCCCAGCAGCGGGCTCTTCAGCGCACGCACGTCCGCGCTGCCGCCCAGGTCCATGCGCAAGACCATGTCGCTGGCCTGCACCGGGGAACCATCCGTCGCGGTGCCAAGGACCTGGACATCGTTGAGGACGAAGCCGTCGGTGGCCTCGGCCGCGCTGACCAGGTGCTGGCCGGTGCAGACCATGCTGCCGCCGACCGCGAGGCCGGCCGACGGGCAGGTCACGGCTCCGTCGATGTCGTCGACAGCCAGGCCGGTCAGCGCGAGCGTGCCGAGATTGAGCACGGTGTAGTGGTAGTCGATGACTTCGCCGGCGTCGAGCAGGCCGTCGCCGTTGCCATCGATGTGCACGCCGCCACCCAGCAGCGCCACGATGCCTTGATCGGGCGTGGCGGCCGGCGCCAGCATGAAGCGTGCGGTGCGCTGGCGCAGCGTGCCGTCCGCTTCACGGGCGGCCACCACCACGGTCGCGTCGCGCTGGCGCAGCGGCGCCAGTGAACGACCACTGCAGGCGACGCTGTCGCCGGCCTGCAACGCGCCGTTGCCGGCGAAGGCCCGGCCGCGTTGCGTGTTGTGCGCGCAGACCACCGGATGCGCACGGTCGGCCAGCACGCGGATGTGATCGAGCGCGCCGGCCCCGTCATTGCGGATGGTGAAGGCGAAGCCGCCAGCCCCGGCAGTGACGGTGGCGGTCGGCGCGCGCTGGGCATCCACCCGCAGTGTTCCCGCGGCAGCCGGCCAGGCCAGCGTGGTCGCCAGGATCACGCCAAGGACGGCAGACATGCGCGCAGGCAAGAGGTTTGACTTGTACGGGTTCATGTCGGGTCCTCAACGAAAGGCAGTGAAGATGGCAGTGGCGACGGACGCAACCGTCTGTCCGGCGGTGCCACTGCCGACGGCGGTGGCGCTGTTGACCACGCGCGCGCGCGCCACGTCGGAAGCCGTCAATACATAACTGGCGATACAGGTCACCGCATCGCCCGGTTGCAGGCTGCCGCCACCAGCGCGACCGTCGAAGCCGCCGGCGAACAGCTCGTCGCCAAAGCGCACCTGGAACGGGTGTCCGTCGCGGGTGAACGGCGGGCACTGCAGGTTCTGCACGCGCGGATCGAACAACTGCACGCTGGCCAGCGGCAGGGTGCCGGGGTTGCTGATCGTGAACGTATAGCCGAGCACGTCACCGACATCGCCGTAATGGTCGCCATCATGATCGACGGCGAGCGTCACCTGCTTGACCAGATGGATCAGGGCAACGTCACCATCCACCGGCACGCAGGCGGCGCTCTCCAGGTTGAACGTGCCGGTCACCGCCGCGCTGTTGTAGAGACCATGGCCCGGCGTACCGTCACAGGCCGGATCGGCCAGTGCGCCAGGCTGCACGCCGATCGGCACCCGCAGCAGGTACTCATGGGTGGCGCCTGCAGCGATGGCAACGCCGCTGGCGGACAGTTGCACGCCGGTACCGTTGACCGGTGCGAACTGGCCGCCCGGCAGGGCCGGATTGACCGTCCCACCGGTGCTCGACACCTGGGCGTTACCCATGAAGACGACGCCGGGTGCGAAGTTCGGCGTGTCGGTCAGGGTGTAGCTGGCCGGCGAGCCGCCGAGGTTGACCAGCTCGATGCGATAGTCGATGCGGAACGTCGACGGGCCGGTGCTGACGACGCCGGCCACCGTCTTGGTCAGGCGCAGGTTCACCGTCGGCGTCACGACGCAGGCGGGATCGCCCGGCAGGGCCACGCAATCGGGCGGCGTGCCGTCATCCACGGTCACCGCATTGAGGATCGAGGTGACCCCCGCAGGCAGCGGATCATCCACGCGCACCGTGAAGGTGAGCGAGGCCATGCCGGCATCGACACCGTCATGCGCCGGCACGTTGACCAGGGCATCACAGGCGGTGCCGGCCGGCGCACCCGCCGCACAACTCCAAGCCGGGGTGCCAGTCACGAACACCGTGTGCTGCGGCACCGTCTCGTTGACGATGGTGCCGGTCGTCGGCGTGCCACCGTAGTTGCGTACCGTGAGCGTGTAGGTGAGTTCCTCACCCGGCTCGGCCACGCCGTCGGCGACGATGCTTTCGGCGGACAGGGCCTTGGTCACGGTCACATCCGGCGCGGTCGGGGTGACCACGCACTGCGGGCCGACCGGCGGGCAGGCCGGTGGCGTCGAGCCGTCCAGGTAGGCCAGGTTGGCAATGCGCGTCACGCCCTGCGGGATCGGGTCAACCACGTCGACCACCACCGTCAGCGCCAGCGAGCCGCCGGCCGGTACCGTCAATGCGCTCCAGCTGACGACGCCGGCCACATGGCTGCCGCCAAGATCGGCGCTGACGAACTGGGTGTTCGGGTCGAGCTGGTCGGTGACGCCGACGCCAGTCGCCACGACCCCGCCGCTGTTGGCCAGGGTAATGGTGTAGGTCAGCCGTTCGCCCGGCTCGGCCACGCCCGCCACGTTGCCATCCTCCCCCGTGAGCGCCTTGCTCAGGGTGACGCTGGCTTCCAGTGGGTGGGTGGTCGAGCACATGGTGCAGGTCGGCGGAATCCCACTGCCGCCTTGCGCCACGACGGCGTTGCCAACCCGGTCACTGGCGTCCGCATCCACCGTCGCGGTGTACTCGACCGCATAGGTTCCAGGCACCGTCCCGCTCGGCAAGGTGAATACCAGCACCGGTGCCGCGGATGTATCGGCACTGAAGCTGCCGGGATTGGTCACGCTGGCGAAAGTCTGGTCGCCGCTCAGGGTGTCGGTCAGCACAAGGTCGCTGGTCAGTGCTGCGTCGCTGACCTGCGCCGTCACCGTATAAGTGATCACTTGACCTGCGGCCACCGTTGCGCCCGTGACCGGATCGGAACTCTTGGTCACGTTGATCGATGGGTCGGCCAGCGGGTGGGTCGTACTGCAGGTGCTGCAGCTCGGCGGCGTGCCGCCCGGCGGCGTACCACCGGTGGCGACAACGCTGTTGCCAACGCTGCCGCTGGCATCCGAGTCCACCGTCGCGGTGTAGGACACCGCATAGGTGCCCGGCGCGGTCCCC